>Ga0315543_1003372_pt1 | contig 14395 bp, 12 predicted proteins | sample SalMarSW160210MG_2_FD_203098 | JGI IMG/M metagenome (GOLD analysis project Ga0315543, IMG submission 203098) | Salt marsh sediment microbial communities from the Plum Island Ecosystem LTER, Massachusetts, United States - Salt Marsh Sediment SW1601-210 ...
ATTATTGTGCAAGGATACAGAAAAGCTGTTGAGAAGGCTGTTGAAGCTTTAGACGGTTTGGCGATAACCGTTGACATTGATGACCGTGCAACCCTGAAGAAAGTTTCCATGACTTCTATGGGAAGTAAAGCTGTGGGTAATGCTCGGGATCATCTGTCTGAGATCACTATTGATGCCGTTAAACTGATAGCTGAGAAACGGGGCGAGAAAACGATAGCGGACATTGATAACATTCAGAGAGTTAAGAAAGAGGGAAAGAGCCTCTTCGATACTGAACTTATCAGGGGCATAATCATCGACAAAGAGATTGTTCACGCAGGGATGCCAAAACGGATTGAAAAAGCAAAAATTGCTCTCATTGACTCTCCACTAGAGGTAGAGAAAACCGAGTTCTCAGCTGAAATTAGGATACGAGACCCCAGTCAAATGAAGGCCTTTTTGGACAAAGAGACAACTATGCTCAAGGAGATGGTTGAAAAGGTCAAAGCCTCAGGCGCAACAGTTCTCTTTTGTCAGAAGGGCATCGACGACTTAGCTCAGCATTTCCTATCCAAGGAGGGCATCATAGCCGCACGAAGAGTTAAGCAATCAGACATGGAGAAACTAGCTAGGGCCACTGGAGGAAATGTCATTACAAAGTTAGACGATTTAAAGAGTGAAGACTTGGGAGAAGCAGGAATTGTGGAAGAGCGTAAGGTCGGGGATGACAAAATGATTTTTGTGGAGAAATGCAAAGAACCCCGGTCGGTTGCGGTTCTCATCCGCGCTGGTCTAGAAAGAATGGTGGACGAAGCGGACAGGGCAATGAACGACGCTCTGTCAGTGGTTGCTGATGTCGTCGAATATAACAAGATTGTTGCTGGAGGAGGAGCAACAGAAAGCGAAATCGCAAAAGTTCTTCGTTCCTTCGCTACAACGGTTGGCGGTAGGGAACAACTCGCTATAGAAGCTTTCGCTGAATCGCTGGAAATCGTGCCGAAGACGCTGGCTGAAAATGCAGGTCTAGAGTCTATAGACATCCTTGTTGGTTTGAGGGCGGCTCACGAAAAGAAGAACGGTCATCTGATGGGCGTCGACGTTTTCAAGGGCAAGATAGTTAACAGTTACGAGGACGGAGTCGTTGAACCTCTGAAAGTTAAGGAGCAAGCGATGAAGTCAGCCACGGAAGTTGCATCCATGATCTTGAGAATCGACGACGTGATCGCCTCGACGAAACCAAAAGAAGGCGCTCCTCCAGGCGGAATGCCTCCAGGCTACTAAGAAAAGTAGCTAAACCTTTTTTCTTTCTTCTTCTAATTTTTTAGTTAATTACGTAATTGTATGTGTTTGCGCAAAGTCTCCATGGCTAGTTTTCGGCAGTTGATAGAACGGGACATTGTTCTTGTGTTTTGTAGAAAACTTAATTTGTTTTTCTTGAGAACATTCATTTTGGTTCAAGAGACGCTGAACCAGATAGCATAAAAACAGGTTAATGAGTTTAGAACCTATGCGCTAAAAGCGTAGCATGTGAGCGGGAAAATAATGGACCAGAAGATTAATGATCCCCTTACGTTAGGGGTTGATCTTGGAGGCACCAAACTTAATGTAGCATTAGTGGATGCTACTGGTCGCATTTTGTCTGCCCATAAATCTCCAATTCACCCAGAAAAGGAACCAGAAAGGGTCATCGCCGACATCCTAACAGGCATAGACAGGTGCCTCAGCAAAACAGGTCAAAAAGCTGAAGCTCTTGGAATCGGCGTAGCCGCCCAAGTGGACCAAAAAGGAGTTGTGCGTGGTTCTCAAAATTTGGGTTGGCGAAACGTTCCTTTAAAGAAGAAACTGGAGAAACAGCTTGGGTTGCCTGTGGCTGTGACTAATGATGTTAATGCAGCTACTTGGGGCGAATGGCGGTACGGCTCAGGAAGAGGCGTAGACGATTTGGCTGTTCTTTTTGTGGGCACCGGTATCGGCGGGGGAATCATAACTGGCGGAAACCTCCTAGCAGGCTGCACCAACAGTGGCGGAGAACTGGGACACATCACCATTGTCTATGATGGACGAAAGTGCCACTGCCCTAACAGGGGTTGTTTGGAAGCCTATGCGGGTGGCTGGGCAATCGCTGAACGCGCCCAAGAAGCTGTTAGAACTGCGCTAGAGGAGGGACAATGTCTGGTATCTTTGGCGGGCAGTGTTGAAAAAATAACGGCGGCTACTGTTAGCCGAGCTTACCATGAGGGCGATCTGCTGGCTCGAAGATTGGTGGAAAATACTGGGCGATACTTAGCTGCTGGAGTGGTTAGCATTGTTAACGTCTTCAATCCTTGTCTTCTGGTTCTTGGAGGCGGTGTTATCGAAGGTATTCCTGAGCTGATTCAGATGGTGAAAGAATTTACTCGAAATAGAGCATTAGAGGCTGCTGTTGAAAAGTTAGAAATTGTGAAGGCTGCGTTGGGTGGTGATGCAGGGGTAATCGGGGCAGCTGCTTTGGCTCAAGATTTATTGGATAAAGCTCCGTGAACTCGTCTGTAAGCTGTCTTCTGATTCCTGTTTTAAACTGCCTTTTTGTGTTGTTAAGCAAAAGGTTAAAGTTCTTCCGTGTAAAAGTTTGTTAGGCGGGGAAGTTATCAGATGTCTGTCTTAGCTTATGTGTTGGTCACGCTAAATCCGGGCACCGAGAAGGATATACTAAAAAAGATTTCTCACTTAAACGAAGTCACACGGGTAAGTATGATGTACGGAGAATACGACGCCGTCATCAAAGTATGCACTGGAAATCTGGAACAGTTGAACCAGTTCCTAACAGATAAGCTAAGAGTGTTACCTGACATCTTTCAAACAGCCACGTTAATAGTGGCTAAAACTCACTCGGCTAAACGTTAACCCACAAGTATACTCTAAATGGATTAGCTTTAACTTCACCAAATAACAGAATTCAACACTTCTACTAACAAAAAAATATGTTTTAGTCAAAGTTTCTTGACAAAAACCCTTTTCATATTCATTAACTAAGGTATTATTAGGCTCTAAAATGGGGAAGCACAGAACAGCGCTCATTCTATTGCTTATTTTCATTTCATTACTTGTTTCTATACCTCTAGTCAATGCAACCGAAGACACTTGGACTCCAGAGGAGCCAATGCCTACGGCGAGAGCTGGTATTGGGGTTGCTGTTGTAAATGGAAAGATATACGCAATAGGAGGCAGTTATAACTCTCTCGGCGAAACCGAAGAATATGATCCAGTTACAAATACATGGACCACAAAGACGCCAATGCCGACTCCAAGGATTTATTTTGGAATAGCCGTTATTGAAAACAAAATATATACAATAGGAGGAGACAGCGGTAATTGGACAGCTGGTCAAACGGTAACCAATGTAAACGAAGTTTATGATCCAACAACCGATACATGGGAAACTAAAGCTTCTATGTCCACAAAAAGAATGGCATTATCTGCAAACGTTGTGGATGGAAAAATCTATCTCATAGGCGGAGGCTTAACTGCAACCGAAGTTTACGATCCTTCAACAGACACTTGGACTACAGAGGAACCAATGCCGACCGCTGTTGGTTATCAAGCTTCTGCGGTCGTCGAAAACAAAATCTACGTAATAGGGGGTGCAGTTGAAGTTACTCTTAATCAAATATATGACACTGAAACTGACACATGGAGCAACGGAACCCCACTACCCAAAGGAGTGGACGCTGCAGCCGCAGTAGCGACCACAGGGGTCTATGCTCCAAAGAGAATATATGTTATAGGCGGGAAACAGAACCTTGACGCTGTCAACTTTAATCAAATCTATGACCCAGAAACAGACACTTGGACTACTGGCACAGCAATGCCAACTGCTCGTTATGGTTTAGGTGTTGCAATCATAAATGATACTTTATATGCAATTGGAGGACGAGAGGGCTGGGCTGGATTTCCCATCTCCGCAGCAAACGAACGATACACACCAGTCGGATACATTCCAGAGTTTCCATCATGGACAATTCTGCCATTGCTCCTTGTGGCAACATTGGTAATCCTAATTTGTAAACAGAGACTGCCGAAAACGTCAAGCAGTTGTTGGTTGTTTAAGCCGAGGCTGGCTGCTTCGGAGGTGTATCACCGTCTAGCCATAAGTAAAAGTCAGAAAGAGTACGAACAGAACAGAAAGAAGCTTGCTACAAAAAGTGGAGGTGAAACAAAACGTTAAAACCTATGAAAAAGCAATTTCTGCTTTCAATGGTTATATTTTCTTTGCTGTTAATTTCTTGTGTTTTTTCTTCTCTGCCAGCCCCTGTATATGCTGCTGCAGATTCTTGGTTGACGCTGGCTCCTATGCCAACGGCTAGACACTTTTTGGGCGTTGCAGTTGTTAACGGCAAAGTATATGCCATTGGGGGCGCTAATGGCTCAGTGGCTCTCTCAGTTAATGAGGAATATGATCCGGCTACGAACACTTGGACTGAAAAAGCGCCAATGCCAACACCGAGAATGCTTTTTGCTATAGCTGCCTACCAAAACAAGATATACGTATTTGGCGGATCAACCAATGATCGGTACACCACTGGTCCAACGGAAGTTTATGACCCTTCTACAGATAACTGGACAACTAAGGCAAACCTGCCGATTCCAGCAGCTCAAATACAAGCAAACGTAGTGAACAACAAAATATACATCATTGGCGGATATCCAAAAGGTCCACTTAAAAACAACCAAGTCTACGACCCTTCAAGTGACACTTGGGAGTCAAAAGCGCCTATACCGACTGGAGCGGCGCAATATGCTTCGGCAGTTGTTGGCAACAAAATTTACGTGATAGGCGGCTTTGATAACCATAACCTGCTCCAAATCTATGATGCAGACACGGACACTTGGAGTACAGGTGCGTCTATTTCCTCGTACGTGTACGCTCAAGCGGCAGGTGCAACGAGTGGCACATTGGCTCCTAAACTGATTTACGTCATAGGCGGACAGTTAAATCAAGTCTATAACCCTGAAAATGACACTTGGATGGAGGGCACACCTATGCCAACCAATCGCATTGACCTAGCCATTGCCGTTGTAAATGACCAGTTATATGCAATAGGAGGAGAAAATTACACAGCTACCGATACAGGTAAATTTGTGCACATATTTGCTAACAACGAACAGTATACGCCCATTGGATATATTCCAGAGTTTCCATCATGGACTCCACTGCTGATTACTCTAGTTGCAGTGGTGGCTGTGACTGTGATTTACAGACGAAAATTGTCCAAAGCTAATAAGAGGGGAGGCAATCATTGAAAAAATCTCCTTCTTTGCTCATTTTGTTGCTTTTTCTTTCTGTTGTTTTAGTTTCTTTTCCCCAAATCGAGATGGTGAAAGCTGAAGGCACTATTCACATCAGAGCTGACGGAAGCATTGACCCTGTTGGAGCGCCAATTCAACGTGATGGTGACATCTACACTTTGACTGGTGATGCAGATGGAATAAATGTTAATCGAAGCAACATGACCCTCGACGGAAACGAACATACGCTTTCGCATACCCTTTCCGTAGGCTACGTTACAAATGTAACGATAAAAAATTTCATAATAATTATTAATTCTATGGATGACAATATTCACTTAGAAAGTTGTTCAAACGTAACTATCGCTAATAACACAGTAACTGGTTCTCCTACCGAGTTGGAATCGCGCGCGCTAAGCTTAGGAATTGATATTTGGGGTGGAACCTCGAATGTCATAACTGGAAACCTGATAATAGGCAACATTAATGGGATCGCATTCGAATCTACCACCAGTAACAATAAGGTATTTGGTAACAACATAACAGGTAACCATCGTGGTTTATCGATTTATGCGTCTCAAAACAACAGCATCTACAACAACAATTTTGATAACAACACCCTAAACGTTTTCATAACAGGCGAATCAGTCATTCGGGGGTGGGAAAAAGTTCATACTCCGTTAATGAACACGTTTGACAATGGCACTACAGGAAACTACTGGAGCAACTACAATGGCACAGACAACAATAGTGACGGAATAGGCGATACACCGTATATTATTGATGAGAATAATAGAGATAATTACCCACTGATGAAACCAGTCACAATTATTCCAGAGTTTCCATCATGGACACCCCTACTTTTTACATTTATAGCTCTAGTGGTCGTTTTAGCTGTTTACAGGCGAAAACTACGCAAAGCATATTCAGTGAAGGAAATGATGCGAAAAAATTCGCTAGGACGCGCCCAACGGAATTCCTAACGAAAGTCAATAAATACGGATTCTTTCACGTCCCCAAGAAAGTGAGGTCAACGTTACCTTTCGAAATCGAAAAACCTTTAACGGCGCAAATTGAAGGCGAAACGCTCGTTATTGCAGCAGCCACGAATAAATCAACCTGAAAAGGCTAGAGTAAGCGCGGAGAAAACCTAAGGTCGTGAACAATCAATGCACCACGGTTACCCCTTTTTTCTCATTTTGGAGGATTTCATGCGCATTTTACGCTTCATCAACTTCTACCAACTGAGGAACCTATCGAAGATTTTACGCTTACAATCTGGGTTTGGTGAATCGAATATTTGCAAACAACTTTAATCTTTTTTCTCATTTTAGTGATTTTTTATGGAATCTATGCGATAGTAGAAGGAGTTTACGAGATTTTGACCTGATGGTTAAATAACGCAGGGGCTTTCGTTTTTAGGTGAGAAATTGGCGAAACCACCCTTTAAAGCCGAACCAACGGACAAAATCTGCCCAGTCTGCGGCATGATATATCCCGATGGCATCGAAATAATCCACGCACGGAACCCGACTTTACACGGGGGAGCAATCCACATTTTAATTTCCCGCGGATCGAAAGCCTTCATGGTCAGCTATAGCGCACCCTACCGCCCCGATTTGCATCCGCTTTATCCGATGCCACCGAAAAAGAAGATTAAGGCGATGCTGGACTTTGCCGAATTAACCCGCGAAGCCGAACTCATCCTAAACCAACCCGAGGATTTTCGGAAAAAAATGTTAATGGAGGTGAAAACTTATGCCTGAAAAAATCGTTTACAACCCGAAGGAGCACGTAAAGAACCAGAAAAACGCAGGAGCCAAAAAGCCTACGGAAAAACCGAAGTCCACCAAGCCCTCGAAAAACCAAGCCAAAAAGAAGAACGGGAAAGATAAAGCTGACGAGAAAGCCCACGTAGAAAATGGCGCTGATGTAAAGCCTGATGAACCCGTGACGCAATTTAAAGCGAAATTGAATAAATACGGATTCATCCGCGTGCCGAAGAAAGCGCGGTCGTCCCTGCCCTTCGAACCCGAAAAACCTTTGATTGCTCGGATTGATGGCGAGCACCTAACCATTGTAGCAGCTACGAAAAGCCAACCTGAAGAACCTAGACCAAGCGCGATAAAAACCTAAGGTCGTGAATGTAGGAGGCGACACGTATTACCCTTTTTTACGTTCTCTCCCCTTCTTTTTTCTTCAACTACGCTTGAGGCAAACAAGCTTTTTTCTGGAAATTTTGCTTCAGGTGTTTAGGATGTCTGGGCTGTCGCTTGTGATGCCGTCAACGCCTTTTTTTCTGTATTCAGCAGCCTCTTCTTCTTTGTTGATGGTCCACACGATCACCTTTAAACCGTTTTCATGAGCTTTCCTGATGTTGGCGGAGTGAGTGAAACGATACAGCGGAAGCAGATACTCAGCTTTCAGCGTTAAGGCTGCCTGTATAGGGTTCTTGTGTCTCACGTAGATTAAGCCAGTCGCCACCTCATCATTTAACTCTCTGATTTTCCTAAGGGCATCTTCGTGGAAAGAAATGATTATCACGTTCTCCATCAGCCCTTTTTCACGGATCAAACCTAGAACCTTCTCTTCGATTCCGGTTTCCTTGAGTTCCACGAGAATCTTCACCCGCTTACCCACAAACTCCAGCACCTCTTCCAAGGTAGGTATCTGTTCACCCTTCTCAGTAACGAACTGCTTAATCTCCTCCAAAGTAAAATCGCTAACCGAGCCGCTGCCATCTGTAGTCTTATCAACATCAGAGTTGTGGATAACAACGATTTTGTTGTCCTTTGTTTTTCTGACATCCAGTTCCACGGCGTCAACTCCAAGCTCAATAGCGCGTTTAAAGCTGCGTAACGTGTTCTCTGGCTCGTAAGCTCTTGCTCCCCTGTGACCTATCTTCAACAATATTTTCACACCAGCACCCAACTCTATGGGCGCTTCAAGATTATGTGCGGGAAACGTAAATGAAATTTGCTACACTACTAGATTTTCTGATTGCTACAGTATCTTCGGCTCTTAATTCAATGAAATTCTTGTTGTTGTCTGCCAAGAGCCATGCAGGTCCCCTACTGACCGTTAACTTCACTATGGAATCTTCTGGAACCACGAAGCTCTTCATCTTACCGTTGTGCAGATTGTTGAATGATATGCCGATGCCTTTCTCGAATCTTTTTCCACCTGTTGCTTCGTAGTATCCTGTGGAACCGAAGGATGTAGCAACGATGACGCCGTCACCAATCAAGTCTTTGTACTCTTTTCCGTCAACAGAGAGGAAGAACCTCACGGCGTAGATCGGCAGCTTAGGGTGAACCTGAATCTCGTTTAAACCAACAAGCTTTTCGCCTTTAGCTTCTGTCTCCAATTTCATCTTCTTATGTAAACAGTAGTTGCCTTCCCTAATCTTTGACAACAGGTCTTTCAGATCATCTGGAGCGTAATCGCACTTTCTGCAGACCCGTGAAGTCTTAATTATAAGCTTCGGAACCTCAGGAAAAGTTCTTTCGCTAAATAAGACTGTGCCGTCTCCACCGAAACAGACGATAAAATCAGGGTTCCTCTCAACAACCTTGAAGCCCTCCGCAGCCAAAACACCCTTAATCTTCGAAGTATCCTGCCGAGAAACCACTAGAACCCTTTCCAGCTTCTTTGGCGCCCCTGACAAGTTGCCAACCATGGTTTACCCGCCCACCTTAACATGTCTACCCATCGAGACTAAAAAAACTGTATGCGCTCTGTAAAAATCTTTACGGAGCAGTTCTAATCGTATAGGATTTCTGGCAGTCTTCTTCGCAAAACCAAGGCGATGGGAATTCCCACAAGTCCTCCTATGGTGACTTGAGCTATGTTTGCTGGAACTTCTGCCAATGCTCCACCTAATCCCCACTGAAGGGCATACAACTCAACCAAGAAATAGCCGATAACCATCTCAGTTCCAGCCACAACAACGGAGAGAATATCGCGATAAACGTTTTTCTTGTTCGTAATCAGGCTTGCAAGTAAACCCTCTAAACCTTTGATGACCAGCGTAGGAATGGCAAATAACGGAAATCCAATGATGTCCGCAATGGATGATCCTAATCCTCCTGCAATACCGCCTATAAGCGGGTTGAAAGTTAGCGCGGCAACAAAAATCATGACGTCTCCAAGGTTAAAATATCCGCCCATGGGATTGGGAATCCGGATTATTAGTGTTCCCACTGTGACCAGTGCGGTCATAACTACGATGAGAGAAATCTGGATTACAGCCTTTTCTTTCTTAGCCATGTGACTCACTTGAATAGTATAGTTGCAACTTGACTATTAAAAATTTCTGGTTCAAAGCAACGTTTTCAGTTCATCCATTGCAACCAAAGCTCTTCTTCCGCGCTCCGTCATCCTGAAGTATTTTCGTCCCTCTTTCTTGTATGAAGTTACAGCTCCTCTCCTAGAAAGATCGTTTAGATGCTGATAGATGGCGGCTCGGGTCATGGTCTTCCCAATCTTCTTCCACAAATCATAACCATAAGTGTCTTCACGGCTCAAAATCCGCAAAATCTTCTCTTTCGTACTCAACTCCAAACCAACCACAGCAGTCTTACGCTTCTTCGCCAACTCCTGAAGCACATCCGTCGCCTTCAAACCACTCCCAGTTATAAGACACACAACAGACTCTCCCCCATCAACCACGCCCTGATTCACCAGTTTTTTGAGGGCTGCAGTCGTAGCTGAACTGGACGGCTCAGCAAAGATTCCCTCAAGCCTAGCAATCTCTTGTTCAGCAGCGAAAATCTCGGAATCCTGAACAGTAACAGCCACACCACCCGAATCTTTTATGACACGAAGAGCCTTCCTTCCATTCACAGGGTTGCGCACAAATATTCCCAAAGCATGAGTGTACGACTCACAAGCATCCACAGGAGCTGATTCATCATTCTCAAGGGCTTCAACTATGGGTGCGCATCCATAAGCTTGAACCCCAATCATCCTCGGAATCCTGTCGATCTTCTGTAGGGCTTGCAGGTCCTTGAAGCCTTTCCACAGGGAATAGATTGTTCCGCCGCTTCCCATCGAAACAACGAAACAGTCAGGAACCCCGAACTGCTCCACAACCTCAAAACTGATCGTTTTCTCCGCTTCGATAGTCAGGGGATTGAATTCTGCGGTGGCTTGATACCAACCTGTCTCCTTCCCCAAGGACTCCGCTCGAACATTAGATTCGTCAACAGTCTCCCCATGTTCCTCAATTATCGCATCATAGATCATCATCTGCGCCAATTTACCCACATCAACCAATTTTGGAACAATAACATTGCAGTTTAATCCAGATTTGGCGCAGTAAGCAGCCATAGATGCTCCCATGTTCCCGTTAGAGGCACAAATCACGGAATCATGCCCATAATCCAGAGCGTTTGAAACCATCAAAGCGGCACACCTGTCCCTGAAGGAGTTCGTTGGATTACGAGTCTCATCCTTCAAATACAAGTCCTTTAACCCAATTTCTTTGGCTAGCCGCTCAGCCTTGTGCAGGGGTGTCCCCCCTTCTCCCATAGTCACCACGTTTCTGACCTCCGGCAAATAGGGCTTGAATTTCCAAAACGTTAATGGCTCAGGGAGAACAACATCTTTCAACTGCTCAAAATCATAAGTGTAGTCGAGGAGACTTCCACACTTTTCGCACCTATATTTTGGGGGATAAGGCGAGAAATGAGACAAACATTGGTTGCACTGCAGAGCAGTCATATCCGATTTAACTCCGTCCTAATGAAAAGACGGTTTTCCAGCTTTTATCGGTTGCCTAGAAACATTTCAGACGAACTGGAGCAAAATTATGGCAAGCGGCTGTCTCAGGGCAACATGATCAAAAAGGCTTAATTAGTAACTAGCGACTCCTTTTTTCTCTGAATAATCATACCATTTCCAAAGTTTCTTGATCGCCTTCTCAGAGTATCCCCGTTGTTTCAGCAGAGTATTAAAGGAATTTTTTGCTTTCATCTGAAGGCTTCCAAACTATGTAGAATACATATATGAATATAAAAAAGACTTGCGAATTCAGAATCCAGTTTTTGTAGATGTGTAGGACATAAATACAGTTACATGATATGTTTGCCACGCGTATTCTTTAATTCTTCAACAAGAATCCGTTGCCAAGCATTATGAACATGAGGCAGAGGTTAATTAGCCCCATTTCTTAAGAAAGTTTTCTGCTGTTGTTCTCAATTTTTTCCGTGGACTATCAAGACAAGCTTTAACAAAGGAGATCACTCGTTCTTTCTGGTCAATTCTGTCAAAAAACAAGTCCAGAGTTTTGATGGCATGTTGAGCGATAACTCTTTTGCATTCTTCGGTCAGATGAGGGCCTGTGGAAATGTCTTGAACTTTCAGCAGTTCGTCTGTAATCTTTGGTATGAGATAGGGTTTTGCTAGGGCAATCTTGCCTGAATTGCCGACAACATTAGCCACCGTAACCATGTAATCGTTATCTAAAAAGCTGTAATACTTATCAAAAATGGCGTCAAACTTCTTGTCTGTGTCAACTAGGGTTAGATTTGCAATGATGGCAAATGCATTCCAAGTTAGGATTCGGTATTTGCTGTCTAACAGATCAATGAACGAATCAAAGTAGGGATACAGTTTCTCCGGATGTTCTTCGCTTAAATCCGTTAATACTTTTGCGCAACCGTATCTAACAGCGGCTTTAGAAGAACCAACACCCTTAAGCAGAAAAAGAATTAGGCTAAAGTCTTGCTTGACCCTCTTGAGGAGTTCTTCTTTCGTCATTGACTTATCCACAAGAGCCTCAGTTAACTGAGAAAAATTATTGTTTTTACCCATTTCCTTTTCTCCTAATTTGTGGGAGTTCTGTAAGTGATCAAAAAAGGGTAAAGTTTTGTATATAAGAATTCTTTCATTCAACAGTGTAAGAGACAAAGAGCATATGTAGACCAGCGCAAACACGTATTTTAATCAGAAGCAACAATGTGGATGACGAGATCGAATCGCCTAATTTCATTGCTGACAAGATAATTGATGAAGTCATCCGAAGAAGAAGCGGATAAAGTCATTGTCACCGGTATAATTTCGCCAGGATTGAGCCGTGTTCCATTATAGTCCCATGATATCGTTATGTAATCTGAAATGGCATCGGGATTCCAATCCGTTAGGTTAAGGTTCAAAGTTACTATGAAGTTACTCACGCTTTTGACATAAATCGTAGTGTTAACTGTTCCTGTCTTAATTTCGTCCCAGTCCAGTTTTTCTATCTTAATTTCGTCCCAGCTCAGTGTTTCTATTCTGTTTTCACCATTTGGGTCCCAGTAGATTTCAACATCAATCGTCTTTATGGTTCCAAGACTTGGCAGGTAAACATCAGAATCAGATTCACTTAACAGTATAGAAACCAAAGTGGTGCTAGCAACAGAAATTATGGCAACAATTGCTACTAGAAATAGTATTTTATATGAAGATTTCAAGAAAACAAAAAAGGAATGGAGCTGAGTCCAAACTTTTTTAAAGGCATTTCCTGCATAATCGCGCTCTTTCTCTTTTAAGCCATTAGAGATATTCATTAAAACCGCCTACTTAATGCATGTCAAAATGTTGTAAGTGTGTGTATTCGTAATATAGTAGTAAAACGGGTCTTTCTAGATGATAAATATTATGTTAGGCACATTTTGGCACAAAGTAGAGAAAGAAACCAGTCACTAACTGGGTTTGAAAATTAAGTCTGTTCAAGAATTGGAATTAGCTAAGGATATGAAAACATTCAAGTCATTCGAAGATAAGAAACATCTCAGACTGGTTCATTAGTCGAGCTTGTAATTAGAGTTGAGTTTTCATTCCATTGTATCGAAATGTACCTTCCATCAGCAAACCAGTAGCTGCAATTATGTTTCTCTGCCGATGTTTCATACATCATCTCTTGAAAGGCTAAGTAAAACTCAAAGGCATCATCCCTCGAGTCCCAAGCAATATTCCACGTAAAGAGGAAATCATCGTCTCTTTCGTAGTATGTGAAGTTATCTCCGCCCCAGCCCTCCGCCGCCTGCTCAGCCTCATCTGTGGAAATCCAATTATCCAACATAACTTGGATGAAATATTCCCCGAATCTGTCATTTTTCGTTAATTTCCAATCGCCAGTTATCGAGGGCGCTTCAACAGTTTGGGCATCTTCTTGGGCGAAGTATTTTGCTGGGTGCATTATCTGTTCAGTTGTGTTTGGGGGATTTTCGTATGCCTTTTCAACCGTTTCCCAGCCGCCCTGTGCATACAACGCTTTAACGAACTCTACGCCATAATGGTACGGAAACCTGTTGATTTTATTAATCGTATATGGAAGGCTTGGTTGAACTTCATCCCCGAACATAAGCACTAATGGCACAGAAAGGCTCGTTCCATCCTCAGTAGTTACCGAATAAGAAACTGGTATTACTCCGTGGTTTTTGAAGATGTCCGCCATAAAAGTGGCGTCTCCCTCCTTCAGGGAAGTTAGGGCTTTGTCACCATCAAACGTTGAGGGTCTCTCGGGGATGGAGTAGGTCTCTTGCAGAATATGGGTTAACTCGTGAACAAAAGTTGATTTCACCTTAAACTCGTCTGTAACATCAAAGTTCTCTTCGACAACGTAGATTTTGCCCTGCCACTTTGCAGCACTAAAAAGTCCAGTCCATTCAAGCCTAGCATCATACAGGCTGACATCCTGAGAGATCATGAATAATGCCTTGTAGATGTTTTCTTCTCTAAGTATCTCTTCAGTGTCAGCGTACGCTTTGCCCCAGTTTTCAATAACCCATGATTGGCTAACTACCTCAAGAGTTACTTCCCTAACAGAAACACCTCTAATATTCTCGAATTCTTCCCTTGCTTCATTAAAGAGTTGCTCAGCTAAAATCTTGTATTCTTCGCCTTGAGGGCGCTCGCTGCTCAACAGCAGCCTTACGCTGAATACGCTTACGAGCAGAATCACAATAAGGCACACAAGAAAAACCGTTTTTTTCTTTTCCAGATTCAACGCCTCTCCTAACAATACAAAGTGAACGCTTATATCTAAACTTTAATTTTTTCAATTTCACGCAAACTCGATGTAAGGCTAACCGCCGAACAGGTAGAGAAAGCTAATTTGTGTTTATGTTGTGGAGCTGGGGATGGGAATTGAACCCATATAGAGCAG
>Ga0315543_1003373_pt1 | contig 14391 bp, 14 predicted proteins | sample SalMarSW160210MG_2_FD_203098 | JGI IMG/M metagenome (GOLD analysis project Ga0315543, IMG submission 203098) | Salt marsh sediment microbial communities from the Plum Island Ecosystem LTER, Massachusetts, United States - Salt Marsh Sediment SW1601-210 ...
TTACCTATGATGAGTTCAAACAAGTGGGCAAAGTTATAGGCAGAATATGGCAGAGTAGGAAGAGAACAAGCATCCATTCTTAATGAAGTTTGGGGATAGGTAAATAGTCATGAGTGACTGGTGGGCAATTGTGATTGCTGGTGTAGCAATACTTTTATTCTTGTTTATCTGGAACTGGCGTCACAAGTGAAAGGGAAGCACCACGCCAGGACCGAGAAGGGGACATTGGTGCTATCTACGCCTAGCCACGAAGATGTTGGCTCGTAGGGAAATCCCAGTCAGACTTAGAAATTCTACTGGTGCTCTATACTATTGCGTTATTTGAAGAGGGGGTAAATGTGGACAAGTGAAAAGGGAAGCACCGCACCATTCAAGATATCTTTGAACCCCTTACCTTCAGGAACTGGACGATGCTGCAGCTGAGCACCGCCAAGCCCAACAGGAATTGCAGACCAGTAAGCCGCTGAGCCATAACAAACTGGGGTCCGGGATTAAAGAAAATACCTTGGCGCTCACCACCAGGAAGTTGATAGAAGTATGAAGTCGGGAAGCCCCAGAAGACGACCAATAATGCGGCGACCGTGATGAGCGCACCTAATGCTATCTGTGTGATAGCTAGTTTCAGGGATTTCTCAGAGGGTTGCTCTCGTGCCTGTTCCACCAGTTGGGCAATACTGAATCCAAGCACGGCCAGGCCTAGGAGCAATACCAGGATGCTGAGACATGAAGCAACTACTTCTTTCAGGTCGGGATTGAAGATTATCTGGAAGGCGCCGTCTCCAGGTAAGGGTATACGAATGTGGAAAGTAGTAGGGTCCCAGGCGATGATAAACGCCGTGGTGAGCGCAATAAGCGTTCCGAGTGCTATCTGCGTTATGGTCAGCTTCATGTTTGCGTCTTTCAGTCTTGACTCGTTCATCAGGATTCTACCACCATGACCAGTGTAGGGGGAAGGTTAAGGAAGGGGTGCGCTGTGAGATTAGCTTTAGCAGCGCGGCTTGACGTTATCTTTTACCCAGCCGCCAAGACAACAACGAGCAGCACAACGAACAGGCCTATTAAGACTCCAATGATTACTAATGCTACTATGCTGAGTAGCACCGCGCCAATTGCTCTGCCTGTAGATATTTCATGTAGCTGCCTTATGCCGATTATGTTTAATACCCATGCCCAGATCGGAAATAGCATCCCTACGAATGGTATCCAGCCAAACAGCAAGAACGGAGTATCGCCATATGCAAATGCTTTTATAGTATTCGCGTACCCTTTTCTACCACCGAGAGCCCGTACAAATAGGTGTGTCAACGACCCGCTTATGAAAAGGCTAGCAAAGGCGCCACCCACGGCTAGCAGAGCAAATATAACCGGGTCGAAATGGTATAGGTATAGCGGGGCATCGCTTAATCCAAGCAAATCCCATAGTGTCTGAAAAACTCGCCTCTCTAATGTATAGAAAACTATCGTTCGCAGAATTGTGTATATTACAACCCATATTGTGAAGTATTTCAGAGCAGTTCCCAGCGCTTCAGCTTCCACATTATTGAACGTGTTAACAGGGGCTCCCACAAAACCTTTTACTTTCTCTCCAAAAGACAGTCTTCTATAATCCATTTGAGCCTCCCTCACCAGATGGTGTTGTCCAGGCAATCACAATCCTAGCAATTGCACATGAATTGCTTATTTTAGTTTGGCTGGTGGTTATTTCGTTGTCAGGTGTGTTGGCGGATGAATTCGCCAATCCTGTCAATTGCCTGCTGTCCTTCCGGGAGTATGGCAGCAAACATATGCCACATATGGATCATATCGTCCCATGGCTCCAGAATGACATCCACGCCAGCGGCTCGTGCTCGGTCAGCCAAGCGCGTGGCATCATCGAATAGTATTTCTGCAGTTCCTACCTGAATCAACAGCGGGGGTAGACCCGTAAGGTCTGCATATAAGGGAGACGCTAAGGGTGTGCGGGGGTCGGTGTCTCCAAGGTAAGTCTTCGCCAACATCAGTATACTTTCCTTATTTCCCACAGGATCTATATCTGCTTTAGTAACTATGGACTCCCCCAGGCATGCCAGGTCCACCCATGGTGATAGACAGATTCCTGCCGCTGGTAATGATTCACCAGCATCTCGTAACGCCACGAGTGTTGCCACAGTCAGGCCTCCGCCAGCAGATTCGCCGGCAATTACCAGCCGAGCAGAATCTACCCCAATAGAAAGGAGCCAGCGGTATGCTGCTGTGGAATCGTCCACCGCCGCTGGGAACGGGTTCTCCGGGGCAAGCCGGTAGTCGAGGACGAGGACTCTGGCACTCGCCGCTCGTGACAATCGAGAAGCCAGCTCACGGTGTGTATTGATTGAACCTATTACATAACCACCGCCATGTAGGTAGCAGATAACCCGTTCGGTAGTTACACCCGGAGTCGTAACCCACTCGGCGGGAACACCTCCTGCATTGACTGGTTCACAACGTACATCCGTTGGAAGTTTGAACTGCGTAAAACTAACTTCCATTTGGGCACGCTGTTCCTCGATACTGAGGCCTGCCAGCTTGGGGGTCGATCTAAATGTGTCGATAATCATCTGAAGTTCATTGCTTGCCATAAACTTTCCTCCTTTCCAAATCCACTGGTTGGGCTGTATTGAATTATATCATTAGCCAAGCTTAGGGAGAAGACATGAACAAGTACAGCAAAGGGAAACATCACATTGCAGTTGACACCCTGCCCGGAAGGTAGCAACTCTACCACCGAGTTACCCCTGCGAGACTGGAGTATCTTACCTTAGACTTTGTGACTGACAAATAAAGGGAACGGGAAACACTCAATAATGCCATTCTGGGCATATATGCGAAAAATGTTGTTATTTGGATGCTAATAGGGTCCTCCATGAGACCGCCAAGACCACCGTTGTTTCCCTTTCCGGGATGATTCGTTTTGTAAAAATCACTTTTTTTCTGGAGTTCAATAGCTCTTTCTCGTACGCAAGGCGATTACCTCCGGAAGATTCAGTTGTTAAAACACGTACGATTCGTTTCGTCGGGTTGCCGTTTATTTTTGCGAGCCTTGGGCTGGCGGACAGGCGTATGGAGGCAATTTCCAAAAGACTCTCGACAACAGTTTTCAGGTAGTTGCGGTCGGTCGGGTCCAACCGGTAATTTGCAGAATACCATTTTACGAGTAATCTGGAGGCTTCTCTGATTACGCGGCGGTTAGCAGGGTCGTGTTGAAGGGAAGACTGCAACTTGACGCGAATGAGCGCTATCTCAGGGTCAACGCCTTCCAGATTGGTAATGTTCCACAGCTGGGATGTTTCAGCAGGGCTAAGGGTAGCGGAATAGAAGCCATGTTTGCAGGCATTCCGGTTGCCTTTCTGGCCGCCGCCGCGCTTCCTCCTAACCTGTGTTGGGGTCACAGTCAGGTTCTGGGAAGCCTCTCCTGCTGGATTTGACTTGTCAGGGTAGCACACGAGTTCCAAGCAGAGATTAGCATGAATTCTTCATTCGAACAAGGGGAAAATGTCACTTCTTCCCCGAATGGTTGACTGAGGCTGTGGACCCCATGGTTAAAAACGATGGAAGGGATTGGAGATTGGAGATACTGAGAGATTATTCGAGATTCAGTAGAGACACATTGAAGAGACTGGAGACCAGTAGAGATTGTTAGAGATACATTGGAGAGGCTGGAGATTGGAGGTTAGAGATTAGAGTAATAAGACCCGCCACGAGACCGCCAAGACCACCGTTGTTTCCCTTTAGCGTCACACTGGCTTCCCTTGAGTTTTCGGGAACGTCGAGCGCAGAGTTTTTCTGTTCATAATATATGACTTATGCTCAAATTGAAGCTAGAAAACAACACAAATTGCATATATGCCCATAATGACAGTATGCGATAATCACGTGTAGCTCGCAACGGGGCGATATGTAACCGCAGTCAGGATTATTCACTTTGGGCAATCTAGCGACATAGTGCTAGGTAGCAGATATTCAAAGCTGGATCAGTCACAGGGCGAGGGGGTGTCCCTTAGGGACATTGGGGCTACCTAAGCCTGGCCACGAGGATGTTGGCTCGTAGAAAAATCCAGCTGGGATTGAAATGTGGTGATTACTCGTACTCGGTCGCCCACAAACCCAGTTCTCTCATCCTGGCATACTGCTCCAGCTGGACAAGAATCTGACTATATCGGTCATCGGGGTCGAATATGTAGGCTGTCGCATATCCCTCTACCACCAACTCAGCGTTAACAAATGTCCCATCCACGTATACATATCTTAGAAGGCGACCATATTCGTCCTGGTCCCGGCTGCCTCGCTGCAATTCAATCGTCTTTCCTTCCACAAGGTCTCTGTTCCTAGCTGTTGCTTCTTCAGCGTAGTAGTCGCCGACCTCTGGTGTGTTAATTCCCAGATAACGAACATGGCGGCCATCTGCCAGTTCCACAGTGTCACCATCAATGACGCTGGTGACCAATGCCTCCTCATATAGACCACTATTCGAGTTATCGGAATGCCACAGACCATGTCCAAGACCTAGCCCCAGGCCTATACCGATTCCAAGTAGTAGCACTGCAAATATGAAGGATTTACTCTTCAAGTATCTGACTGGGAGACGTGACTTCAATCTCTGGCACTCCGTTATAAAGAACAATCAGCCCGCTGACATAGATGGTTTTGCCGTTGTAATAGTCCTCCGGCGGTTGAGGAAATTTACCACGGTTCTCCTCCCAGATAACCACAGTAAATCGGTCAGGGTTTGGGTGAGCGTAGCACATATTCAGGAAAGTAGGTTTGCCATTGCTCTCGCTGGCGTATTTCGTACTAACTACAGTGCCATATACCGCGATTCTTTCACCAACGTGGTCTTTGGCCTCATGACAACTGACTGCATTTGTGAAATTAGCTTCTGCGTCGTGCGCAGTACCCGTTGTGTCAATTAGTCTTGGTACTACTATCGCCGCTATTATTGCTATAGTACAGATTACGATTATTGCTGCCAGCTTATTCCTACTCATTCCGTCCGCCTATCAATTCCATTATATCCTTAGTGAACCGCTAATGGAAGACATGAACAAATGGAATATTAACAAATAGAGGAAAGGGAAGCACTGCATTTGACAGCGATTGCCGAGAGGGACGCACAAAACGAGCACAAAGGAACACTACTCTACCGAAGGCTATTAATTAGTCTGTGTGTAAAACAGTTGGTGGGATGCTAGTCTTACGAAGCGGTTTTTCTATAACGCAGTATGCAGATTCCCTCAGTGTGCAACAGTGGAGACGGATAGTTTCGTCCTGTGTCTTTTCAACCATTTGAAGACGCTTAACAATCCGTCTAGCTCTGGCAGCTACTCTTTCACCCGCTAGTGCATGGTCTTTGCCTTGATATACTGTTACCATACATTCATCCGCCCGATTGAATACAACCGATTACGAGAAGTTTTTCAAGCTATTTACGAGAAGCAACTAGAGGAATCTCAATAATGCAAAACACCTTATTTTCGAGAGTAAGCGTCTGTATTTGGTGGCTTGACGAACCAGCTTGAACACTACCCATCCGTATTTTTTCTGCTTTTACGGCTATCTTCTCGCCACGAATGGCATCACCTATATTTCTATGCACTATCGGCAACGCTGACTTCACCTTCACTCATAAGTTCATTACAGATGTCTACGACCAGTTCCAAGTCAAGCCGCAATTTCGTCGCAATGTCAGAATAGTACAAGGTTTGTCCTTCTGAAAATAGATTTATGATTTCCGCCTTAGCTTCCTCTCTAGTAATTTCACGCAATACGATAACATTTTCTTCCTCGGGCAACTTGCTCTCAAGGATATTCATTCTCTTCTCTAACTTAGCTGATATTGCTGCCAATTTCCTGTTTTCCAATCTAAGCTCAGCGTTCTCCTGTATAATCTGTACAACAGTCTCATATGGAGAATAAGTACACAACTGGGAAGCACCTGATATCCAATTGAAGAAATGAGACTTAACTTCGATTACATCTGTTGGAATGGGTAATGTTTCACTAAAAATCAGGTTAGGCAAGTCTTGTGTAATCTCTTCAATACTTTTCATCTGTCTTCTTACTTGGGCAAGATTGGCTGCATCAATCTCTATTTGTGGCATAGTGCCTCCACCACTGAAATCGTTTTTTCGAGTACCTCTTGTTGTTTATTTAACCGAGCCTTTATCTCAGCAGGTCTACTGATGTTACTGTGATAGTTGAATCTCAATTCACGGTCTCTCTTTTCCCGAGCTATAGGAGACACGCTAAAGGTAACAACGAATCCCTCGAAAGGAAATAGTATATTGGCTCCGAGTTCATACTCTTTGGACATTAATTTCCCTATATGTTCACGATTAGGAGAAAACAAGAATTCAATGTTGCACTCATCCTTACTAAACCTATAGCCAAAGTTATAGCCAATCGCCTTATAAGGCGTGTGAGGAAGCAAATCAACTATCTTCATCAGTTTTTCTAAAGCGGCTCTCATATTAGCCTGGGTTACTTGCTTTAGCGTTAATTGCAACCTATCTTCAGCCACAATCATTTGAAATTCATTAGTCTCCGAATTCGAAAAGACTGGTGTGTTAATGAAATTTATTAGTGGTTCAACGAGTATGTTATTTTCGTAGAGCCAATCTTTTGTAATTATTGATGGGTTGAAATTGGAAGCCGTTATCACAATATTAGCCGTATTAGGCAATATCATTGAATACACTTACTCCTGCACTGGCATTAAGAATTACAGACAACCAATTACAGCTATCTTACCATATTTGTCAGTTGGAATGGTATATATATTATAATAGTATACTAAAATCTATATCATTGTACATAATGTCAGGGAATATATCTACCGTTTGTTACTTTGTGGGCATTATCTCTATTAACCTTTCCCTACCTGTCTTTCCCGAATCACATTGTAACTGGTCTCGCCATTACCCTTGGGGGAAGGTTAAGGAAGGGGTGCATTAGCCCCCCGCCTTAGTTAGTAACTTTTTTGTCTCATTTCTTATCCGCTTCTCTATATCGGATTAGCTTCAGAAGCTAGAATTGTATCTAAGAGGAGCGCCATGAGCCTAGCTTCAGCAGCGCGGCTTGACGTTGTCTTTTACCCAGTCTACTATTTTATCAAGAGATGTGCCCGGTAAAAATATCTCTTTGATTCCAAGTTTCTTAAGTTTGGGAATATCTTCTTCAGGAATGATGCCTCCACCGATGACCATTACATCATCCGCTTTGTTAGCTTTGAGCAACTCAAGCACCCGCTTAAATAAGGACATATGAGCCCCGGAGAGAACGCTTAACCCGATCAGGTCAACATCTTCTTGTAACGCTGCAGCGACAATTTGCTCCGGCGTCTGATGCAAGCCGGTATATACCACCTCAAACCCGGCATCCCGGTAAGCCCTGGCTATAACCCTTGCTCCCCGGTCATGTCCGTCCAGGCCAGGCTTGGCCACTAAAATCCGTATCTTTCTTCCTGAGTTCTTCATATTACCTTTCCTTCAGCTAGTCCCCTTTTTGGCGGGGACAAGCCCCGCCACTACAGGGCGGGTACGAGCCCCGCCACTACGGAGTGGGAACCACTCTCCATTTCTTCATAACTCCCATGACCCCTCTTATCTTAAGAGGGGCATTTTAGGCTGTCCATCCCCTCTTATCGCCACCTTGGCGGGGACGAGCCCCACCACTACAGAGTATTTCTTGCACGAGGCTAAAGCCTCGCACTACATAATCGCATCGTGACCCTACCTCACCCTAACCCCCTCCATCAAGTGAAGAGGGAAGCCTCTTCGCGGGAGAGGGGAATTTTGAGAGTGGAGTTCAGTAGAATCCCGGGTCTCGATACTCCCCGAAAACATCTCTCCAGACATCGCAGATTTCCTGCTCGGTAGTGTATTCCTTTACTGCCTCTATCACATAGGGCATCAAGTTTTTGTCCGTCCTGGAAGCAGCGCGAAGATCGTTGAGAATTTGAGTCACCTTACGGTTATCCCTCTCTTTTTTTACTTCCTGCAGCCTGGCAATCTGCCTTTCTTCAACCTCTTCATCTATTCTTAGTATCTCGGGAGGAGCCTTTTCTTCAACAACATATTTATTCACCCCCGTCACAACCTTCTCCCCCTTATCTATTTGCCGCTGGTAATGATAGGCAGCATCGGCAATCTCCATTTGGGGAAAACCTTTATCAATAGCAATAAGCATGCCTCCCATGTCGTCTATCTTATTGATGTATTCCCAGGCCTTTTCCTCCATCTGGCTGGTCAAAGACTCTATAAAATAAGAGCCGGCCAGGGGGTCTATGGTGTTAGTGACACCTATTTCATCGGCGAGGATTTGCTGGGTGCGCAGAGCAATGGTAGCGGCAAATTCAGAGGGCAAAGCCAGGGTCTCATCCAGAGCATTGGTATGTAGAGACTGTGTCCCACCCATAACTGCTGCCAGAGCCTGAGTGGTGGTCCTGACAATATTATTGTAGGGCTGTTGGGCGGTTAGAGAGCAACCTGACGTTTGAGTATGGAACCTCATCCACCAGGAGCGAGGATTCTTAGCTTTGAATCTATCTCTCATAATTCCAGCCCACATCCTTCTAGCTGCCCGGAACTTGGCAATCTCCTCAAAGAAATCGAGGTGAGAATTAAAAAAGAAAGAAAGACGAGGGGCAAAGGAATCAATATCCAGCTTCTTTCTCTCAATGATATCCTGGACATAGGCTATCCCATCAGCCAGGGTAAAAGCCAATTCCTGGATAGCGGTGGAGCCTGCTTCCCGAATGTGGTAACCGCTAATGCTTATAGGATTCCACAGGGGAACATGTTGTGTGCCGAACTCGATGGTATCGCTTATCAGCCTGATTGATGGCTCGGGCGGGAGCATAAATGTCTTCTGGGCAATAAATTCCTTGAGCATATCGTTTTGAATTGTGCCTCCGATTTTGTCCCAGCTTATCCCCGATTTATCAGCGACAACCAGATACATTGCCCAAAGTATGGAGGCAGGGGGATTGATAGTCATAGAAGTAGTGACACTATCCAGAGGAATGGCATGAGTCAGAATCTCGAAATCTCTCAGGGTGTCAATGGCCACGCCGCATCTCCCGCACTCACCTCTAGCCCGGGGCGAATCGGTATCGTATCCCATCAAGGTAGGGAAGTCGAAGGCAGTGCTCAGCCCCGTCTCGCCTTCTTTAAGCAGGTGATGCCATCTTTTGTTAGTATCCTCGGCACTGCCCATCCCGGAGAACATGCGAAAGGTCCATTCCCGCCCCCGATACATCGTGGGTTGACAACCTCTGGTAAAGGGGAAAACGCCGGGATAGCCGATATCCTTGGCAAAATCCAGGTCCTTGATATCTTCCGGGGTATAAATTTCCTTTATCTCAAGGTCGGAAACGGTGGAAAATCTTTTACCTTTATCGGCCTTCTGCCTTCCGGCCTTTCCTACTTCCTTCTCCCATTTCTTCTTGCCCTCCTCCACTTCTTGCAAGGTCTTTTCTGTAAACATAATTAGCCCCTCACTTTACACCCAATACCTGGCGGGCAATTGTCCACCTCTGCATCTCCGAGGTCCCTTCGTAAATCTCAGTTATTCTCTGGTCACGGTAGTAGCGTTCCACGGCAAAGTCCTTAGTATAGCCATAGCCACCGAATATCTGAACCGCTTTGTGGCAAACCCTGTGAGCTGCCTCGGAGGCGAAAAGCTTGGCCATTGCCGCCTCCTTAGGAGGAGCGTGCCCGTCTTTCTTAGTTAACCAGGCAGCCCTGTAGATCAGCAACCGGGCAGCGTCTATTTCTGTAGCCATATCGGCAATCATCCACTGGATTGCTTGAAGGCGAGCGATTTCAGCGCCAAACTGTTTTCTTTCCTTAGCATAAGCCACGGCGGCATCATAAGCGGCTTGAGCAATACCCAGTGCTTGGGCAGCTATGCTGACCCTGCTGGCATCTATACCTTCTAAAGCTACCCTGAAGCCTTTCCCTTCCTCTCCTAACATATTAGCCACAGGTATTTTACAATCATCGAAGATAAGCTCCGCTACAGAAGCAGGGTGCAGTCCCATTTTTCTTTCTAGCTTGCCCACAGAGAAGCCCTTAGTACCTTTATCCACGACAAAGGCACTGATGCCACGATAGCCCAGCGATTTGTCCTTGGTAGCAAAGGTGGTTACAAAATCGGCTTCAGCACCATTACTTATGAAAATCTTCTGGCCATTCAGGACATAATAATCGCCATCCCGGGCATATTTTGTTTCCATAGCGGCGACATCACTGCCAGCCATAGCCTCAGTTAAGGCGAAGGCCACTATCGCCCCATCAATTACACGGGAAATATAGTGACTCTTTTGCTGTTCACTGCCATGCATGACGATGGGATACATACCCAGGCCAAGGCTAACCAGATACACGACACTTATGCCAGCACAGGCACGAGCAATCTCCTCAGTGGCTATGGCGAAAGTCAGTTCGTCCCCACTCCCTCCATATTCTTCGGGAAAGTGCACACCATGCAAACCGGCAGCAGCCATCTTTTTAATGACATCATAGGGAAATTTCTCTGCCTCATCCCATTCAGCAGCGTGAGGCGCGATTTCACCGGCACAAAAATCCCGCACCATCGCTTGGAACATCTTTTGATCTTCGGTAAGTTCAAAATCCATTTTTAGCTCCTCTCCAGGCTATTTTAAAACCTTTATTTGTTGCAAGTTACTCAACGACCATTGATTATCTCAGCATCCCTGACCTTTTGTCTCTTCAAGGCTATCGGCCACTTGCGCCTACTTTTGTTCGCTTTAAAGGCTGATTTTACTACCCCTCCCAACCACGGTCAATTCTTCCCTGTGTCCCAACACAGATGATTCCAATCATTGACGGCTGGTGCCTTTTGTATTAAACTGACGTCTCTAGTATGCATATCTTAGCAAACAGAAGCGAGGGCACCTTGACTTGGCTTGAGTGCCCTAATTTTGTGTATATACAGGAGGAAGAGCCATGGATTTAGTCTGGATCTGTATAATAGCGGGACTTGTGGCGGCTGGTGTGGTTGCATATTTTGTACGCTATGTTCTAAAGCAAGACCAGGGCTCGGAGAAGCTCAGGGAGATTTCTGCCGCCATTAAAGAAGGGGGACTTGCTTTTATTCACAGGGAATATCGCACACTGGGCATTGTAGTAGTGGTAATAGCCATTGTTCTAGCGGTCATCCCCAGTTTGGGTTGGAGATTGAGTGTAGCTTTTATCTTTGGTGCTCTATGTTCTATGGGCGCTGGCTATGCCGGCATGAACATGGCACTGAGGACCAATGGCCGGACCTGTGCGGCGGCACAGAAGGGGCTGAATCAGGGGCTAAGGGTTTCTTTCCGGGGCGGAGCAGTTATGGGGCTAACTGTAGTCAGCATTGGCATCATAGGGCTATCTATTCTCTATTTTGCATGGCATGGGCTCCCTGAAAACGAGTTCTTGTTTATAATTCCCGCCTACGGGACTGGTGCTTCACTGGTAGCTCTTTTTGCCAGGGTAGGCGGCGGCATCTTCACCAAAGGGGCTGATGCCGGTTCCGACCTGGTGGGCAAGGTGGAGGCGGGGATACCGGAGGACGACCCCAGGAATGCTGCGGTAATAGCTGACAATGTGGGTGACAATGTCGGCGATGTCTGCGGCATGGGTGCCGACCTACTTGAGTCCTATGTGGAGACTGTCATTGCTACTATGACGCTTACAACTGTTGGTGTCGTAATAGCACCATGGCTGATAAATCTATTTCCCGGACTCTCAACCGAGGCTGCTCTGCAAGCTGCCTGGTGGTTGCCAATGTTAATTATGGCTGGCGGCATTGTAGCCTCCATAATCGGCTGCTTTCTGGTCAGAGTTGGGGAGAAGGTAGATATGTCTGCTCTCCTGGGGGCTTTGCGTCGCGGCACACTGGGCGCCACAATACTGGCGGCGGTGTTCGGTTTCCTGGTCATTTACTTTTTGGGTGCCAGTTCAAGGCTTTTCTGGGCGATGCTTGCCGGCCTTGCAGCCGGTGCCTTAATGGGGGAAAGCACAAACTATTTCACCTCCTATGCCTTTAAACCGACGCAGGAAATTTCTGAAGCTTCCACCACTGGTGCTGGTGCCACAATAATTAGAGGCTTTGCCAATGGCCTGATGAGCACCTGGCCACCGATAATCTTGATAGCTGCGGCAATTGCGGTTGCCTATTACTTCGGTAGCTTCTATGGTGTGGCTTTGGCGGCTGTCGGTATGTTGTCTACCCTGGGCGTGACACTGGCTACCGATGCATACGGACCTATAGCTGACAATGCCGGAGGCATTACCACTCAGGCGGGGTTACCGGAGGAGGTGCGCGAGAAAACCGACGCTTTAGATTCTCTGGGCAACACCACCGCTGCCACAGGTAAGGGATTCGCCATCGGTGCTGCCGCCTTGAATTCCCTGGGCTTGATTCTGGCCTTCGCTATGGCTGTAGGCATTGTGACTGTCTCCGGAGGCGAACTGGTATTGCCTGAGGCATTAAGCTTGCTGAGCGTCCCGGTTATTGTCGGTATATTTATAGGTGCCCTTATGCCTCCTATCTTTTGCGCTATGACAATGAAATCGGTGGGAGTGACTACATCAGCGATTATAGAGGAAGTTCGCCGGCAGTGGCGTGAGATTAAGGGCTTGATGGAAGGGACAGCCAAGCCTGAATATGGCAAATGCGTGGATATTGCCACCAGAATAGCATTGAAGCAAATGTTGCTTCCCTCCATAATGACGATAGTTGCACCTGTGATTGTGGGAGTAGTTCTGGGGAAATATGCCCTGGCTGGCTTCCTTATCGGCGCCCTGGCTACCGGTTTTATTCTTGCCATCACCTTAAACAACGCCGGCGGCGCCTGGGATAACGCTAAAAAGTGGATTGAGTCCGGTAAGCTTGGGGGTAAAGGCTCGGACGCTCACAAAGCAGCTGTCGTTGGAGATACAGCCGGTGACCCCATGAAAGATACTGCCGGACCGTCCTTGAACATAATGCTCAAGCTAATGTCGGTGATTTCACTGATGCTGGCACCGGTATTAATGCATTTTGGTGGCCTGATTTAACCGAGGAAGGCGGTAAGTCCTAGGGATTCAGCAGGATTCCCTCATCTCCCCATGGAAGGTTGCCCTCAGGGTCTACTCTTTGAACATAGTATGAGACGTCGGAGACTTCATAGTTTCTGAATTTTACGTCTGCTTCCCATGAAATGAGCACCCCTCCGCAACCGTCAGGCACTAGGGCCAGTCCTGATTCGTGTATGTCTCGGGTGGTGAAGGTAATTCCGTCAGGTCCCCACAACTTTGTCCCACTAGCATCTAACCACTGAGCCACACGATCATATGACACGCAAAAAGCTCTGCCGGAACCATCGCTTACCAGGTAATAACAGGGAGTAGCCGGAAGCTCAACATCCTCGTCCCACGATATATGGCCATCGGCATCTACCCTCTGGGCACAGACGCCGCGTTCATCCACGAAAAAGACGATAGCGCCGCCGGCACCATCATCTACAATTTGGGGGTTCTGGACCACTGCTGATTCGGTACAAATGGGCACACCATCCGGCCCCCACAGTACGCTGCCCTCGGCGTCTATCCTTTGAGCATAGATATCCGAATCACAAAAACCAACGCCGTCGTCACAGGGTATGTCCCGCATATATGCGATTATAGCTCCACCGGCACCATCGCTTACTACCTGAGCTTCTTCCGCAGGGCCAGTATATGCTTGTACACCACCTGGCTGCCATAGTATATTTCCCTGGGAATCTACCCTCTGAGCGTAAACAGTATCAGAGCCCTGAAAAGTGCTTTCAACGACGATGACACCGCCTGAATTATCGCTGGCCATCTCATCCGAACGTTCCGGCCATAGCCCTACTGACACTCCATCCTCACCCCAGGGAAGATTGCCTTCGCTATCTATCTTGACAAGGGACGGCTTCATGTCACCGGCCACAACACCCATAATGATGCCTCCGGCGCCATCGGCGATCATGCTATAGATTTCCACTCCCTTCCTTCCCCATTGCCATTGGACATCTCCTTCGGCATCGATTCTAGCAACGTAGCTTTGACAGGACGGTGGTTCCCCCGGTACCTGCGGAAGACACTCGCTCCACATAACAATGGCACCCCCTGAGCCATCGATTACTGCTTTTGAATATGGAATACCATTCCCGGTGCCGCCAATCAACACACCCCTTTCTCCCCAGAGAAAATTTCCCGCGGGACTTATTCTCTGAACATAATAGTCCTGCTCCGTCAGCGTTTCGTAAACGGCATACGTAACTATAGCGCCACCTGAATTATCGCCAGTTATAGCTGGTGGTGAGATAGGGACAGCCATGCCACCGGGGATACAACTCGCAGTAAG
>Ga0315543_1003375_pt1 | contig 14391 bp, 12 predicted proteins | sample SalMarSW160210MG_2_FD_203098 | JGI IMG/M metagenome (GOLD analysis project Ga0315543, IMG submission 203098) | Salt marsh sediment microbial communities from the Plum Island Ecosystem LTER, Massachusetts, United States - Salt Marsh Sediment SW1601-210 ...
CTGTGGCTTACGACATGCAATCTGAAATGTCATCTTCGCCTGCTGGCGGTTTATGTTTGTCTGCTGGCAAACTTACAGGTATTTTAACATAATTCCAAACAAAAGACAACAAAAAAATCGGCCAAAAATGAACTTTTTTTTAGTCATCCCCGCAAAGCTTGCCACTGTCTGAAGCTAAAAAGTACCACCTGAGGATGCAGGCGGACACCTTTAATTTCTCAGTACGAAGATACTGACCAAAGGCGGTCTCCCTGATAAACACGCACGCGCCCGTCATGCTCAATCCTTATAGGAACCGTTAGGAGCAGGAGTGCAACAATAGCTGCAACTATGGCTGTTTTTACTGCAAACCACACAAGTTCAACCACTTTATCTTCCATGCTTTCTTTGATTTTGTTTAGTATACTCTGCATTTCTTTCCACCTTTCTTCATTCACCGTCTTTAGGGAGACCGAATTTCCGCCAAAACTTACAAAACTCGCATTTTTATTCCATTTCACTTTCCTTTCAATTCTTCTTTTTTGCCTTCTAGCGTTACAGGTTCGTTGAGTATAAAATCGATGATGCACTTGATTTATCGGCAATTAAATTACATTGCTTTTGTTGCATTTTGGGTAATTATCGGACGCAAAAATGTCGATATAAATGTATAGGTTAGTGACTTTTAGGAAATGATCACAAAATGTGTTGGTAGGCAAGAGCTTATGAAATTATGGACTTGGCAAGGAAAAGGCTTTTCGCTTACTAAAGGAACTTTGGATAGTCGTAATTACTCGGCCTATTACAAGCAAAATCCAGAAGCGTTCGAGGAACTCTGGTGCAGGCTTGGAACCTGTCAGATCATATGGTGTTATCAAACGAAAAAAGAGGCAACGTTTAAAAACCTCGAGGAGTGGTCTAAAGAGAAAGTACTATGGGAACTCGATGTGCCAGACAAGCACATACTTAAACGCGGCAATCTTTGCTCTGTTGCGTGGAATTGGATAATGAATCCCGGTAGGTGCATCCCTCCCTTTGAACTCGATAGAGACGCATTGAAAGACTTTCATTGTTTTTGGGAAAATAAAACAGAAGAAGAGTTATGGGAAGCACTTTTCCTGAATGGAATCGTGCGTGATTGTTCCCAACTCCTGATTCGTTATCCTGTCGAAAAGGACTGGATCGATTACGATAAGCGTGAGCTCTGGGAAAACGTCAAGTTCATTCCTTGCGCTTTACCATACCGATAATAGATGTCAGCATAATGGAACTTACCTAAATTGGGGAAAACGAAAATGAAAAAGTTATGGATTTTAGTAATAGTCTTGATATGTGCAACTGGTATTCCTATCTCAGCGGCTCCATGGACTGAATATCGGATTACTACGAGCCCTGCAGGCCAATACTTCCCTGATATTGAAGGTAACACCGTGGTTTGGGCAGACATACGGCTCGGCACTGATGTCTATGCCGCCGACATTTCAGACCCAAACAATCCTGTGGAATTCATAGTTGTAAGTGAACCATATTCGGAAAAGAATCCCAAAGTAGGAGGTTCTTTTGTTTTCTTTCTTGGCACAGAAGGTCCTTGTATTGCTGGCTATAGTAAAATAAATGTTTATGGGCATAACTTGAATACGCAGAAAACTTCTCAAATTACTAATTTTGGGTGTGCCCCGGGAGGGACAAGCAGTTGGAGTTTGGGTGGCAATGATGGGGCTACTGTGGTTTGGGTGCATAGCAGTAACGTTAGCGGCTATGACATCGAAACAAACAGTCTTTTTGGTATTGCGTATACGTATATGCAGGGCACTGCTGATGTGAGCGATAACATTGTAGTTTGGGCGGATAATAGGAACGACAACGCAGATATTTACGGTTTCGATATGTCGATATGGCAGGATTTTCCTATCACTACAAATCCAGAGTGGCAATACTATCCAGCGATTAGCCAAAATATTGTCGTTTGGCAAGACTACAGAAACGGAAACTCTGATATTTATGGTGCAGACATAACTGACCCATGCAACCCTATCCACTTTGCAATTTGCACTGATGCAAACGAGCAAAGTCAACCAGATATAAGCGGTAATATAATAGTATGGGAAGACAATCGTAATGGGAACGAGGACATTTATGGTTATGACTTATCAACAGAGACGGAATTTCAAATCACAGATAATACGAGTACCCAACGGTTTCCTGCAATAAATGGACACACAGTTGTTTGGGAGGATTGGCGTCATGGTCATGGAGACATATACGCAACGATTCTTTATGGCCCGATAGTTCCAAGATGTACATCGCCCGTTCAAGGCGATATAAATGGTGATTGCAAGGTGAATTTTGCCGATTTTGTATTGATGCTAAATAACTGGCTTGAATGCAACCTTGACCCGCCAGAGGCATGTTGGCAATAGCAGTTTTATTTTGACGATGCATTTTAACCGAACCAACCGCTTATCTTTACCGTGTCGAAACACGGCCGCTTAGTTCAAGCGTTAAAAGAAGGGATTAACAATGGAAAAACCACCATACACTTTCAGGGCACTTACCAACTTCTCAGTCAACAATGTAGAGGAGAAGCTTGGCTGTATCATGAAACTCACCCTAAAGATTGACTCGAAAATTTACGGTAAGCATTCGTTGGTTCTAATCAAGCCTTGGCCTCCATCGAATCGGCCCTCAACAAGATTAATTGTCATCTCAGGATTATCTGCTGAAGATATAGATTCTGTTTGTTCTTTCAAAGATTCTAATATCACCCGTATTGAAATTACAAAGAAAAACAAGGACATTATATCTATCCCCTGCGAAGACATTAAAGGCTTACCTAATCGGACAGGTGGCAGCAGCCAAACGCAGTGAGGGCAATGGGTGAGGTTTAATTCTTTCGATGGCCAGATTTCTCGACTCTGCTGCGCTCCGCTCAGAATGACAAGGGTTGAGATTGCCGGGTGCCTTATAGGCACGTAAGTATATCCTCGCAATAATTCTATGAAACCATCCCTAAGCTGCGCTTAAGGCTGCCACCCATCGAAATAGGGAATATCCAATATCGAACAAGGAATGTCGAATGGTGAAGGGAAGGGAGGAATAGTTGATTGGCGAATTAGAGGATTATGGACGAGGGGTTTATTTCGAGTGTGTGGGGGCGACCACATGGGGTCGCCCGTACGTTCGCCTGGCGTGCAGGGATTGGTTTCTGGGTCCCTGCCATATAAATGATTAAGGATGAATGATAAATGATTGGGATTGCCACGGCCCTTTGGGCCTCGCAATGACCCCCAAATAAATTTGAGGGCTAAACATAAAGACAACCCCGCGTAAAACGCGGGGCTATATATAAAGACGACCCCCTGCGGTGCAGGGGGCTAAAAGTCATAGTGGAGTGGATTATTTGTCCTGGGTCCAGATTTGTTTTATGGTTTGCTCCTGGGCGAAGCCGTTGGGGACGGCTTTTGAAGGGGTGTTGGCCCAGTACCAATTCTTATCTCCAACGGGGTCGGCCAAAGTTCTGCTGCCGGGCATTTGGAGGTAGCCGTTGGGGTCGTGTTTGCGTATCCAGTCCCATGCATACCTAAGCCAGAAGTTGCGGTATTCGATGGGTTGGTGAGCGAACCAGCAGATTTCGTCGTAGCCCCATATATAGTGCATACCGATGTTCTGGCCGGGCCTGCGGCTTGAGCCGAAGTTGTCCAGCTCAACGATATAGGGCAGGCTGTCACATCGCCAGCCACTCGGGGTGATACCGCCTTTGCTGCGGTTGAAGATGCTGTCCAGGTAGCCGACCTTCAAGACGCCCTTTTGAGGCTCGGTGACGACCTCATCGATACGAAGAGGAAAGGAGTGAAAGTCGAACAAGAGCCGGCCATCGTGGACGATGCCGCCGCTTGGGACGTGTGCATCTGCGAGCAGGAAATGTCTTCTTGCGTTTTTGGCGGCGTATTTGCGGACCCGTGCCATCATGTCGCGCCAGCCGCGCTGGTCGGGGTCTTGGTCGTCCATAATCTCGACCTGGCCGAAGTGTATTGCCTCGACGCCGATGTCGATGAAACGTGCGGCGAGATAGAAGAACCACATTCGGGTCTCGAGCCTGCTCATATCGGGTACGGATGAGCCGCGGCGCCATTGGTTTACGCGGTGGCCGTCGGAGTAGAGCATCGCTTCGTAGTCGAAGTTGCGGTCCTCGAAATCGAGGGCAAATTCGTCGAAGACCCACTTAGGGACTTTGAGGGTCTCGACCTGCGTGGTTACTATTTCGAAGGCGGCGGCCTGCAGCACAATATCGGGGTCGGCAGCGTGGATTTTTTTTACAATCGGTCTTGCCCGTTCGAGCAGCCCATCGAGACGACTCTCTCGGCCCCACATGTAGATAGCTCGGCCCGCGAACTTGACGCCGAGGTTTGTGAGCATTCGGATATTGTCGTCGGTGCTGCCCTGCAACTGCTTTTCGACGCGCTCGCCGTTGAGCAGCTCGCAGAAAGTAATCGAGCGCGAAAGATAATTCTCGAGCACGGTGCGGGAGATTTTGCCATCAAAGGAATAATCGCGTTCTGCGGCCTTCGCCGTGGATGCGGCGGTAGTGATACTGAGAAGCAGCATACAAAGTAATATTGATACCAACATTATATTTTTCATTTTTTCCCCATTTCAAAAAAGGTTAAAATTAGACACGATACACTTTGTGTGCATTAATAACTTCCCATAATTTTCACGAAAAGGGCCTCCCTGGTTGCTTATGCCGGTCGTTTGTACTGCGGGATTTTTAAACGCTGGCCCTGCTTCAGGGCCGACTCGTGTGCAATGATACCGGGCACGGTGTAGGCAAGAGATTCATATACATCAGTAGCAGGCCGGCGATTGTGAACCAAAGCGTCAATGAATTCGTGGGTAAGGAAAGTGTGCGAGCCTTCGTGGCCGCTGTTGTGACGCAGTGGCTCGGGCAGTATATCGGTTTGCCACCAGTGGGGCTGTTTGTACTGCTCGAAGTTCGGCGCTTTGCGAAGGAAGCCTGCGTCATCCTTTTCCATCTGTTCGCCTGAACGGATAATGATTGGGCCCAAGCCGTTGGGATGAGGCGCGAAGAAACTCATCTTGTCGCCTATCCACTGTGCGCGTTCGCAGCCTCGATGGGCGCCCTTCCACCAGATATTTACGCGAAATGCACTGCCGCGATTTGTCCTGAACATTGCGGACTCGTTCCAGAAGGGATTGGCGTAGGCGTTGTCCCTGAGGATGGGGCTGCCGTCACCCCAGCCGTGACACACGACTTCGGTCAGGCGCTGGCCGGTGACGCCGACAAGTTGGCTTGTGCAGTGGGTGGGATAGTGCATTGGCGCAACGCCATATCGCCAGGTTCGCTTGCCATTCCAGAAATAGAGGCCTTCGAGGCCGGCGTGCTGATACTCGGCTTCGGTGTAGTACAGGGCGCCGAATTTGCCCTGCTCGAAGAATTTGCGGGCTGAGATTGTAGATTGCTGGTAATGACCGGTCTCAGCCATCATATAAGTCAGGCCATATTTTTTGACGGTGTCCAGCAGAAGCTCTGCCTGCTCAACCGCTGCCCAGGCGGCGGGTACGGCTGATATGACGTGCTTGCCGTTCTTCATCGCCTCTACAGTGTGCTGGACGTGAAGAGGGCCGTCGGTGAAGATGGCGACGGCATCGATATCCTTTGCAAGCACGAGCTGCTCAAGAGAAACGTATGCCTTTTGGCAATTGTAAACACTCATCAATTTTTTCCGCCGGTCCTCTCGCAGGTCGCTGACCGCCTGGACGATACAATCGGGATGCTCGTGCCATTGAAAGGAACAGCCAAAGCCACCTCCGACAACACCTATGCGGACTTTGCGGGGAGCTGTGTTTACGGCAAGGCAGGCCCGCGAAGCCAACAGCGTGCCGGCCAGGGCGAAGCCGCTGTGTTTCATAAAATCACGGCGAGAAAAACCATCCGTTTTTTCGCTGTCAGTGCGGCCAAATGCGTTTGAGTTCTTTTTATGGTTTCTTGTCATCATTGCTCTCCTTCGAATATATAGATTAGATATAGACCTTGTCCATCATTCTTGGGAACGGGATGCACTGTCGGATGTGCCTTTCACCGGTGAGCCAGGCAACGGTCCTTTCGACGCCGAGTCCGAAGCCGCCGTGCGGTACCGAGCCGTACTTTCGCAAATCCAGGTACCAACTATAGTCCTCGACTTTCAGGCCGAATTCGGTGATACGGGCGGCCAGCAGGTCATAATCATCTTCCCTGACCGAGCCGCCGATGATTTCACCAAAGCCGGCGGGTGCAAGCAAGTCAAAATTCAAAACGACCTTGTCATTGGTTCTATCGGTCTTCATATAAAAGGCCTTGGCTTCCTTGGGATAGTGCGTGACAAAGACGGGTTTATCGTGCATTTGGGAGATGATGGTCTCGTCCGAGCCGCCGAGGTCCTTGCCCCATACAAACTCGGCAGCCAATTTAGCGTGCTTGGGATTATTTTCTATTTTGGTTTCAACCTCACTCAGCTCGGAACGAAGCTCGATAAGCTCGGCGGCGTTTTTGTCACGCTTCCATTGCTTGATTTGGCCTTTCTGTTCCTGTTCCAGCTCAGTGATTCTGTTTTCGATTTGGAGTTTGCGGTTTTTGAGGTCTTCCAACTGGTCGGCTAAGAACTTTTTTGCTTTTTCACCGGTGAGGATGTCCACGGTATCGGTATAGGTGAGTCGGTAGAAAGGCGGCTTGATTTTTTCGAGGGCTTCCAGGTCGGCACCGAGAGTTTCAAGCTCGCTTCTGTTGTTTTGCAGGACCTGGTCGGCTATAAAGGAGACAAAATTTTCGGCCAATTCGAGCAGGCCATCAAGCTCGATGAAGGCGACTTCCGGCTCGACCATCCAGAACTCTGTGAGGTGGCGGCGGGTCTTGCTTCTTTCGGCCCTGAAGGTCGGGCCGAAGCAATAAACCCTGCCGAAGCTCATCGCAGCCGATTCGACGTGTAACTGGCCGGTCTGGGTCAAGTGCAGCGGGCTTCCGAAATAGTCGACTTCGAAAAGGGACTGCTTGTCCTCGCCGACCATTGACGTCAGTATCGGGGTGTCGATAAGTATGAAGCCATTGTCGTTGAAAAATCTGCGAATGGCGTCGATGACGGTGTGGCGGATTTTGCCGATGCACCACTGCCCCTGAGAGCGAAGGTGCAGGTGGCGATTTTTGAGGAGGAAATCGACGCCGTGGGACTTGGGCGTTATCGGATAATCGGCTGCGGGCGAGACGACCTCTGCACCGGTTACCGCGAGTTCATAGCCGCCGACGCTTCGAGCTTCTTCGCGGACGTTGCCGGTTATGGTCAGCGAGGATTCCTGGCCGAGGTGTTTGAGCTGCTCGAAAAGCTCATCCGAGATTTTGCCTTTTTCAACGATGCACTGGCAGAGGCCGGTTCCATCGCGGATGATAAGAAATTGAATCTTTCCGCTTGCCCGACTGTTATACAGCCAGCCTTCAAGTGTAATCTCTTTTCCAACGTTGTCTTTCAATTGCGATATATAGACTTTACTGCTGTTCGGCATTGGCTTTTTCCTCTTTAGTTTTGCGGGTTTTCGGCGGCCAGATTAGCCAGTCATCGGCTCCGGATTCTTTGTCACGTATTCCGCCTTCGTCGATATTATTCTTGCCTTTGCTGTATAGGATGAAATTTTCTTCGGTCAATTTGTAAACGAAAGAACCGCCGTTAATCGGGTCAATAAGAATTTCTTTGGGGACAAGGTCTTTGATACCATCGAGGTTTTCAGGCCACCGGCTATGTTCATTTTTATACCGCCGTAATGCGACTATAAGGCGGCTGCCGTGGTTATCAGCGGCAACTCGAAAGTATATAATATGAATCCGATAAAGGGATTGTTCGGACATACATACTGTACGTTCAGCGAGATAACGGTAGTTCAACCCGACCGACATCATGGTCGAGATTATGGAAAACTGCCGTGGGCCTTCGTCCCAGTCAAAAGCAGGGTCGGTCATTGCGTAGTACCTTTTATAGCAGCCATCGATGACTTTGGCCGCTCTTTGTGGAGTAGAAGGTATGTAAAACCAGGTTAATATTGCGGCTGCTTTGAAAAGTTTCTTTCGCCTGTAAGTCAACGGAGGTGTCTCCTTGTGCAAAACAGCCTCTACTTGCGCCCTTACAGGTGCAATTGGGTCCCGGCTTACTCTTACCTTGCCCTGTGGATTTACTTCGTAAGCGGCGCTGCATAACCAATCTTTGGTCATAAGCTTTTGGCTATCGATGATTTTCGGCCAGTCAAAGGTCCAGTCGTATTTGATCTCTGCCAGAGAATCTTCAATAACATTTAAGCGATGCTCTGTGGCTTCTCTATCAACAATAAAACTCTTAAAGTTGCCGACTCCAAAAGCTTCGATAGCTATTCCCACGAGCATGTCCATCATTGTTGGTTGTTGATGGTAATGCTTTCCCATTTCCAAGATAGTTATCACTTTTTCCAGGGCCTGGTCAGTGCGCCCTTCGGCAAGGTCATTATTAGCTGCGCTGATTAGCAAGAATGCCCACCGCCTGACCATTCTACTCCTGCGTATACGTTGTTCATCTTCCGGATGTGTTATAGTAAAGTGACACTTTTCTATTGCGGCGGCTTCCTTCAACTTTGCTAATGTGTTTTCGTAACTTTTAATCCAATCCGCCAGTTCCGGATGCTCCCGGCTGAGCCATGGTTCACGCATGGGTAACTTGGAGCGTTCGCTATCCGGCAAATTGCCATAAAACTCGGCATCGTTACAATCCTCCAATAATTTGTTGTATATTGCAGCGGCGTTTTGGGAATCGGGGATTGCGTATTTGGCTTCGAGGGCGGCTAATTCCTCATCGAATGTATACGGCCGCCAGCCTCCATTGTCATCAGGCAAAAAGACCCAGATAATCAGAACTAAGACAACAGCAGCAACAGAGAGCCAGAACCATTTTCTATATGGTTTCTGCAGAATTGTACATGCGGCAAGAATGATGAGTAAAAGCGCGATTACTTTCCAAGGTGCCTGGAAGATAAGTGCCAGAATAATCAGAAAAGAAATCGCGAACAGGCCAATCCATTTTACGATTCGCTTATAAATTCCAGGCTCTTTCTTTTCAGTCTGCTGCTTCTTTTTAACCATCTCTTTTGCGCTCCGACTCTCTCTCAAATATAGACGCCCAGATGAGTGGTTTTATTCAAGCCTTTTTCGGCCATTTCACCCTCTGTTTTGTTTATCACCATTAATCGGCATTAAGTCCCAGCTTCGATTGGTTACTCTGCGGTTTTTTCCGGTTAAAATAACCATCCTGCGGTAGCACCTGCCGATCAAGCCAGAGAAAGTAACCATACCGGACTTCCAAAGGCGATTCTTTTTCGTTTAATTCACCGACTCAGGTGGTAGTATCCTCCTGCTCGGGCAGCTCCAGGAGGCGGACATCTTCCAGGTCAACCTGCCGCGCAGAGGCCCGCTTGGCGGCGATGAGGTCTTCTCTGGATAGAATGAAGAAGTCCTGTCCCTGATAAGTTAAGGTCTTGCGCCTACTCCAGGCATCCTGAAAGGAAACGCCGGGGGTGCGGGTCTGCACGTCAATCCTTACCCGATCATTGAAAACCGTGATTTCATGTTCTACGATGTCCCCGGCATTGGTCATAGTGGCTGTGCCAAATCCCGCCTCTATCAAAGCCGCCAAGAGTCGCTGGGCGTTCTCGGTGGTAGCCTCAATCAAGATATCCAGGTCGAAGGTGGCACGGGGGACGCCATATATTACCGAGGCAACACCCCCGATAACCATGTATCTGACCTTATGTTGCTGAAAGAACTTGAACACGTCCTGCAATCGGTTGAGCATTGTTTCGCTCCTTCAGGTTAGGATTGACCGACAAGGCCAAGTCGGTGAAACTACAGAACACCTCCATGCGGTCGGCTATGGAAAGAGACCGAAACCAGCGTGTCTTGGCCTCTATCGACTCTTGATTTCTATCGTGCCCGATAGTTATTGTCATAACTCATATCTTAACAGGTTATGCCGTGGCTCGCAAAGCAAAAAAACTAATCCCTGCGCACAGGTTTCCTTCGCTGCTTACACCTCCAGTTTTTCCCGCAGGTGGCTGAGCAATTGGTCGGTTGATACTCTAACCTGCTCCATCGAATCGCGTTCGCGGACGGTGACGGTGTTGTCTTGCTTTGTCTGGCCGTCAACGGTTATGCAGAACGGGGTGCCGGCCTCGTCCTGCCTGCGGTAGCGCCTGCCGACCGCACCTTTTTCGTCGTAGAAGCAGTTGAAATACTTTTTCAAATCATTGCAGATATTCCTCGCTATTTCGGGCATACCCTCTTTTTTGACCAGCGGGAAGACAGCGACCTTTACGGGTGCAAGGGCGGGATGGAACCGCAAAAGGTTTCTCTTTTCTCCGCGGACTTCCTCTTCGTCATAGGCATCGACTAAAAAGGCAAGGGCGCTTCTGTCAATGCCGGCACTTGGCTCAATCACGTAGGGGATGTAGCGTTTCTTTTGCTCGTCGTCGAAATAAGAAAGCGGGCCGGACTGGTAATCTTCGGCTTCGCCGGACAGCTCGATTTTTGTCAGGTCCCTATCATTTTCAAACCATTTATTGAGCGTTCTCATTCCGCGCTGGTGCTGCCTTAGGTCGAAGTCGGTGCGGTTGGCGACACCTTCCAGCTCCTGCCAGTCGCCGGAGCCGAAGGGGAACTTGTACTCAACATCGACACAGGCCTTGGCATAGTGGGCCAGCTCATCGGGGTCGTGCTCGCGGAAGCGCAGGTTTTCTTTCTTAAGGCCCAAATCCGTGTACCAGTTGAATCGCGCCTCTTTCCAGTGCTCGTACCAGTGGTCATCGGTGCCCGGCTCGCAAAAGAATTCAAGTTCGGCCTGCTCGAATTCGCGTGTTCGGAAGATAAAGGCCTTGGTGGTAATCTCGTTGCGGAAGCTTTTGCCGATTTGAGCGATGCCGAAGGGAATCCTGACCCTTGTTGTATCGAGGACGTTCCTGAAATTTGCGAAGATTCCCTGCGCGGTTTCCGGGCGAAGGAAGAGCGTCATCGAGTCGTCGACGTTGGCGCCCATCTGGGTCTCGAACATCAGCTTAAACGGCATCGGCTCTGTAAACTGGCCGACCGTGCCGCAATTGGGACAAACTTTATTGCTCAAATCCTGCGCTTTGGTTAAAGCGGCATCGATTGCGATATGCTCGGTATGCTCCCGGGTTTGCTCTGCGACTTTTTCCTTCAGGTGGTCGACCCGGGTCCTGGTATTGCACTTTTTGCATTCGGCGACAAGGTCGGCGAACTGGTCGGCGTGGCCGGACGCCTTCCAGACCAGAGGGTGCATAAGGATGCTACAATCGAGGCCGACAACGTCATCCCGCACCTGGACGACGGCCTTCCACCAAGCCTTCCGAACGTTGTTTTTTAATTCGACGCCGAGCGGGCCATAGTCGTAGCAGCTTGCGAGGCCGCCGTAGATTTCGCTGGACTGAAATATAAAACCCCTTCGCTTACACAGCGATACGATGTCGTCAAGCTTGGTAATCTTTGCCATAATATGGATTCCTCATTTTTTTCTTTGCCACAGAGTACACAGAGAGCGCGGAGAGTTCAAGTCTTTTAACCGCGGAGAACACAGAGAAAAATCAAAGATTAAAAATCAAAAAGCAAAATTACAAAGCAAAATGTAAAAATAAAAACAGCCACAGAGGGCATATAGCAAAGAGAATATCGAATATCGAACAAGGAATTTAGAATTATGAAGCCGGGTTTTTGCGACGAGCCACGAACAACGAATTGGGCGGGCCTTTTGGCGGGTTCCCTCCACTACTCCACTACGGTCGGGATAAATTTGGTTTGACGAACGTTAGGATTGCGGGTATCATAAAACCTGAATCATATATAGCAAAGCCTTATTTTATACAAACGGTAAGAAGAGATTAGAGATTTATGAATAAGAAGCTGGTTTTAAGTAAAGAGAAAATCGCAGATTTTTGTGAGCGTCATCATATTCGCCGATTGGCTATTTTCGGTTCGGCCCTGCGTGGTGATTTTGGACCGGGAAGCGATGTGGATGTGTTAGTAGATTTTATGCCCGGACATACCCCGGGTTTCTTCCGGTTATTCGATATGGAAGAAGAACTATCCAGCTTATTCGGTGATTACAAGGTGGATATGCGAACGCCAGAGGACCTGAGCCGATATTTTCGTGATGAGGTTGTTGCCACAGCGGAGGTGCAATATGTTCAAGGATGACAGCGTACGTATTCGCCATATTCTCGATGCCGCCCGGGAAGCGATTAGATTCGCAGATAATCGCAGCCGAACGGATATGGATACCGACCGCAAGCTGAACCTGTCTCTTGTTCGACTGTTAGAAATCATTGGTGAGGCGGCACGCGGTATTTCGGAGGAATTTCGACAGACCCATTCGGATTTGCCGTGGAACAAGATGATTGGAATGCGGGACCGTCTTATCCACGGATATTTTGATGTCAATCTTGACGTAGTGTGGGAGACAATCACTGAAGACTTACCATCCCTTGTTGCCCAACTGGAAAAGATTGTGGGCGATTAAGGCCTGCTCTTTGAATTTTTAACCGCAGAGAACACAGAGCATGCAGAACAATTCAACAGTCAGTTGAGTCGGCGGGTTTCTTGACACAATTTTATTTTTCGTCTATTTCGTTTTTTATTTGATTAAGCAAATTAATCGCCTCGATTGGTGTTAAGTTATTGACGTCTGTTGAGGCGAGTTTGTCTAAGACACTCTTATGCTTTTGGATAAACAATAAGTCTCGATCGGGTTCTTTTGTTTTGTGGCGGGAGAGGTGTTCGCCGGTGGCTTCCTTGGCGAAGGCGCTCTCCAATTCTTCGAGGATTTCTTTGGATCTATCCAGGATAGATTTTGGGACACCAGCTAACTTTGCGACGTGGATGCCGTAACTTTTGTCTGTTCCGCCGGGCAGAATCTTGTGCAAAAAGACGACCTCGTCCATCCATTCGCGGACGGCGACGTTGCAATTCTTTACATTCGTGAATAACTCGGCCAATTCAGTCAATTCATGATAGTGCGTTGCAAATAATGTGCGGCATTTTAGCTTAGTTGCGATATGCTCGGTAATCGCCCAGGCAAGGGACAGGCCATCGTAAGTGCTTGTGCCGCGGCCGACCTCGTCAAGGATAACCAGCGATTTGGCAGTGGCGTTATTGATGATGTTTGCGGTTTCGGTCATTTCGACCATAAAGGTTGATTGGCCGCGAACAAGCTCATCAGAAGCGCCGACGCGGGTGAAGATTCTATCGACTATGCCGATAGTTGCATCTTTAGCGGGGACAAACGAGCCGGTCTGTGTCATCAAAACCAGCAGTGCGGTCTGTCTGATATAAGTGCTTTTTCCGCTCATATTCGGACCTGTTACAAGCAGAACGTCGCCGGTTTTTTCGCCAAGCTCGATGTCGTTAGGTACAAACTCCGGGCCGAGCATTTCAGCAACGACAGGATGCCTGCCTTCGTTTATAAGTAACCGGCCGCTGTCGGTTATTTTTGGGCGGATGTAGTTTCTGCGTCTGGCCAGGTACGCAAGTGCTGCAAGACAATCGCACTCGGCGAGTGTGTCGGCGAGGGTTTGCAATCGGCTGACGTACCGGACGGCCTGTCGTCGGACATCTTCGAAGAGCTGCTGCTCCAATTCGAGGGCCTTTTCTTCGGCACTGAGGGCCTGAGTTTCGTAATCCTTCAGCTCTTCGGTTATGTAGCGTTCTGCGTTTTTGATTGTCTGCTTGCGAACATAATCGGCAGGGACTTTATCAACCGCTGAGTGGTTTACTTCTATATAATAGCCGAATACTTTATTGAAGCCGAGTTTCAGATTATTGATCCCGGTTCGCTCGATTTGCTGCTTCTGAAAATTGCGCAGCCAGCTTTGGCCGTCTTTTGAGATCGAACGGAGGCGGTCAAGCTCTTCTGAAAATCCGGCCCTTATGACGCCGCCATCGCGAAGATGTGAGGGACACTGCGGCTCGATGGCAGCTTCAAGCAGGTCGGCTAATTCGTCCATACTGTCGCACCGGCCGGCTAATTGCACAAGCAGGTCGGCGGAAAATTGCTGTAAAATCTCGCGCAGCGACGGTATTCGCCGCAGTGTAGCTGCAAGGGCCACGAGGTCCCTCGGCGCTGCCCTGAATGTGCTGATACGGGCTGCGATTCGCTCCGGGTCGGATACAGCCGCAAGCAATTTGCGAATGTCGGCCAGTTTTGTATCCGTGTCTTTTAATTCTTCGACGGCGTCCTGACGCAACTCAATGGCGCCGATGTCACAGAGCGGCATACAGAGCCAGTTTCTGAACTTGCGAGCACCCATGCCGGTCAGCGTTTCATCGAGGCATTCCAGCAGCGA
>Ga0315543_1003377_pt1 | contig 14387 bp, 11 predicted proteins | sample SalMarSW160210MG_2_FD_203098 | JGI IMG/M metagenome (GOLD analysis project Ga0315543, IMG submission 203098) | Salt marsh sediment microbial communities from the Plum Island Ecosystem LTER, Massachusetts, United States - Salt Marsh Sediment SW1601-210 ...
ATGCAGCCATTAACGCTGCCGTCTTCTTAGCTATCATATCAAGATAGTCCTTCATAGTGACATCAAGACGGCTTTGATAGGCAATATCAAGATATTGCCCCTCACAAAGCTCCAGGCAAGCTTTATTTAATAATTGAGCCGCAGTCACTACCTTTTGCTCGTCTATACCATTATACCTTAGTTTGAACAAGGCTGAGAAGGCCAATGCAAACATGGCATCGCCGGCATTTATCGCCTGCGACTGACCCCATATCTTCCACACAGTGTCGCGGTGATGGCGTTCGGAGCTAGCATCTTGAATATCATCGTGAATCAAGGAGAAATTATGAATGAGTTCTAGCGCTGCCGCGGCAGGCATTATCCGCATTGCGTCCCCTCCTACTGCCTGGTAACTAAGCAAGCAAAGGAGAGGACGGATAAACTTCCCCACCTCCCGATGGCAAGGGCGACCCTGCTCATCCTGCCACCCCATGTGGTATCGCAATACATCATAAAAAGTCAGAGGATTGCTACCAATAATCTCCTTCAGCTCTACTTCTATCCCCTGCTGATAAGATTGGAAATCTTCAGCTAACCTCTTGCTGCTTCCCATCAACTCATCTTAATGGGGAAGGGGGGACTCGAACCCCCACGCCTTTCGGCACATGATCCTAAGTCATGCTCGTCTGCCAATTCCGACACTCCCCCAGATACAGAATGTCTTATCAATGCTGAAAAAGTTAACCAAAAGTTAACCAGTGACATATTAGATACTTTCCTGGCTTCCAGAAGACAAGGAATGTCTAACCACACATTACTATTTTACCAGAGGTGTCTTAGCAAGGCTATCGGCATTGAGCTATCACCACAAGGGGTTAGCTCATTCTTGGCTAGTTTGGAATGTGGCAATGCTAAACATGCCTACTATCGCTGTTTAAGAGCATTCTGCAACCAGAAAGCTAATGGCTACAGCTAACATAGTTAATAGCTACCTTCACTGACTAGGTTAACTGGTTAACTTCTAGGCATGAAATATGATTGGTAGTCGTATTCACAGATTCATATCTACACCGTTCACAATTCACATCCATTACAAGGGGGTATCCCCCCAGGGCAGGACTGCCACATATCCATCACCACCGAAGTTCGTCTCTCGTAGAAAATCCAGTCAGCCCTAAAATGTGGAGCTAGCTTCCCCAACAAGAATGACCTGCAGTGGCTAATTGGTCAGCCCGCTAAGGCCCGGTTAGATGGGTAACCATGTAGAAGGCAATTACAAAATTGGAATTGACGGTTAGGTTGGTGAGGGTTAGAAGAATCATCAATGATAGTGTCTTTTCCTGTATCTTGAATTAAATAGGTTCAACCATTCTTTTCATTATTCCTATTGCTATGCGTCTCGGAACAAGCCTTATCGAGAGTTGCATTAGTCTATTTTGCACACCAGGAATAGCAATTACTTTCCCTTCTTTTAAAGCTGCATAACCAACTTCTGCAACCGTAGTAGCGTCCATCTTTTTCATCTTCCATGCCTTAGATTGTTCCATATTTGCCCTTTTGTAAAACAAGGATTCTGTGAAACCTGGACAAAGGCAGGTCACTGTAACTGGGCTTCCTTTCAATTCATTTGCCAGTGCTTCAGAGAAATGTATGACATATGATTTGCTGGCGCAATAAACCGACCCTAATGGTGCTGATACAAAACCGGATAGAGAAGCCACGTTTAATATCCACCCTGACCCATCACCCAACATCTTCTTTAGGAATAATTTGGTCAAGTGAGTCAATGAGTTGACGTTCACTTGAATCATTTCAGCCTCTTTCTGCCAGTCTGTTTTGGAGAATTCACCCCAAACACCAAAACCAGCATTGTTCACCAGAGCATCTACGTTGACGCTATCCTTTTCAAGTTCAGAGTATATCTCTTGCGGCGAATTCGAGCCTGATAAGTCTTTTACTAATACTCTCACACTAGTACGATATTTTTTCTCAATCTCGGTCTTCAAATCCTCAAGTTTGTCCTGACTTCTAGCTACTATCACGACATTCTTACCGTCCTTCGCAAATAGCTTGGCAAGCTCATAACCGATTCCACTGGAAGCTCCTGTTACCAAAGCATATCCATCCTTGCTGCCGACCATATACTCACCTCCTGCAATGTCTCTAACTGCATTATAGCCCCAACCAACCCCAAATAGAAGACATGCTAAGTTTGAGGATAGCTTGAAGTCTTATATCGCCTTTCAGTGATACTCTATGTGCTATAATAAAGCACAAGTTGTTAGGTTTACCGAACTAACTCAGCTTAGTTGGGTAGGGGTTTTGTTGATGAAGATTCTCTGCGTAGGTGTTAGAGGCTTGCCAAGTGGCGTGGAGAGTGACCTTTCCGCAGCAAAGGTGTTTCAAGACTATGATGCAGCGGTGGTCAACCCAGAAGACTTTAGAACTCTATATTACCAACTGTATTGGGATAAGAGTAGAGAGTTCTCCAACAGGGCTGACGGGGCAACGGTTTTCCAAAGAACCGTGTGGGATATTATCACCTCTATAAACAAAAGGCGAGGTAAAGAAGTTGACGGACTGCTAGAACTAGGAGGCATTTTGATATGCTTTGTGCAACCTCTTATTCAGGGCTTCTATTACCACGGGACTGGAACGTATGGAACCATGGAAGACCTGACCAACTATGACTGGTTAGGTTCTACAGTTGCTTTTAATGAATATAACTTAAAGCTTGGGTTTGGTGAAACCATTGACTTCATTGACCAAGGACACCCATTTGCTGCGTATCTAAAGAAGAAGCCTTCGTGGACAACGTTTTGTCGGCTTGAGGCCTGTTCTAAGTGGAGAGTTATTGCAAGTGCATTTGGCACTAATGCTGTAGCTTTAAGCCGCAGGCAAGGACGAGGGCATGTTGTTTTCTTACCAGGTGAGTATTCTGTCGAAAACGGGGCATTGTTGGAAAGTTGTATTGCGGACTTATTAGGACAAAAAGAGGCTAGAGAGAAGCCAACATGGGTTCGAGAAATCTTTGTTCCGCACCAGAAGCAAATATTGAAACTAATAGACAGGACGGACGATAAGATTGAAAAACTGCGGAAGAGGAAGGAAGAATTCCACACTTCGAATCAGCAGTTGGAGCGGTGGAAGTGGCTGCTTTGGGAGACTGGCAAGGAGTATCTTGAGCCCGTGGTTCGGGAAGCTCTAGGGTTAATTGGATGTAGAGTTGAACTCCAACCAGATAAGGATAGCGATGGTAAGGTAGACTCAGATTTTGGAACTGCACTTCTTGAAGTGGGAGGAGGAGAGGGCACAATTAGGAGGAATAAATTGAGGCAATTAGTAAGTAATATTGGAAATTTCTATGCAACGAGAGAGATATTGCCAAAAGGTATACTCGTTGGAAACCCTTTTTGTAAGGAACGTCCAGACAATAGACCACCAAAAGGCACTCAGAAGAAGTTGTTTGCTAACGAACTTATTGAGGATGCCGAAAAGCAAGACACCACTGTTCTACTCTCCACTGACCTTTATTGCGTCGTCTGTGGCGTCCTCAATGGTCAAGTTGGAGAGGACAAGAAAAAGGAACTCCGCCATCTCATATTTAAGGGGAAAGGTTTAGTGAGGCTTAGTTTATGGACAACCTTACCTGCTGCTTGTTTCCCAAGACCTCAAATAGAAGACATGCTAAGTTCGAGGACAGTTCGAAGCTTTATCGGAGGTTAGGGGTAGGCTAAACCATCTCTGAAGGCTTGCTCTGTCTACCAGGGTGCTAAAGTCATTTTCCCTTTAGCTATGAAGCTGAGTCTCCACTCTCACCGAAGTTGCCAGCCAGTGCAACGGCATCAAGTATGCTTACATATCCATCACGATTGAAGTCACAATGAGCATTCCAGTCAAGACCACCTTCACTTGAACCGTAACTATTGATAAGCAAAGAGATATCAAAAGAAAAAGTTAGGTCTAGGATGGCGACAAAAACTTAACCCATCTTACAAGGACAGGCATTTTGTGGTATGCTTTGCACCAGGCATTATTTGTTATTCCAAAGTATTTCTAACCTATTAATGGTATGCCATCAGGCGAAATGCAAAATATCAGATGCCAGAGATGTCTCAGTGTATAGACTTACCTGTTGCATGTCATCCCAAAGCGGCCGAGCACCATCATGAGCATCTGCGGAAGAGCGATTTATCGATTGCCTGTGCAAATGTGCGCTATAAAGGCTAACAAGAGCTTGAGACTCACAGAGGATGTAACATAAACTAATAGATTGGAGGAAGCAGGGAAAAATGATTATAGATGCACATTGTCACGTATGGACATGGGACATTATATCGGATAACTACTGGAACGAACTGGCCGAAATCGCGATAGATTTTTTTAGAAAGAACAAACTGGGGTCTCCTACAGTAGATGAAGTAAAGAACAACATTATGGACCCAATGATGGATGCTGATGGCTCGAAGCTGATAACAAACATGGACGCATCAGGGGTGGACAAGGCCTTTATTATGGCCATTGATTGGGGATACGGAATAGGAGAGGCACGTAAAACAGTGAACGAGATCAATCAATTCTATGGCTCTCTGGCAAAGAAATACCCCGACAGACTTATTGCATTTGCGGGGGTTGACCCGCGCAGGTCTGACGCGGTTGATATCCTGGACAGAGCGGCGAACGACTATGGATGCCGCGGTCTTAAGTATCATCCCACAGCAGGCTTCTATCCTGACAGTGAAGAGTCATACAGGGTACTGGAGAAGGCTCAAGAACTGAATATCCCGCTGCTTTCACATCTGGGGCCCATTTCAAAGCCCTTGAAAAGTAAATATGCCAGGCCTGTCTACCTGGATAGCATAGTAACTGATTTCCCAAGACTTACGGTCATAGGTGCTCATATGGGCTTCTGCTGGTGGCACGAGATGGTTAACCTGATATCGACCAAGGCAACCACACTCTATGCCGATTTCTCAGGTCAACAGGTAACAGCAAGGAGGGACTTTGCGGAGTTTTGCCATATGCTAAGAGCAGCCTTTGATGAGGCTGATGCATCAAAGTTCCTTTGGGGAACAGACAATCCCGTATTGGAGGCTGTAATCCCTATGAAAGACTGGCTTAACATGATAAAGGAGCTCCCTGAGAATGCGCCTGATGGTCTTAAATTTACAAAAGAAGAAATAGACGCAGTACTTGGAGAAAACGCCGCGAAAATCTTTGGTTTTAAAAGCTAAAAAAGGAGGGAAAATGGCTATTAAGACTTACGATGAATACTTCAACAGAATCAAGAAGATGAGGAGAAATCTCTACATCGCTGGAGATAAGGTAGGTAGAGATGATGAAAGACTCCAGGGACAGCTTCGTATTTTTCAAGAGACATACGACCGTACCAATGACCCAGACTGGGAAGATCTATGCACTGCAACATCACATTTAACGGGGGAGAAGATAAGCAGGTTTACTCATATCCATCAAAGCGTGGATGACTTGCTCAAAAAGCAGTTGATGACCAGGCTTTTATGCCATAGGGTCGGTGGCTGCATCATGAGGTGCATGGGAATAGATGCTATGAATGCCCTCTCTGTTGTTACCTATGAAATGGACCAGATGCTGGGTACGGATACCAACAAGAACTTCCTGAAGTATCTCCGATATTGGCAGGACAATGATATTAGTGCTAATTGCGCTCAGACTGATACCAAAGGTGACAGGCTCAAAAGGCCCCATGAGCAGGTAGACCCAGACCTCTATCTCAGAATTGTGGAAAGCAGACCTGATGGAATCGTGGTAAGAGGAGCAAAAATTGATAACACGACTGCTCCAGTAGGTGACGAGATTGTGGCCATACCTGTAAGATTCATGACTGACAGGGATAATGACTATGCTGTTGCCTTTGCTATCCCGGCTGACTGGGAAGGAGTAAAAATGCTGGTCAGGCCGGCATATTTGCACAAGACAAAATATCTACACAGCCCCGTCGAGGGAATTGGTGATGCGGAATCATTTACCATCTTCGACGATGTCTTTGTTCCTCGAGAAAGGGTCTTTTTGGATGGCAAAGGTGACCCCAGACAAACACCCTTCGCTGGTTTCCTCGCTCTGCTCTTTGCCCACTATCATCGTCATTCATATACCGGATGTAAGCCCGCCGTATCGGAAGTTTTAGCCAGTGCTGCAGCGCTCGTGGCAGATTACAATGGGATTGAAAAGACAACGGCTGTGAGAGACAAGCTGGCTCATATGATAAGCACGGCAGAGCTTGTTTTTGCTGCCGGTCAGATGAGTGCCTATCGGGCTGAGAAGTCAGCATCCGGAACGTGGGTACCTGATGAAATCTTAACCAATGCTGGCAGAAAGCTCGCTGGAGAGGAGATCTACAATGAGTTCAAAATCGTCGCTGACCTTGCTGGAGGTTTGTGTGCTACCATGCCCTTCGAAGAGGAATTCTTCTCAGAAGAAACGGGAAAGCTGGCAAATAAGTACTTGATGAGAAACCCTAAAATATCCGCCGAGAATCAACAGCGGTGTTTCCGAGGCATAGAGAACTTGATAGTCTCAGATTTGGCTGGGGTGATGCAGGTGGCAGGACTGCACGGCGGTGGCTCGCCTCAGATGGAGACAATCACCATGATGGGGAGATATGACCTCGAAAGTCTGAAGAGTATAGCAAAGTATCTGTTCGGAATAGAAAAGGAATTGCCCAAGTATGAAAGACCTCCGGTAACTCCTAGAAAGATGCTGGAGCGATTTCGAGAGCTGTATGGTAAAACCTAGACTGGTCGCATATTTAGCTGAGTATCACCAGAAGGAGTAGTATTATGAGCGATAAGAAAAGAGGGGCATTTCTGGAGAAGTTTCATCTTCCAGGGAAAGTAGCTTTAGTTACCGGTGGAAGCCGGGGAATTGGTCGAAGTATTGCTTTAGGGCTGGCAGAGGCAGGTGCTGATGTGGTGCTTGCCAGCCGCAAATTACCAGACCTGGAAGCCGTGGCTCAGGAAATAACCGATATGGGGAGGAAAGCCCTACCTGTATCAGCCAACGTTCGCCACCTCCCCGAGATCGATAACCTGGTTAAAAAAGCAGTGGACGAATTTGGCCATATTGATATCCTGGTGAATAACGCTGGCACTAATCCGGTGTTTGGCTCAGCGTTCAATGTTGAAGAGCCAGCATGGGATGTAATTATGGGGCTAAATCTTAAAGGCTACTTTTTCTTAAGTCAGGCAGTAGGCAAGATAATGCGAGATAAAGGTGGTGGAAACATCATCAATGTTGCTTCAACAGCCGGGATTACTCCTGACATAGGATTAGGAGTTTACTCGATAAGTAAGGCAGGCGTCATTATGCTTACGCAAGTTCTCGCTGAAGAATGGGGACAGCACCATATCAGAGTAAATGCGATTGCTCCAGCTGTCGTGAAAACCAAGCTTTCCAGCCTGTTATGGAGCACCCCCGAGATTCGTGAAACAGTTGAAAATAGTACCGCCCTGGGGCGAATAGCTGAGCCCGAGGAAATGGTTGGGGCTGTCCTCTTCCTAGCCTCCGAGGCTTCAAGCTATATGACAGGGCAAACTCTTGTTCTGGATGGAGGGCATTTCTCCTATGTGGGAACTTTCTTACCAATGCTTACCTAAACAGAGTAGGCCTGCGGGGGACCAAGAAGAAGTTTTCGAAGTTAGATTAGAAAGCGGTAAGCTCAACTGAATTTTTCAAAAGGAGGTATGGTGGAAGAGAAAATTGATCGCGCTACAACAGCGTTATTGTTATTGCATTGGCAGAATGACCTTGCAAAGCCGGAGGGTAAGAGTGCTATGGAACTCCCGGAACGGATAAAGGCAGCACATACTCTCGAGAATACCCAAGCAGTTCTTAAGGCAAGTAGAGAAAAAGGGATATTGGTTGCTTATGTCAGGGCTGCTTTTAGACCGGGCATGCCTGAATTGCCTGAGGCTGAGAAACATGCTCCCTTAGCAAGCAGCATAGCAGCAACTAAAAGTCTCGTTGATGGCACATGGGGTGGTGAGATTATTGATGAACTCAAACCGATCGAAAGCGAGCTGGTTATTAATAATTATTCCACAAGTGGTTTCTGCGGTACCCCGCTAGATTTGCTGCTTCGTAACCATGGCATAAAGACTGTAGTTATATCGGGATTGGTCACGAACTTTGTTGTTGAGTCTACTACTCGGGATGCGTTTAACAGAGGTTACTTTGTCACTATTCTAGAGGATTGTGTTAATAGTTGGAGCGATGAGTGGCACACCTGGACCTTAAAAAATATTCTACCAATGCTCGCCACTATATCTAACTCCAAAGCTTATATCGATGCTTTAGGGAAATAAAGAAGGTTTTTAGACAGGACAGGAGGTATATCATGACAAAGCAAAAATTTGTGTCAGGAAGTTCTTGAGCGATTACCAAAATTTAAGTGGTGCCAACGTCCAATAATAAGATAAAAGGAGGGAAGATAAATGGCAGAAGTGAAAAACTTGCTAATTGAAGTCAATAGTGGAGCGGATAAACCCTATAACCAGTATGCCGCCTATGTTGCTGCACTCATGGCAAAGCAAATACTCAAAATCCCGACTGTCACCATATTCTACGGCCCCCAGGGTATTGGTATGGTAAAGAAAGGGGAATTGGCTAAACTCGCTATCACAGGCTCGGTCAAAGAGCTGATCGCTGGTCAGTTGGAAGGGGTTTCTGCTTCTGATATACCAGATAACCTGGAACTGATGGCTCGCTTTGTGAGAGATAAACTCGGTGTTATTATTGTCTCATGTGGGACATTCCATGTCATTGATGGCTTTGCCAAAACAATAGATGATACGTCGAACATTGAGGACTTTATCATCCCGATTACGCTTCCACAGGCTGCTGAAGGATTGCAGACCGTTGATATGATGATTCACTACTAGGACTTTGTGGATCCGTAAAGCGAATTGGATAGTCGGGTATTGGCACTCCCAATAAATCAGAAAGAGTCTGAATAAAGAAGATTATCCTGGTTGATGTAGCAGTTAACTTCTCTTCTAAATGACGGTGACTGCTCATAGTAGCCATAACAGGCATGTGTTCTGTTCTGGAGAACTTTTATCCACCAGGACCGTGTAACAAGATGATGGAAATAATAACTCCAAGAATACACAAAAACGTGCAAACGCTATACGAGAGCATGATATGATTAAGGACACTGCCGATATAATCGTGCCAATACACGATATTAAATGGAGTACAGTGGATAGGATTCCATAGAATCTAATCATTATCTCTAGGAGGTATTTAATGCTTGAATTGAGTTTTGATCCAGAGACATGCGCTACTTGTGAGACTCAGGATTGCCTTGTGAAATGCCAGTATCTGCATCTGGATAAGGATAAGGCAAGGACAGAAATGCAAAAGATAATCAATGGCGAGGATTCTTTTGTGCTGCGGGACTGTGTCACATGCTATGCCTGTGAAGAATACTGCAAAATGGGAAATCATCCATTTTATTTGATAGTTGAGCGTCAGGAGGAAAAGGGGATATTACCTGCACCCAGACCCATCGCTACTATGTGGGTCAATCAAACTGAGCCAAGAGGAAGATTCACGGTAGGTAAAGTTGAGGAGAAGGCACTGTCATTTTGTTTCATTCCCATATTTCCACTATGGGCTACAGGAAAGCTTTTTGATGGCATCTCATCATCTTATATTATGGGTGAAGAGTTTTTCTGCAACGCTGTTTTTTTACATTACGCCAAAATGTCACTGATAAAAGACAGGTTGCCTAGAGTAATAGAAAATATCGCAAAGCTAGGGATTAAGGAACTCATATGCCTTCATGATGAATGTTATGGCACATTTAACTCACTGGCACCAGCATACGGCATGGAAGTACCATTTAAAACCACTCATTACTTCGAATACCTCTATAATAGGCTAAAGGAACTCAAGGATGAAATAAAGCCGCTGAATGTTAAGGTAGCTTACCAGCGGCCCTGCTCAAATCGCCTTTCCCCGCAGACACAACATTTCGTGGATGACATATTTAATTTAATAGGCGTTCACAGGGTGAAACGCGAATATGTGGGAGAAAATGCGTTATGCTGTGCAGAAATTATCAGGATGGGACAAGGTTATAAGATCGCCGATGACGTGCAAAAGAGGAATATTGACGACATGGTAAATGCTGGAGCCGAATACTGTGTATTCAACTGCCCCTTTTGCCAGTTTAACATGGGTGAAAAGGTCGCCAAAAGGGGAATAAAGCCAATTCATATAATTGATTTGTCCAAAATGGCAATTGGTGAAAAGCTAGCATCGGAGGTATGAGAAGATATGACTGATATTTATAAGTCCCTTGTTGAGATTGTTGGAGAGGACTATGTTTCAAATCAGAAAGAGGAGCGTTATTTCTATGGACGCGATCCTGGCTTAACTCCACCACATGAGCCAGATTACGTAGTGATGCCTGAGACAACTGAAGAGATACAGGGAATAGTCAAGCTGGCAAACAAGGAGAAGATACCAATAGTACCCAAGGGAGGTGGCTTGGCATTAACTGGCCTGGTTATCCCTCAAAAGGGCGGAATTGTAATAGACATGAAAAGAATGGCGAAGATACTAGAGGTAAATGAAACCAGCCGCTATGTCATCGTTGAGGGTGGTGTTACGCATGGTATGCTGCAAAACTATTTAAAGAAGCACCATCCCAAGTTAAGGCACAGTATACCTGACTCGCCAGCAATAACCACAGTGGTAGGTAACGCAGTAATACATGGGCAGGGGCGTTTGACCCAACAATACGGCTTTAATTCCGACATGGTTAGCGGCCTGGAAGTCGTGTTGCCAACAGGGGAGATTTGCCGCATTGGCTCGCATTCCATATCTTCACAACATTGGTTCTCAAAGGGGGCTCCGTGGCCTGATCTAAGTGGACTTTTCCTGGGCTGGTTTGGTACCACAGGCATCATCACCAAGTTAGCATTACGACTTTATCCCTGCAAGAAGATGAGGGATATCATGGTTTTCCTGACAGATAAGGTAGAGCTGGTTCCCGATATCATCCTTAAATTAACTCATGCCGAAATGGCAGAGGACATAGTTCTTAATGAGCAGCCATTACCTCCAAGAATGAAAGGAAATATCTACATACTGATAATTATTACCGGAGACTCGGATGAAGAACTCGATTTTAAAAGGAAGATTATATGGGATGCACTTTGGGATATTTTTGAGAGCAGAGATGGCGGATTTTTATCCGTCCCTCCGGATATGAAGCCGCCTCTTCTAGAGATGCCTTCAAGGGATGTAGTCAGATTCGCTGATGTAAGAAAGGGAGGTGGATTTGAGTATAGCGGACCGATTATTCCCCTCGAGAAATATCCAGAGTTTATTACAAAACAGAAAGAGCTTGTTTCAAAATACAACCTATCTTATGCAGCTACGTCACGTATCATCGCAGGGGGGCATTGTATGATGTATGCCTTTGCCTTTACATTTAATCGTGCTGATGATGATGAAATGGACAGGATCAGGAAAGCCTTACGTGAAGCGGCTCAGTTTACCGTAGAGCAAGGAGGAATGATGTGGAAGCCAACCATAGAAGAACAGGAAATGATAATGGGAAAGATGGACCCTAATACGCTCACAATCATGAAAAAGATAAAGGTGCTATTAGACCCTAACGGAATCATGAATCCGGGGAATTGGGAGGTTTAATAATGACAGACTATACCAAGCAAATTCATCGATGCTTCAGGTGCGGATATTGTAAGTTCCCCTCTGATTATTCAGACTTCAATTGTCCCTCCTATGCAAGGTTTCGCTTTGATACCTATTCCACAAGTGGACGATTATGGCTCATATACGCATGGTTAAAGGGTGAAATTGAGTGGTCGGAGCACCTTGCTGAGATTTTATATACCTGCACAACATGTAAGAATTGCGTCGAGCAGTGTCCAATGAAGTTTTCCACTGACATCGTCGATTGGATAGTAGCCGCCAGAAGTGACATGATGGAGAAGGAGAAAGGTAGAATACCGCCCACTGTGACCAGCTTCCTGGAAGACGTTTACCGGCTTGGAAATCCGTTGAAGGAGAGGGGTAAAAGAGATGCCTGGGCAAACGGAATAAAAAGATATGAAACAGGTGATGAATATTTGTTCTATGTGGGATGTCTCGGCTCATATGATGAATATGGACAAAGAATGGCCAGGAGTGTCGCCAGGTTGCTAAGCGAAGCGGGAATATCCTTCGGAATCCTCGGTAATGATGAGAATTGTTGTGGCAACGAAGTATATCTGCTCGGAGAAAATGAGCTCTTTGGAATGCTGGTTGAAAAGAACGTCCAAAAGTTCAAAGAGCTTGGTGTCAAAAAGATAGTTACGCTTTCGCCCCATGCCTATAACACAATCAAAAATAATTATCCACTAGTCAGTAATACATATTTCGAAGTTTATCATTACACTCAACTTCTACGTGGTCTGCTTCGGGAAAACAAGATAAAACCGTCCAATAATGACACTAAAGTTACCTATCATGACCCTTGTTTCCTGGGAAGGTATAACCAGATATACGATGAGCCGCGGGAAATTTTGCAAAGCGTTCCAGGAATTGAATTAGTGGAAATGGAACGAAGCAGGGAAAATTCTTTCTGCTGTGGCGGTGGGAGCGGCAATTTTGTTACCGATCTCCTCGGAGGAAGCGAAGAAAGCCCCAGCAGGGTTAGAGTCAGGGAAGCTTATGAGACTGGAGCTGATATTCTGGCAGTTGCTTGTCCCAGTTGCATGACCATGCTCCAGGACGCCATAAAAGTGGAGGATTTAGAAGGTAAACTAACCGTTAAGGATATTTCCCAGGTTGTAGCGGAATCCTTGTGACCGCCCACACCAAGCCTTAGAATATAAAACGCCCCTTGCCTATGAACCCTTATTAGCACGCTCTAGAAGCCGCCTCATCGTCGCTTAATAGCCAGGGTGAGATAATGGGGGTTATCTAACTCCCATTTCTTAATCCCTCTTTAATGCTTGCGCTGGAATTTGTATTCGCCCTATTGCCTTGCCAATATCACCAACGTAGTCGCTGCGGGTGCTAACTTCCTCACTGCACCAGGCATAGGAATTTCACTTGTAATCATAGAATCCCTTCCCCGTCTTACGTCCCAGCTGACTGTTTTCAACCATCTTCCTTATCAAAGGAGATGGGGCATATTGAGGGTCCTTAGTTTGCTCATACATAGCCTGCGATACCTTATAGGCAACATCGATACCATTAAAGTCTAATAGAGCTATCGGTCCTATGGGAAGATACAACCCCAACGTCATACTTTTATCGATATCCTCTTTGGTGGCAATGCCATCTTCCAGCATCTTGAGGGCTGTGCCTTCCAAAGCCATCAACAGACGATTGAAAATAAACGGTGGGACATCCTTGGCAACTATGCCAGCCTTCCCCAAGGATTCACCAAACTTCTTGCCAGTTTCAAGGGTCTCATCGCTAGTGACAGTAGACCTGACAATCTCCAGTAACTTGCTGGGTGGTACAGGCGAAAGGAAGTGCATGCCTAATACCTTTTCAGGCCTGTTGGTTGCCTTAGCTAACTCAAAAATAGATATGCAAGAGGTATTGCTAGCCAGGATGGTATGCTCAGGGCATATTTTATCAATCCTGGCGAATACCTCTTTCTTTAAATCAATATTTTCAGGAACAACTTCTATCACCAGATCACAGTCGCTGAAGTCTTTGCTGTTAGTAGTGCCTTTGATACGAGCCAGGGCAGAGTCCTTATCCTGTTCAGATATCTTGCCCTTCTGCACACTTCTAGTCAGATAATAATCAATTGTTGTCAGTCCCTTATTCAAAAGCTCATCATTTATTTCTGATACTACTACCTGGTAGCCTGATTGAGCACAGACCTGCGTAATACCGGAACCCATAAACCCGCAACCAACCACCCCCACTTTCTTAATTTGCATACTGCTCCCTCCTTTTATCCAACTTACCACAGTCCTACAATTTGGACTAGTTCTGAATTATACCTTCAACCAATCTCAAGTAGAAGCCTTCTATTTCCCATCCTAATAAACCGTCCTGTTTGGATTTATGTTACAACTAAATGCTACAATCAACCTGGAGGAACTATGGCTGAGCAAGCTGATTATTCCATCCTGGACAAGCCAGAAGTCCTTTCCTTCATCTTTTTCCCCAGGAAAGATGTTACTAAAGCTCCCGCTAATGCGAGCGACTATCTCATTCCCGTAGATAAGGATATCTCCATTTCTTACCGCTTTTATGTCTGTAGCCAGAGAGCACCCTCTTTCATCTATTTTCATGGCAATGGTGAGGTGGTCAGCGACTATGACCACATCGCCCCGATATATAACCAACTTGGTATCAATCTATTCGTGGCAGACTATCGAGGCTAT
>Ga0315543_1003382_pt1 | contig 14374 bp, 9 predicted proteins | sample SalMarSW160210MG_2_FD_203098 | JGI IMG/M metagenome (GOLD analysis project Ga0315543, IMG submission 203098) | Salt marsh sediment microbial communities from the Plum Island Ecosystem LTER, Massachusetts, United States - Salt Marsh Sediment SW1601-210 ...
CCATGGATAATTTTTCTTACTTTTACTCATAACATTTGTTTTTTAGTTATGAGCAATATACTTCCGGTAGCTGGAATATGTTCTTTAGCTACCGGAGGTTGAGTTCAACATGTTGTATAATGCATTGGCGGGCTTGTAGCAAGGTAGATACGAATGTAGGCCGCGATTTTGTATCTTGCTAATCAAAAACAGTGCGATGCAACCTGCCGGCAGGCAGGCGCCAACGACATCAAACAACAGTACCGTTAGCAATAACTTAATAAGGAAATTATGAGCTATTATTTTAACAAAGTATTAAAAGGTAAAAGCTTTGATAAAGCAATCGAACAAGTTACAGCCGAATTGAAAAAAGAAGGATTCGGAGTACTAACTGCAATAGATGTGAAAGAGACATTAAAAATCAAAATAGATGTTGATTTTAAAAAATACACAATTTTAGGGGCGTGTAATCCTCATTTTGCCTATAAAGCATTGCAAAGTGAAGATAAAATAGGTGTTTTTTTACCATGCAATGTAATTGTGGAAGAGCATGAAAATGGAGAGATTGAGGTTTCTGCTGTGGATCCAATTGCATCTATGAGCACTGTTACTAATGAAAATTTGGGAGATCTTGCATCTGAGATCCAACAAAAACTTATTAAAGTAATCAAGAGCCTGAAATAAAACGCATTACAACAAAAAATAAACGACATTAAAACGGGCGTTTATTCAAAACGTTGTGCCTAATTGCTGTAACGGAGTGAGATAAGCTGACAAAAACTAAGCTGCCAGTAAACTTTGAGTTACCATTTAACCTGACCGGATTAACTAAACCACAAGCGGCTCAGACGCGTTTTTGTTCAGCCTGATTGCATTGTTATACCAGTGATTATCTAATTTAACGATACTTTGCTTGTTTATAACATCCATCCGATGTCAGTCCGGATATATACTTGCTTGAAATCAGTTCAACATTATTATCACTAATACTATCCCAAATATAATTATGAAAACCTGTGCTACCAGTATATTCAAAATTCATTTTATTTTTTATTTTTGGTGAGGTTGCTTTTGAAAGTTTTTTGAGATATTCCTCCATTAGACTGTAAAAATTCTCTCTGTACCACTCCACACTGATACCTAAAGATATTTGAAATGCTTCCTCGAATCCATACCCTTCTTTCATCAATTGGAATAATTCTCTTATAGCTTCCATTTCAGCTCCGTATCCATTTGCCGTATCTATTAGGTAAGCATAAGCTGTTGCAAAAATGCAGTAATATTCAGAATACAAGCTATTATCTGGGAAATCTGACCACCGGTGAATCGATATCGGATTAACATGCCCTTCAACTGCATACCAGTCGTAGAATTGCTCCAGTGTTGTTATGTACGTATCATCCCCTGCATCTGACATTAGATGTGCCTGCCCTTCTCTAAACCAGAATCCCAACCATTCCGGGCATAGTGAATTTTTAGGACAGTTGGTAAGTGTAAATTGAAATACATGTGTTAACTCATGCTTTACGATACTGCGATACCTGTATATTCGATAGTAGTTAGGAATAGTTATACAATCGATTGCTCCAATGAAGAATCCGTTGCGGAATCCCATAGCCTGGATCGGATCAATATACTTCTCAGCATAAATATAATAGGTGTAATCCTCTGTGAATTGCAGTTCATCTTCGATACTTGTAATAAGAAACTCCGTTACCAGTTCATCGAATACTTCTTCCGCAATTTCGGCAAGCTGCCGTTTGGATTCCAGACTACTGCCGTCACTGTAGACAGCGAAATGATCACTCGCATAAGGTTTGCAGTCATGAATATAGGCATACCCCCCGCTGGTATCAAAATCCCACTGTTCGGCCGGGCATGCATCACCTTCAGGGTCAACAGGATCTTCCTTTTCTGAAGAGCAGGAAGATAAATAGAAGAAACTGATAAAAAGAAAACCTATTATCAGATAACGGGATATATAAATTAATAGAATCTTTTTTAACGAACTTGGCTCAAAGTAGACTGTTACAACTGAGAATTGCATTAAATTGCTCCTATTATTGATAAATGGTAACGACTATGTTCACCCGACCAACAGCAGGAGATGAAAGTGATAGAAACCACAAAACTTGAATCAAAACTGCACTGAAAAAAACTTCGGCTGTTTGGTTCGGGTGCAACTAATGGTTATGTGTCTTTAAGCAGAAATTTGTTTTGTAAAATATAACGCACTTTTAAGTGTTAATTGTCAAATATCACAACATCGTTTACACTTTTTAAGCCTAGTAAAATATCATAAGATCGTTTACACTTAAAGAAAAAACTGTATCACAACATCGTTTACATATTTATTGCCCCACAAGTGGGGCGCACCTTCTAAGCAAGGCAAAATATCATAGGTTCATTGACATATTGTTTACCAATCAACAGGCATTGAGAACGGAAAAATATGGTGGATAATATCCTCTTGTTTTACCAGGAGAACATGTTTTTCAATGACGATTTCAGCAATTACGTAAGTATAAATCAGTTGTTTCTTAACAGTGAATTTACTACCAAGTATATGTAGTTTCTGATCACTGCGAATAAATCGAATGAAAAGCAAATTCCCTTCAATCAGAGGTATTGGATCTTTCAGGTTAACTGGTGCAAGTTTATGGTCTTGAGAAGCAGTCTTGATCATATCAGGAGTTTTACCGTTCTGTGATGAATATCTATGGTTCTGGTTATGAAAATGAGAGAAATCGGCAGATTTTATCCATAGATCTTCAAATGATGTCATCTTCTGAACAGAAAAGAAGTATTTATGCATGGTAAAATTGAACTTTTCAATAATGCCATTTCTCCAAGGTTCAGCAGGTGGTATAAAGATAGGAGTTACTCCCTGAGATAATGCTAATCGAAGCACTACTCCCAGGCTTCTTGGGTAACGGTTACTCCCTTTGAATGACAGTTCATTATCCATTTGAAGATAATCAGGTATTCCATAAGTTGTCCAAAAAAGAGCAAGTGCTTCTGCAATCGATGTCGCTGTTTTATCTTCTATCGGATAGATACCTGCATAATGATTTTCTGTATCAATGATATTCAGAAAGTAAAAACGAAATCCTCCAGCAAGGTATTTGGGCCCAACCAGATCCATTTGTTGAACGAGTGTAAAACAGTCGGGATATTCTTTTTTTTTATCTGTTTTTCTCTGCTCATTTTGATCAGATTATTACGCTTTAATATCCGGTTTATGGTAGGTATTGAAGGTGGTTTAAGCCCTAAACGTTCAAATTCATACATAATACTCAACGCACCTGTTTGTGAGTATATACGGCCTTCAAAACTCTTACGGATATTAACAACCAAATCTTCAATACTTTTGGGAGTTCTACCTTTCGTTTGCCGTGGTGATCTGGATAAGGATTTATACCAATCATCTCCACCAATTGATTGATAGCGTTTAATCCATTTATGCACCCATTGTCTTGATTTACCAAGCTTTTGTGCAATATCAACTGAAGAATAACCTTTTAAATGAAGCTCAATAGCCTGTTTCCTGATAATTATTTCGTCATCCATGATATGTATTATTTTGATGACGAATAAACAATATTTCAAAGAACGAAAAAAAGTAAAATGTAAACGATCTTATGATATTTTGATCTCACTTAGATGTAAACGATGTTATGATATTTTAGTGTAAACGATGTACTGATACATATCACCTACTGCTTACTACCTACTGCCTGCTACCTGCTACTTTCAGCCTAATTTGGACTGGAGACTGTTGACTGAGGACTGTAGACTGTGGACTTTTCCTTCCGCCTGCTGCCTTTTGCTTTCTGCCTCCTATGGACAGGATGACCAAAAATTTGACTTTTGAGACACCCTCCTACCAATATAACGCTCTTATGGAGCTAAATACCTAAAAATCAATAAATATTGGATAGTTTTACAGTAAAAAATTTACCATAGGAGCCATGCCTATGGCAGATCCCTTTGGGAGGATGCCTGTGGCAGAACCATTTGAAACACTCACCACTCACCTCCTTTAACCTTTATTTCATTCCTCCACAACCGGTATCTCGATCTCCTCGCCCCAGATGTATTTTCCGAACCACTGCCAGTTGTGCCACATGGCTGCCAACTGCTCTTTCGGTTTGGAGATCCCGTGCCCGAAACCTTTGTAAATGATCAGTCTGGTTTCCACACCGACATCCTGCAGTCCCTGGAACAGTTCAAAGGCATTGGGAATGGGGACCCTGCGGTCAAATTCCCCGTGCTGGATCAGCGTTGGTGTCGAGGCGTTATTTATGTTGGTCATCGGCGATGTTTTGCGGTAGATCTCCTCGTTCTCCCAGGGTGTGGCTTTCAGGTACTGGCGGGTGAACGGGTGGATGTCGGTGTTGACGTAGTAGGTCATCCAGTTCGAGATCCCCGCACCGACCGATATGGCTTTGAACCGGTCCGTATTGGTGGTAAGGAATGCCGAAATGTATCCCCCCTGGCTCCATCCCATGGCGCCCATTTTATCGGTGTCGATCATTCCCATCTGGTCCAGGTAATCAATCCCTGACATGACATCCCACATGTCTCCGACACCCAGGTTCTCCACGTTCAGTTTCCGGAAATCTTCGCCGTAACCGGCTGATCCGCGGTAATTGGGCATCAGCACCAGCGCTCCCTTATCAAGCCACTGGAGGATCGGGTAGACATAAGCAGGTACCGGGGAAGGTACCGAAATACCGGTGGGGCCACCGTGAATATTGATCAGCAGGGGATACTTTTTACCCGGATCGTAATCCATCGGTTTGTGAAGAATCCCTTCGATGGTGGCTCCATCCCTGCTCTTCCAGGTGATCACTTCCGACCTGGAATATTTCCAGTTGCTGATCTGGCTTGTGAAATCGGTGATCTTTTTGGGTGGATTGTTCGTAAGATCCGTCAGGTAGATCTCCACCAGGCTTTCATCATTCACTCCCATGATTGCCATCTTATCGCTGGCTTTTGAAAGGGTGAACGCATAGATCCGGGCCGGCGTGGCCAGGATCGGTTTTAAACTGCCCTTGTCAGGGTCCATCAGGAAAAGCGGGCGAACCGTTTGCTGGTACGCAGTGCAGTAGATCCCTTTCTTCGTCCAGGTCAGGCTCGAGAGATTCTCATCAAACCCGGTTGCCAGCTCCTTCCCGTTTGAGCCGTCAATATCGATCCGGAAATACTGGCTGTTCATGTAGAAATTGGAGGTAGCGTTGTCCACATCGCTGCTGTAAAGAATGGATCTGCTGTCGGGTGACCAGTCAAGGAATCCGTCGGCAGCCGGATTCTGCACCAGCGGCATGATCTTTTTCGTATCAACATGCAGGATCGAAATATCCGATTTTGTCCAGGAGTTGATCAGCGGATCGGGCTGGTGGTTGAAGGCGATCATTTTCCCGTCGGGTGACCATTCAAACCCGGTTATGGTAAAATCCACGCTGTCGATCAGGGGTTCCGGTTCAGGCCATTTCAGGCATAGATCCGCTTTTTTTGCAGAATCCGTTTCGTAACAGGGTAGGGGATAAAATTCCAGGAATGCCGGATCGAACTCGATAGCCCACAACCGTGTGAGGCGATACTCCTCGTCTTCCACGGCATAGCTTCCGTAACGCTCCTTCCGGGTTTTGTCACTCTTCTCCTCTTTCTCTGTCATGGTGAAAGCGATCTTTTTCCCGTCGGGTGACCATACAAATCCGCCGACACCATCTTCCGTGCGGGTTACCGGGAAGGCTTCGCCACCATCCGCACGGATCACATGGATCTGGTTCTTGTTTCCACGCTCCGAGGTAAAGGCGATCCATTTGCTGTCGGGTGACCACCGGGGACTTGAACTGCTTCCTTCCGGGTTGTTGGTTAGCTGAAAGGGCGTGCCCCCGTTTTTCGAGATCCAGATCTCCGTGTCGGTGCGGTTCTCCTTCCAGTCGGTCTGGCTGACGGTAAAAACAACGTGCTTCCCGTCCGGGGAAAGGAATGGCATGCCTGCCCTTTTAAGGGACAACACCTCCTCGAACGAAGGAACCTTGCGCTCCTCCTGGGCAAGAATCACCAGCCCGGGGAATGCTATGATCAGAAACAAAGCAATCGGTTTTTTCATTATACAAAATATTGGTTTATGAACAAATAAAGATAGCGAATTTAGTTAATGGTGAATGGTGAATGGTGAATGGTTTTTTGGAGACTGTTGACTGAGGACTGTAGACTGTGGACTTTTCACTGCTCACTGTTCACTCCTGCCTGCCGCAGGCAGGGCTCACAGCTCACTGCTTCATCACTCCGCAACAATAATCTCAATTTCCTGCGTGACGGTTTCCCCGCCGGTCGTCACGCTGCATCGCAGATCGAAGCTGACGGTCGCTGCGGGGATAAGGAGGGTATCGGATGGTTCGTCCCCCGAATGATCACGCACCGTGGTCCACTCAGTTGCTCCGGACACCCGGGTCTCCCAGGTATACCGGTAGGGTGGGGTCCCGTTCAAAACGGTGGCGGTGAGAGATACATCGTCACCCGGCAGGATAGTCGTTGGAAGGTAGCTGATTTCAAGATGGACTGAACCGGCCTGGTGAACCGGTATAATCAATACCTCTCCATCACCATGCAGAAAGATCTTTCCGGTGCGTGAATTTGGACTGTCATTCTGATCACACAGAATCGTGAAATTGTTATCATTCTGGTCAGTTACTGATATCCATTCAGAATCTTCGGAAACATTCCAGGGATCACATCCGGTATAATTGGTCTCAATGGTAGTCGGATCTTCAGTATTCCCCCTGTAATCAAAGGCAAGTTCTGAAAGCAGGAGATTAAAGGTTGGTGGAACTACTTCAATAGTGATATCACGGCATATCGTTGAATTTGCATCACCGGTTGCCCTCACATAGTAAGTGGTTGTTGTAAGGGGTGCTATTACAATTTCAGAACCACTTCCAATGCATGCTCCTCCACAGGATCCCACATACCATTTCCATTCAGCATTTGATCCAAGTGATCCTCCTGAAACGGAAAGCCTGCCGGTACAGTTTTTAACAATAATGGCATTGTCTGTTAGGATAAAATCAGCAGGTATGGATTCTTCAAAATATTGTTGGGTCCAGTATGTTCTGGTTGTGTCTCCTTTATAAGGTTTAAAATGATAGTCAATACGCTTTACTATATTTTGATCGTGGTCTCTTATCAAGGTTAGTCTTCCAAAATCGTCATATTCATAAAAGGTGGACCTTTCATCCGGCGCCGTAATCGCCCCGACACCTATGAGAGGCTGGTAAGTATATTTGGTTGTTCTTGACTCGGCAGGATATAGATTCACGTTTTTTTTATAGACTGAGTTGGTGGTTTCAGCTACAGGATAAGTCCCTGCCCACCCCCAGTTTATGGAGTGATACAGATCTCCAGGTGTATGGTACTGTAACAGGTTCCCATTACCATCATACTGATCAAAAATCAATTTTACTTCATACGCTGTTCCTTCCAATAGTTCATTGGATGCTGGTAGTAGCTGTGAACCATTGAAAAACCCGTAATTGGTTTTAGCCCCGGCAATTAACTGCCCGTTTTTTATTGTCTCTTTTTTCAGGATCGTATTTACCATATGTTTTTGAACCAGACCGTTGTTTATTTCCGATGGTTCAATCGCAGGATCCCCAGGATAATAGAATTTTTCAACATAAATACTGCTGTCGCTATCTGCTCGTTTCACCTGTTTTAATTGAAGATGATCAGGATCGTAACTATACGATTCAATAAAATGGATGGGATTATCTCCGTTTATATCAACCCGGGTTGTTCTCCTTTCTATCGGGTAATTCCAGGAGGAGACATTTGCATATTTTTGATAGATAAATGCTGAATTTGATTCGGGAAATTTCCGTGCGACAACAAATGCCGGAATATATACCAGGTGAGTAGAATCTTCAAAAGAATTGAACTCAACGGTTTCAATTTCCCTTAAAACTCCTTCATTTGATAGTTTTTCTGTTTGTTTTTTTAAACCCCTCTTCCAATCAAAGCTTGTGGCAGGTGGATATGGGAATGAAAGACTGCTGATATCAGGGTACTCCCATGCCGATGTGAAGCGATGGATGATTTTTCCTGCTACCGGATTGGATTCAGTCACCTGACGGTATCCGATATGACTCCCCTGAGTTGAACCCAGCAAATTTTTCCCGGATGAATAGAGGGTTATTGGTGCATAGGAAATGGCAATAGGATTATCTTCCTTTAAATAATAGATCTGATCAGGTACATCGTAATAGGAGGGCCATGATTGAAGGATACCGCTTGACCGGATTATCCTATCATGCTTGATGGTGTAATCAAACTCTCGTATACCAATCGTATCGGATTCATTGTCAATTTTAATGATCTTTCTTACCCGCAGACCACCTGTGATTTTATGATTATGCGTTGCAACCGCCTTTCTCCAGGTCATGCTGATATAACCGGTTTCTGTTTTAATCCTGGGAATGAATTCAACCAGGTATTTCCCAGGATTCATGAGTTTCGAAAAGGATTGTTGCATAATCCATTCTTCCTGATCCGGATACCACCTGATCTGTTCTTTCCCGGAATACATTCTTTCGAAGATGATGTTTTCAGGATTACTGAACTCCTTTATCCTGACCATCGATAAGGGAATATCCAAACCGAATGCGCTGATCTGATTCGGATGGACCTTGCTTGTGAAAAGGAATGCAATGTTAACCAGATTCTCGTCTTCCTGGCTAATATCTGCTACTTTTGAACAATAATAGCTCTGCTCATCGATCCAAATCTTTTCACCCGCCATAACCGTCAGATTTACATAGTCAATTGAATAGATGGGGTAGGTTTCGTCAAAAGGAGATACCGAATCGGAATAGATTATCATTTCAGTATAATCCCCTTCCTCCTCTGATAAAGCACCCATTGTATAATGCCCGGCTGGTAACCAGATGTTAAAAACTGCTTCTAATCCATGGACTTGACTCATGTAATCATGAAATGAAAAATTGAAAATTGTATCCGGATACTCATCAATTTTGGGTTCACTTACAATAAATATGCTGGATAGATTCGAGGGAGGCGTATCTTCTTGACCGGGTGGAGCATCTTTAATACTCCCCTTCAAAACATAAAAAAGAGGAATTATCCTGATCTCCTGATCATGGTTAATATTCAGGGATGCTATGTTCTGAGTCGAAGAATAATGAGCAGCATCATAGGCGGCAGAAATCCTGGATTGCATCGGCTTTCTTGGCATTGATATGTATCCGAAATCATGTGGCTCAAATTCAAAAACGGTACTTCCCCCGGTTGGATAAACAATCCGTTGGAGCATTCCGGCTTTCATGAAGTCTCCATTTGGTTCCCGGTTAGCACCCCGGGTTCTCCAGATCATCTCAGATAACTGTGGCAGATTCAGGTTTATTCCGGTTAGTTTTTCAATATTCTCTCCTCTTGCATTCATGCCTGTTGGAGGAGTACTTTTGTACTGCCTGTAATTCCGTACGGTAACCTCCGGGATGAAATATTGGTTGTTTGCTCCATTAAAATACCCCCAGTGATCCTGACCATATGATCCTCTCGGAGGCAGGGGAGTTGGGTCATAAAAGAACATATAGGGCGGGTTGGCTGATTCTCCATTGCCGGATAATTCCCTGACATTATCCAGCCGTAATCGTCTGGATGGAGGAAGATAATCGTACCAGGTCCCATAGGTTGCTGTTTCAAAAAAACTGTAATCAAACTGAAAGATTTTTACTGTTTCTTGTGAAAAAAGGTCCTTGATGGTAATCCGGTCCAGCCCTGTTATTTCACCTCCTAAATAATCTCCAAACGATGAGGTATCAAAAAGAACAAATCCTTTTGAATACTCTATCTCCCTGAGAAATTTGCCATCGATGTCTGTCTGATTGTACCTTTGCAGGTCATCCCAGTCGGGATATGAGTTTCCAACTTTCCTTTGAGGTAATGGATCACGGCGACTGCTATGATAATCGATATAGCTGAAAAGTATATTGTCTTCGTTATTGGTTGATCGAATTTGCTTCAAATACCAGCTTGAAATAAACGATTCTCTTCTTGATCCATCTTCATTGATGGGTGTCGAGATTTCAGAAGCATCCCATCCTCCGAATTGATGCCTTGTTCCATTTTCATCTACAATCTCCCAGGAGGTTATTTTCCCTGATTGATCCCGGTTATACGAGACGACTAAATTCTGGTGCGGAATAACTACCGGTTGCCCATTTCCGTTCAATATAATCCTACCGCTTCGACCATTAACGTTGAAGAAAAACATGTCTGGTTGTGAATCTGCCCTGCCATCGGCAATTTCAGATAGGTATAGGTTCATCTCCAAATCATCTGCTCCCGGAGGCTTCCATGGTCCGAACAGATCAAGATTAGTCCCCAGTGAAGGAAGTTGATTCCCATGCAGTGATAAATACCCCATGGGATGATCGTCAGCTATTCCTCGTACCGTTCGGGTTATGATCCCACCTGCATGCAAGGACCAACCAAGACCTGTCCACCCGGCGATGTCATTCACTTTTATTCCTGATGCATGATAGTCGAGAGAAATAGTAAAGGATAGCTTTCTGCCCTGGACCTCCCAAAGCGGAATATGTATCGAAGGACTACCGGTATATAGAGTGACCGGAATTTCTGCATACATACCCAGAGAAGATGCAGTGGGGGAGGGTGGAATGATGTTTCCCAACTGGGGGAAAGACTCCTGGGCATTACAGAAACGTGATATTGGAAATAAGATAACGAATATAAAACCCAATATGGAAAAGGATGACTTCATGTACTATTCACTGATCCGTTATAACTATTTTTCGTGATAAAACACTATCCGTAACTCTGATCTGGAGGTAGTAAACCCCGCTTGGTAAATCCTTCCTGTTCCATTCCATTTGATGAATCCCGGATTTTTCCTCACTATTTACAATGGTTAAAAGTTTTTTCCCATTCATGTCGAAAAGTGAAATATCGATCCACATATCATCCGGGATAGAATAAAGAATATTTGTTGTTTCAATGAACGGATTTGGAAAATTTGAAAGAGATAGTATCCCGGATGAAACATCCAATCCCACCGGGATTTCAACAAAAGAAGAACAACCAAAACTGTCACTCACAAAGAGCGAATAATTACCCTGTACCAGGTTTGCCAGGCTCGGTGTCGTATCTCCCGTATTCCACAGGTATGAGAAATGATCCGAAATACCCGAAACGGAAGTATGAATTGAACCGTTTTTCCCATCAGGAAGGAACTCATCGGTCACCTGAAATGCAATGCGAATAGAATCCAATAGGACATGAATTGAATCACTTTTTTTACATCCAAATTGATCCGTGACTTTAATAAAGTAATCACCTGGTTCGGAGATTTCAAAATACTGGTTGTCACCAGCACCATTGTTCCAATTGTATTCCATAAAACCGGCTCCTGCATCAAGTGTGTCGTAACTGTTCTCACACAATACCCGGGTGTCCGGCAAGTTGAATGGAATAATTGTACAGGGATCAATAAACATTGTTATGAAAATGTCCTTTATTCCGCGGGAAAAAATCGGTTCCTGATCCGTTGCCAGATCATCGGTAAAAGAACCCATGAGGCAGATTTTATCAGAGTAATCGGTTAAAATAGTATGTCCCAGATCTTCTGAAGTGCCAAAAAAATTCTTCCACCATAAACATTCCCCGGTTCGATCAAATTTTAAAAAGAGGATATCGCTCTGCCGGTCAAAGCTGGAGATGGTATCCTGATCCATGATGGTTGTTCCCCTGAAAGATCCAAGCGTGAAGAGATTCCCAGATGAATCAATACTAATGCCATTTATTTCATCCGATTGTTTCCCCCCCCAATGTTTTGTCCAGATTATATCTCCGGAAGGATTCATTTTGACAAGAAACAGATCTTGTTCACCATGAGAAACATAAACCGTGTCCTGTAGGATTATGGAATGGTTAAACGACCCTGAAAAATAAACATAACCGGCTGTATCGATCGCAATTGCCCTGGCTTTGTCATCAAAATCACCACCGATACGTTTTATCCATAATTCATTCCCTGTAGAATCAAATTTCCTGATAAAAATATCCTTACGGCCAAAAGAGAAGATTGTCGTGTCTTTTGTTTCGAACTTTGTTTCATATGTGCCGGCTACAATCAACTCCTTTCCAGCTGAAACCTGTAAGAATAACTGGTCGTCCGGATTCTTTATACGCCAGGTTCTTATCCAGTCAACATCCCCTTCTGAATTGAGTTTTAGAACAAACTGGTCTTTCCGGTTAACTGAGTGAACAATAGAATCTTCAATCGAAATCCACTTTTTAAAGTAACCCGAGATATAACAATTCCCCTCACTGTCACCCTTACAGGAAAGCAGGTTTATTTTATCACCCGATACCGGAACGGTAAGCCATACTGGCTCCAGGTCGGGATCAAGCATGCACAGATAAATGCAGGTGTTATTTCTGGTTTCTGATAAAAAGGGATGCAGCAGGAGACTGTCCCTGAAAGTGCCGGTGAGGTATACCCGGTTGCCTGTACAATGTATTCCGTTTAACGTATTGTATATCCCTCCTGAAATTTTTCTGACACCAACAATTGCGCCGGCTTCGTTGATTTTGCAGATAAAATGATCCTGTCCGTCATTTGAGATCAGGGTATGGTCCCCGAAGGTGGCGGTTCCGCTGAACACTCCCCCCAAATAGATGTTCCCGGACGTGTCAATATCCATCGCACCCGTCAGATCCCATCCTTCTCCCCCCAATTGCAGGATCCATTCCTGAATGTAAGGCTGTGCAGCAGTGGAACAGCATATTCCGATATTGAGCAGAAACCAGAATATCCGGAGCAATTTGATCATGACCGGGATGTGTGATGATGAAAGACCCTTCACCCTATAATTCCGAAAACAGCAAAAAGGTTACCCACTAAAGCATATGTTTTACAACACATTTCATAAAAATATACATAAAAAAGTGGTGACAGCTTCCTATTTTTAATTTTTCTAATTATTATATTGATACAGAGTATTTTAATTAATAAAATATTAATAAATAATTGTTGAATAAATTTTTAAAATATTGATATTCAGTTATGTATAAAAAATAAATAGGAAGCTGTCACCACTTTTTGTGTTGTTTGTTCACCTATGCCAAATACAACATCTTTCAAAAACCGGGATTATCCTTTGAACAGTTACTGGATAAAATGATAATAGTTATTGCTGTCTGTGGGATCATTGTACTATTTTTCGTTATATTTTCTTTCCTCGGAATCCGTAAAATAGAGAAAGAATTGAAGGATTAGATGATCTGAAGCAAGAGGCAGCGCCTGAATATGTAAATTCAATTTTGCTTTATGAAACGCATCTTATTGTTTTTCAGTTTAACGATTGTCCTGATGAGTTGTTCCACAATCAAACAGGGTCAGGTAGAATCAAAAAGGGATGGACCGGCCAGATACGAAACCAGAGCAGCCATTCCTGGTTTTACAACACGTACCTGCCAGGTTCATGATGACGAGGATTATGTCATGGATGTTGGTTTGGAAACAGGATCAGGCAGGGATGATATTCAAAAAGAATTTGTTAATAATAAGGCTTTTGATTCTCTTTCAATAAATCAGGATTACTTTATTGAGAATAAAAGAAAATCCAAAATAGCCCATGACAAGTTAAATGATCAAGTAGCTCATTTCATAATATATTTTATGACTTTTCTCATAGTATTTGTACTTTCAGGTGGGTAATATTATCACTAAAGTCACTGGAGTTCATTGTATTACAGATTCTTATTTTTAAAGACAGGCTGATGAATTCAGTTTATAAAGAAGTAAAATAGAAAATTCTTACTATACAGAAATATTCAAATTTTAATAATTTCTCAAGTTCTTGTAAACCTGCAAATTCCGTTCGAAGTGAACCATGCTTTCCGGAATAGGTGGCTCAATTTCACCGGATTTTCCACTCTGGGGTTTAATACCAATTTATTCCAATTTTTAGAAATAATGTGGTACCTTTATAATTGAGGATCACCTTTTGTATTTCATCGCCTCGTTTAATCCTTCAAAATATAGCTCAATTGACTTTTATTCTTGCATACAAGAATAAGTTATTTTACCCAAGAGTACTACTACTATGTGGATTGTTAATTTCGTTGAGTTATTATAGCATTTGCCAGTCTTCGGTTAATATAGATAGCTTGGTGTCCATATTGGAATCCACAACCGATTCCAGAGAAAAAGTTGAAATATTATTGTCCATAATTGATAAGGTTATCGATACAGATTATGAAACAGCGATGCAGTATGCCAAGGTAGCAATGATTGAATCAGAAAATGCTAATTATTTAGAGGGTAAAGCAAATGTTTTTT
>Ga0315543_1003384_pt1 | contig 14357 bp, 12 predicted proteins | sample SalMarSW160210MG_2_FD_203098 | JGI IMG/M metagenome (GOLD analysis project Ga0315543, IMG submission 203098) | Salt marsh sediment microbial communities from the Plum Island Ecosystem LTER, Massachusetts, United States - Salt Marsh Sediment SW1601-210 ...
CAATTTGAACAATTCAAGCGATTCTTTCCTTGACAGTCTTCTCTTTTGCTCAAGGTAGAACAAGCGCCGCAGTTCTTCCTGCGGCAATGTGGCTATTGTTCTCTTCTTTGCCATGTGTTTCTCTTTCCTATTCCTGTTTTCATCTCTGCCTTCATCTTAGGAAGCCTAGATTTAATGCCCATAAAGTGGCTGTTAAGATTTCATTAAAAATGGGGTGGGCTGCGCCGGGAGGATCTGTTCAGGAAATATTCAGGAACCAGTTTGTTTTGTTTAGATTCTCTTTAGTCTTCCTGTGCTACGCTGCGTGGGTGGTAGAAGGGTTGGGGGGGAGAACGGATACAGGGAGGTCCTTTTCGGAATACGAAATGATGGGAAAGGGAGCGAATCTTCACGAGCTCGACTGCGTCTTGCCCAAATTATCTGGATTTTTGCCTGGTTATTTGCCATGCTATAATAGAGATTATCGTATAGGAATTATTGTGTGAAACAAAGCAAACTGGATCGAGGGAATGGAGAGGTGAAGCATAAGACGGAAGATGAGAGGAAGCCCAAAGTACAGCTCATAGGTGAGTTGGCGGAGATGCGCCAACGAATTGTTGAACTAGAAGCCCATGCCACGCAAATGAGAAGAATTACCGAACGCAAGCGAGCAGAAGAGGCTTTAAGAGAATCAGAAGAAAGGCTACGTTCCCTATTAGAAAGTATTCCTGATTTTGTTATCACTGTAGACCGTAATCACAAGATTTTAATGATTAATCGTGGTATTCCAGGAATTATTACAGTGGAACAGGCAATAGGAACGGAAGTTTACAACTATGTAGAACCTACACATCATCAAATTATGAGGGAGTCTTTGGAAAAAGTTTTTCAAACAGGAATGCCTGAAAGATATGAAGTTCTCGGGATGGGACCTGAAGGACCAGATACTGCATGGTATGAGACTCGTGTATCCCCAAATAAGCTAGATGGTCAGGTTATTTTTGTAACATTGATTAGCTCAGATATTACCGAGCGCAGGAAGGCAGAGAAGACGCTGCAGGAGAGTGAGAACAAATTTAGAACCATCTTCGAAAATATTGAGGACATTTATTACCGGGCAGACCTCAAAGGAAACGTGACATTGGCAAACCCGGCCGCAGTTAAGATTATGGGATACGATAGTATAGAAGAAGTTATTGGAAAAAATCTTGCTGAGGATTTCTATTATTACCCTGAAGCTCGAAAGATTTTCATGGAAGAACTCAAAAAGCATGGTGAAGTTAAAAATCTTGAAGTAACCCTAAAACGAAAAGACGGGACACTTGTTATTGTAGAAGTCAACTCTCATTTTGTTCACGATGCCACTGGTAAGCCTATAGAAGTAGAAGGCATAGCGCATAACATCACCGAGCGCAAGGAGGCAGAGAAGAGGCTGCAGGAGAGTGAGGAAAAACTGCGTGTCATGTTTGAATCTATTACGGATGGAATTATCGTCACCGATTTGACAGGTACCATAGTAGAAGCGAATGACAGCGCAGTTCACCTAGTTGGATACAGTAATAAGAAAGAACTTATTGGGCGAAATGCCTTTGAATTTGTGTCGCCCAAAGACCGTGCGCTGGCCATGAATACCACGAAGAAGACACTAGAAGAGGGACTAGTCCAAGAGAGAGCGGAGTACACAATCTTGACTGCGGACGGCAGAGAAATTGACACCGACTCTAGTGCTGCTGTGCTGTATGATAGCTCCGGGAATCCAGTGGGAATCGTCAATGTGGTGAGAAACATCACCGAGCGCAAGCAGGCAGAGGAGGCGCTGCGGGAGAGTGAAGAAAAGTTCCGAAGTTTTATGGAAACTTCGAGTGACTTAATGCACATAGCAGATAAAGATGGGAATCTCGCTTATGTGAACGAGTCAATGGCCAAGACTCTGGGATATTCCAGGGAAGAAATGATTGGTATGAATATTAGTCAGATTATAAGTGAAGAATCTATGAAAGATTTTGAACCACGGCGGAAGGAATTGGTTTCAAAAGGGAGATTTGTTTATGAACCTACGTGGATAACGAAAGATGGAAAAGAAGTTTGTGGCGAAGTAAAAGTCGTCGCTATTTATGATAGTGATGGCAAGTTTGCAGGAAGTAGAGGGACATTCCGTGACATCACCGAGCGCAAGCAGGCGGAGGAGACCTTAAGGGAATCTGAAGAAAAGTTCCGAACTTTTATAGACACTGCGAGTGATTTAATGAATATTACCGATAGAGCTGGAAATATTACTGATGTGAATGAATCAATGGCCAGGGTCTTAGGATATTCCAAAGAAGAGCTAATTGGAATGCACTTTACCCAGATTTTACCCTTAAAAACTTTTGAAAGAGATTTCAAACCACCCTTTGAAAAATTCATAAAAAGGGGGGGAGAAATAGCTTTTGATACTGCCTTCACAGCTAAAGATGGGAAACAAGTCTACGGTGAATTAAGGACGGTTGCTATCTATAACAGTCGTGGCAGGTATGCCGGAAGTAGAGCAGTATTTCACGACCTTACAGAGCGCAGGAAAGCAAAAGAGGAACTTCAAGAAAGAAATGAGCAGTTGAAAGCACAGCGTGAAGAACTGGTGAGGAAAGCCACCGAGTTGGAAATGGTGAACCAGGCTAAATCTGAGTTTCTAGCTAGTATGTCCCACGAGCTACGGACGCCGCTGAACGCCATTATCGGCTTTTCAGAATTGATGCTGGATGGCATCCCCGGTGAAATCAACAATGAGCAAAGAGGATGCGTTAATGACATCTTGGACAGTGGGCAGCACCTGTTAAATCTTATTAACGATATCCTTGATCTTTCTAAGGTAGAGGCGGGAAAGATAGAACTCAAGCTGCAAAATCTGGATATCGCCGCTATTATCAGTGGTGTAGTACAAATTATAAAACCTATGCTGGCCAAGAACGGGCAAGAGATTGAGGTCAGCGTAATGCAGGGGCTGCCAAAAGTTCGGGGTGACAAAAATAGACTAGAGCAGATATTGCTGAATCTGCTCAGCAATGCCAGTAAGTTTACTAAGCAGGGAGGCAGAGTGCGAATTCACGTTGGACGAGAGAGCGGCTACTGCCAAGTAGCCGTGATCGACACCGGCATTGGTATCAAGAAAGAGGACCAGGAGCATATGTTCGAAGCCTTCATCCAGGGAGAGACTCTATCCGATAGGAAGAAGGAGGGTACTGGGCTCGGACTGACGCTAACCAAGCGGTTCGTGGAAGCTATAGGTGGCAGAATATGGATGGAGAGCGAATATGGAAAGGGCAGTATATTCATCTTCACCATTCCCCTGGCTGAAGAGCTATTGGAGATATCTCTGGGTGATAAGCAGACCAGTTATTCCTGAAAGGAGAACTGGTAATGTCTAAGAAGATACTGATTGTGGAGGATGACCCACGAAATCTAAAGATGATCCAGATGATACTTAGGCCATATGGCTATTCCCTGCTTGAAGCAACCGATGGGGAAGAGGCCCTCAAGGTGGCTCGCAGCAATAAACCAGACTTAATCATAATGGACCTGCGGCTGCCCAAAGTGAGTGGACTTGAGGTAACGAGGCAACTCAGGCAAATGTCAGACTTCAGCCACATTGCCATTATTGCCATTACTGCATATGCTATGAAGGGAGATAAAGAGAAGGCCATTAGCGCTGGTTGTGATGCCTATTTAGCAAAGCCAATCAACACTCGTGAGTTACCCAAGTTGATTACAGAAATGCTACTACAACGGAAGGAGAATAGCACCTAGTCTCAATGGACAAACCAAAGAGAAGAAAGATTCTTGTAGTCGATGATGAGCCTACCTTTGTTAAACTGATTAGCCAGACTCTTACCCACAGAGGGTATGAGGTACTCACGGCAGGCGACGGACAGGAGGCTTTGCGTCTTTTGTTTGCCAACAAGCCAGACTTGGTTCTTCTGGATGTGAAGATGCCTAAGATGGACGGGTGGCAGACGTGCAGCCGCATACGGGAGCTTTCTGATGTGCCTATCGTCATGCTCACCGGGAAGCAGAAGTCCGAGGAGGACATAGTGCGTGGGCTTGACTACGGAGCTGATGACTATCTTATTAAGCCTGTAGGAAGCAGAGAGTTGGTAGCTAGAGTGCGGGCAATGCTACGACGCGCTGAGTTGCCTGCCCCGCAGGATACTGAGAGAACAATCAGCTACAGTGATAACTTTCTCACTGTGGATGTTGCTGAACGCAAGGTGCTTGTTGACGGGGAGCGGGTGAAATTAACCCCACTCGAGTTTAAGTTACTTGCGTTTCTGTTGAAGAATGCTGGCCGTATCCTTACCCACAAACAGTTACTGCAAGAGGTGTGGGGTTGGGAGTATGCTGACGATGTAGACTACGTACGCATCTATATCTGGCATCTCCGCCAAAAGATAGAGCCTGACCCTTCGCAACCGCGATACATTGTGACTGAACCTGGAGTCGGCTATTACTTCCAGAATGAGTATAAAATGGGGAGAGGTTGAGTTTGAGGGCCCCTATCCTATAACGGATTGGGAACCTCCACATGGTGCTGCTGTCTATGCAATCATGATGAAGCCGCATCCTCAAATGAAGGTGTATAAATTTGTCTATTTCGGAGAGTCCAGTAACTTGTCGGAACGAGGATTCTATCGCGAACACCACAAATATGATTGCTGGGTCCGAGAAGCTGGTTCGGAAGACAACCTTTATATCGGTATCCACCGTATGCCGGATTCGACGGATGTGCAAAGACGTAAAGTGGAATCAGATTCAATATCAGGACTATACGAGCTGGCATGCAATGATTAAATAGTGGCGAGACTCTTCGCCTTTGCCTCATGAGTAGCTGAACAAGAAGCCATTTTCTACGTCATTGGGTGGGAACCAGACTGCTGCGTTGGGAACAGTCAAACACGGCAAGTGTCTCGATATCGGCTGACCGAGCATAATTGAAACCAAGGTTCAAGGGTTTTGCTTATGTTCTATCTTAGCAGTGCTCTTCTCTCCAATATTGCAGTTACATTGCGTCCAGTATAGAATCATCACAGGTATCACGGATTATGGAGACATAAATTATGGAAGGGTGGACCGAGGAAGAAATCAGGAACAAGGATCTGATGGCACCATGTGGGTTGTATTGCGGTGTCTGTGGAATCTACATCGCAACAAGGGATGGCAATGAGAAGTTCAAGACGATCATGGCGAACCTTTATGGAACAAAGCCCGAAGACACAGAATGCCTCGGTTGTATGCAGCCTGACCCGCCGAAGAATATCTACGATTACTGCAGGATATGCCCAATACGGGATTGTGTGAAATCAAAGGGGTACTATTCCTGCCATCAATGTGAGGAATGGCCATGTGACATGATCAAGAATTTTGGCCTTGCCACTGGCGTGCGGGTGATGATGCGGACAATTCCCATATGGCGAGCGAAGGTGGCTGAGTACGGTGATGAGAAAGGTAGCATGGAATGGGCCCGGGCTGAATGCGCGCGCTATCACTGTCCTTCGTGCGGCGCGCCGCTGTTCAGAGGGGCACAACGTTGCAGAGCCTGTAAAAGGCCAGTAGCCGATGAACTGGACGGGTCCCTTTGAGCTGTAGAAGGAAGGACGAAGGCCGGGGAATCCAGGGCCAGCCCTGGTTGCTCCGCGATGCGGTTTGTTCAGTGTTCAGACGCCGGGGTATAATGAGGGCGGGAATGCGAGCCAATATAAATGCAAAATAACCGCGATTCGGTTAACCACTATACGGTGCGGCTGCCATGATATGCCCTACCTGTAAGAGCGATATGATAGTTGTTGAGTACAACAAGATTGAGCTTGATTATTGTACTGACTGTCAGGGCGTATGGTTTGATTCTGGTGAGCTTGAGCTATTGCTGGAGTCCATGAACCTAGAGAGCCAGAATGTGTTCCTCAGCAACATCCTCAGTTCCGAAGAAGCCGAATCATCAGAGAAGAAGCGGAAGTGTCCCATCTGCGGTCAGAAAATGAAGAAAACAGGCATAGGTCAAGAACCTGGAATACTGATTGATGTCTGCCAACGAGGAGACGGATTGTGGTTTGACGGTGGCGAGCTTGGTCAACTGACAAGACAGCTGACCAAGAAACCGTCAGAAAAAACACGTTCTCAGCAAGAGGTCATCACCTTCTTGGGAGAAGTATTCAAGCCCATGGAGTGAACTATGGAGGACAGACACAGGTGACAGGGGAATCCTTTCTAGAGTAAACTAGGTGCAAATCGCTTAGGAGGTGTTCTATGACATGGTACATCATTGTTGGCGTTGTCGTCGTTCTTATTATCGTCGTACTCATTGCGACCTATAACAAACTGGTCAGGCTGCGCAATCAGGTAAAGAACGCTTGGGCACAGATTGATGTCCAGCTAAAGAGACGACACGACTTGATTCCCAACCTTATCGAAACGGTCAAAGGCTACATGAAGCACGAGCGGGAGACACTAGAAGCCATAACCAAAGCTCGCAACCTTGCCCAGCAGGCAGCGTCCTCCGGACCAGGCGCGCGGGCTAAGGCTGAGACTGAGTTAAGCTCTGCTTTGGGTCGGTTTCTCGCTGTAGTTGAAAATTACCCCGACCTTAAAGCCAATCAGACCTTCCTGGCTCTTCAGGAGGAGCTCACCTCCACCGAGAACAAACTAAGCTTTTCCCGCCAGTACTATAATGATTCAGTCCTCAGCTATAATAACCGGACCCAGATGTTTCCCTCCAATATTGTAGCCAGCATGACTGGCTTTAAGGCAAGCGAATTCTTTGAGGTTAGCGTAGCTGAGGAGAGAGAAGCACCCAAGGTCAGCTTCACCTAACCAGGTATGTTGTAGTCTATGTGGGAACAGATAAGGTCTAACCAGATAAGATCAACAATACTGGTGGCCGGAATGGGGGTATTGCTGCTCCTGGTCGGTTACTTCCTGGGGCTGTACTTCTTTGGCAGTAGCATCGGGGGCCTGATTATCGCTTTGGTAGTATGGGGAGTGATGAGTCTGGTCGCCTTCTTCCGGGGGGGCAATATCCTGCTGACGCTGTCACGGGCGAAAAAGATCAGCCGCGATGACCACCCGCGTCTCTACAACGTAGTTGAGGAGATGAAGATTGCCTCGGGGCTGGAGAAGATGCCCGACATCTATATCATCGATGACCCGGCACTAAACGCCTTCGCCACCGGGCGAGACCCCAATCGGGCAGCCGTGGCCATCACCTCTGGACTGCTACAAAAACTCAACCGCGATCAACTCCAGGGTGTCATCGGGCACGAAATATCCCACATAAAGAACCGTGATGTGCTATTGATGGCTATCACCGCCGTCCTTCTCGGTACGATCGTCATTCTAGCCTGGTATGCAACGCGAATACTGTTCTTCAGCAGCATGGCTGGAGGCAGAAGGAGTTCCTCATCGGGAGGTGGGTCAGGTCAGCTAATAATTCTTGCCGTCGGCATCGTCTTGATCATACTGGCGCCGATTATGGCCCAGTTTATCTACTTCGCTATCTCCAGGAAGAGGGAATATCTGGCCGATGCTTCTTCAGCCCTGTATACCAGATACCCCGAGGGACTGGCCTCAGCACTGGAAAAACTGGCCGCTTCGACCAGCCAGCTAAAATCGGCCAATAAGGCAACGGCGCCGATGTATATCATCAATCCCTTCCGTAAGAAAGGTATGCGGGCCAGCAACCTCACCAGTACCCACCCACCTATTTCAGAGAGAATACGTATCCTGCGTTCAATGGCAGGGGGAGCCTCATTTGCCAACTACGACCAATCCTACCGGCAGGTTCACAAGGCCGACAAGGGAGTTATTGCCACATCTGCTCTGACCACCGTGGAGCCAGTTCCGCTACGGGCCGCGACACCAGAGGCAGGAGAAGGGGAACCGGACCAGATTCAACGTGCTCGCGACACCTCAGCGGTATTGTGGCAGCTCAGCAACTATAAGACCATTAACTGTGCCTGTGGCACGAAGTTAAGGGTCCCACCCAAGTTCAAGCAATCTAAAATTAAGTGCCCGCACTGTGGCAGAATCAACCCCATTTGAGAAGAGAGGTTATGAATAGTTCAATCTCCACGCCTATGAATTTTCATTGCTGTGTGGTGTGAAACAGAGGGGATTGCACATTCCGTCATGTTGTTACTAATTAGGCGACGTAGCGTGCTGCAGTAGGCGATAAAGCACGTCATAATAGGCGAGAATAGATACTTCAGCTTTGCCGATGCCGGCTTGATTGAGGAATATAACTCGGACTTCTTAAGCCTTAAAGAGGGAAAATTTCGCTAATGGAGTTCCATCAATGACTCCTTAGAGATCGAGGGGCACTCCTGGGTTTTCAATTGGTTTTAAAAACATAAAAAAGGCAGTATACTTTTATACAAAATAGTCTTGGAACAAGGGTTTAAAATATATGGGGGGTTGTTCAGATGGAAGACACTTATATAAAACTGCCAGTAATAAGAAAGATCGAGGTAAAAGGGTATAAACTATTCAGCAAGGATTGGGAATATACTTTCAAAAGAGGGCTAAACCTCTTTGTTGGCGCAAATATGCTAGGTAAAACAACCACCGCTTATATCATTTTGTATGGATTGGTTGGATTGCCTGTAGGACAAAAGGATTTTTTTGCGGATAGAGTTAAAGGCGATGGTGGCAAGGAAGGAGAAAAGGGGAATGCTCGGGTCAAATTAACTATTGAAATAGGGAAAGATATAATCGAGATAGAAAGGGATTTGTTCACCTCAAACATTATTTTCTTTTCGCGAAACGGACAGGTTTTCGAAAGTGGTGAGAATAATAACCTTGAAAAATTATATGAGGAAAACATTATAGAAACATCACGGATATCGACCTTGGATGACTACAAATTTTTATTGAAAAAATTACTTATAAGAGAGGAGGAGGGTGACTATCTACTGTGGGATTGGGACGACCAGATGAGAGTATTAAGATTGCTCTTTAATTATGACAAGTTTGACGCCGAATTTAGAAGAATTCGTAATAGAGTTAAAGATCAGGATACAATTTTCCGAGGTCAACAGGATATAAAAAAACAATTCAAAAGAAGATTAGAAGTAATCCAAAACCAAAAATATGAAAGTATGAAGAAGATGGGAGAGCAAAGCTTAGATGAACTTAAAAATAAACTAGCGGTACTAGAAAAAAGTATAGTTAGTAGAGACAGAGAGCACCAAGAAATAATAAGCGGAATAGAGAAATTAGAAGAAAGCAAAAGAGAACTAACAGAGTCTATTTATAAAATGAATAGTGAGATTGAAGAATTAGATTCAGAGATCACTAAGATAGAAAACACACTTTATCAAGGAATATACGAAGACCCTAAAATACCGTTAGCTAACCACAAATTAAAACACTACCAAATATGTATGTTCTGTAACAATAAAATACCTGTGAATAAGGCCGAAAAAATTATAGACATTATAGAGTCGCAAAGAATTTGTCCAGTATGTGAATCAAATCTCAGGGAGCATTATAAGTTGGCTGATGAAGATATTGATAAAGATAGCCTAATAAGGATGATAGATGAAAAACAAAAAGCATCTGAAGAAAAGAAAGAGAAGCTAGAAGCAGAACAGGGTAGGTTAGATGAAATGTCGCAAGAGATACAGAAGCTGTGGAGTGAAGAAGAGCGAGTTAAGACTGAACTTGAAAAAGATATACTTGAAATAGATGATATAAAACTCAAAATATCCAAACCGGAATACGAGAGAACGAAAGATTTGGCAGTATATGACAGGGACATAAGGACTCTTCAGGACCAAGTAAATCATTATCAAACGATAATGGATGAGGCAAAAATTAAGCGTACAAAAGAAACATCAAGACTACTCAGTATGGCTAAGGAATATAGCGAAAGATTAGAGAAGATAAGGGATGACCTGACATATTATTTTAATGACTATGTCTATAGTTTTCTTGGAGACTGTCGTTTAGTTACAAGGAAAAGAAAGACGGACGAAAGTAGAATACCTGTTGATATATTCGTGCCGGTCTTTGATGGGCGAGAAAGGCATTATCGTTTTCAAACGTCAAAGTCAGAGAGAACATTTCTAGAATATGCCTTTAGATTATCTCTATGTCAAGTATTTCAGAAAATAACAGGTGGTGATTCGCTACTAACTATTGAACCATCAGAGGGAATTTTTGATATTGGAAATGTACCAATTCTAGCTGAGGCTATCTCTAAATATTATGATGTATCTTACCTGCTAATAATATCAAATATCAGTCGTTCTGATTTCCTACAAAGAATTGTTGAGAAAGCCAGAAAAGACATAAAAGAGAGAGTAGTAAACTATTTAGAAGTTGGAAAGTTGAGCGACGCGCAAAAGAAAGAAAAAGAGAGATATGACAAGGAATTAGGAAGAATAATTGGAAGTTAAATATAAGTATCAAATCATTGAAGAAAATAGGGAATTTAAAAGACTGAACGAGATATTGTATGTCTTGTATTCAGTAAGAAAATTGGATTTGACCAATATTTCTAAGATTGGGGTTCAAAAGTGTATATATTTGTGTGAAATATTGGCGCCTCTAAGAAAAATAATTCTGTCTTTTCTTAATTTCATATATTGGCATAGAGGGCCATATTCAAAAGACGTGCAAAATTCACTGGATTATTTAGTATCAATTGATGCTGTAAACGTAGAATCGTTCTCTACTTATGAAGCAAATTCTTATGCCAATTACATAATCACAGAAGCAGGATGCGAATTGGTGGAGAAACTAACATTATATCCAAAGGAGAGGGATAGACTAGAGTGGATAGAAATTGTAATGAGAATAATTCGTGCTTACGTAGGTAGTACGAATCTAGGCGAAGATTATACCGGAATTGATAAGATAATTGACCTTGTATATCAGGAGCCGTCATTTAAAGAAGTTCGTCAAGAAAAGACTAAACATGTGTTACTGCCGGTAGGAGAGAGGGATAACTTAACCATGGAGTTGATTAATTTCCTAGAAAGGGTCGAAGAGAATCTTCCCAAGGTATTGGATAGCGGAAAATACAAGTTGAATTTGGAGACCATTCTTTTATCCTTCTTTGAGTATTTATACTTAGAATATCTATCACAAAGCTAATTATGGAAATCGAAAGACTATTGAAGGTAAAGAAGCTAGTGACGGATAATCCTGTTTTTATAGCAAACAGGGAAACATCACTGGATGTGATAGAGCTAATGAGATTTTACAACAATCTCGAGAGAATATTGGTCAAGGAAATCCCTTACAGCGAAGTTGGAGATAAACTGATTTTTGTAATTATATATAGTCAGAAGGAAATTGGTTCAAAAGTGGGATTGAGTGTATTTGAAACGAAACGCTTTGTGTCCGAGATTCTCAATGGTTTATTTGAAAAAGGAAACGTCCTCCATGTGGATAATGATGGAAACATCGTAAAGCATGATGAAGCATACATAAGTGACCCGGTTGAAGCCGCTGGTTTATCAGAGAAGATGGATGAAGTCATGTTTTTTATTCAATACAGGTCGGTATATTTGTTTGTTAAAGGGAAATTTATTGACTATATATATGATATTTTGACTTATAGTCGAACGGGAGTAACATGTCCAGATACATTGCCGGCTAAAGAGTACAAAAAATTGATAGAGAGGCAATACGAAGAGGTGGTCTACAAAGAGAAGGGAATACGTTATTGGAGGAAAAAGGCAGAGAGGATTTTAGTGGCTAATCCTGAAAGACACTTCCATAAACCTTTGTGGTCTTATCTGAAGTCACACATTGTAGATGCAAAAGTGGATAGTGGTGCTACGATATCTGGCCAAGAAGATCGCACTGACATTAGAATAATAACTTTTGATACTGACTTGTACATAATTGAAATAAAGTGCCTTGGAAATACTGAATCTGATACAAATTATTCAGATTCTTGGGCAAATGAGGGTCTTATTCAGCTGAATAAATATCTCGAAGAAGAAAATGACTGCACGTTGGGTACGCTTGTAATATATGACGGCAGAAAAGAGGACAAAGATATTGTATGGAACAAGAAAATCAAGTGTAGTCCAAAATACGATGAACAACATATGAGGTTCTACCTTGAGTCAAAAAGCGCGTCAAAGGAAGCTAAAGAGGTATATAGGAAGATGACAGGAAGGTAATATAGCAATTAATATATATGTATGAATTCAAGGATTTTACAGAAAAGTATGGGAAAGAGGTTCACTTTATAAATAATAAAGGTGAACCTTTCTATCGTTGGTATCCATTTGTCGAAGGTTTCTCAGGTAAGATCGTAAACGCAATAATCAATGAACTTGACTATGAACCACGGCTATGTTTGGACCCATTTTCCGGGAGTGGTACTACGCCGTTAGCATGTCAAGAAATGGAAGTTAAATGTCTCTCATTTGAGCTAAATCCATTCTTGTATGACGTATCAAGGGCAAAACTATATAAAGGATATACAGAGAGTGACTTTAAGAAACTAATAGGAGCTATTGATCAAAGTTTAGAGACATATTGTGAGGCTAGAGATTACCCACAAATTGATACCCAGACACTTTTCGAAAAAGAGGGATTGACGAGATGGATTTTCAATAAGCCAGTCTCTTGGGGAATACTAGATATTTTAGAGGAAATTGAGAATATACCCGAAGCACCAGAAAGCTACTATAAGCTTCTGCTAAAGATTGCTCTTGGATCTATTCTTTTAGAAGTGAGTAATGTATTTAGAAATGGCAAGTGTTTGTCTTACAAAAAGGATTGGCAGACCAATAAACTGTCGAGGCAGGATGTTCATGATAGGTTCATAGGTTTCTGTAAGAATGTTATCCTGGACGACATGAAGAATAAGATATGGGACAGAATAAACGTTAGTAATTATGAATTATGCAGGAAAGGTGATACAAAGAAGTTGTTAGGTAGCTTGGAAGATAACTCAATAGACCTTGTCATCACTTCTCCTCCATATTTAAACTCACGTGATTATACCGATACATATAGACTCGAATTATGGGTGCTTGGGTATTTGAAAACATATATTGAGGAAAGAGAACTAAGAAAGAATGCAATACGGTCTCATGTTCAAGTGGTTTGGCCTGACGTAGAAACAATAAAGGTACCTAAAATAGTGGAGTATTTGAAGATAATAGAAAAGCACAATGATGAGTTATGGAATAAGTCAATACCAAACATGATAAAGGGATATTTTATTGATATGAACGAGGTATTACATACGCTGTACAATAAGCTCAAAAAGAATACAAACGTGTACATAATAGTCGGTACCTCATCGTACTATAAGCACGTAATAGAAACTGACGAAGTGATAGCAGACGTAGCAAAGCTGAATGGATTTCACGTTGAAGAAATCAGAATAGCTAGATACTTGAAATCGAGCGGGCAACAGAGTTCAAAGAAACTAAGAGAGAGCGTTGTCGTCTTGAGAAAAAGCTAAGAAATATTATAAGCGGTGGGCAGATGCGACGGAAGAGTCGTTTGTGGAATTCGTAATTTGAATGCGGCTATAGAATTGGAATTAAAAAAGAGTAATAGATAAGCCTATACATCGGTTGTAAATGGTTTGAAAAGTTGGATTTAAAAAATATAATGACATACTGAAGAAAGGAGGCAAGCGGCCTCCACTTTTTCTACTAGCTACATGGGGTTCAGGTGGTCGGAGGTTCAAATCCTCTCACCCTGATTTTGAAGCTAAAATGCCTGGACTTGCCAATCTTAGCTTTTGCCCTTCGGCGTCTTCTGAGCCAGATTGCCAAAGGCGGAATCGAATTTATTACTTAGCGCTTGAAGGCGGCTGGAAAACTGCACAATGCATCAAATTGTTAAACGGCAGAAAAAACAGTATGGCTGGTGAATTAGTCTCTATTCAAACCTCAGTGCTTCGATGGGATTGAGCCGGGAGGCTTTCCAGGCGGGATAGAAACCAAAGAACAGTCCGATGCCGACCGATACCGAAACGGCAAGGATGACTATACCAGCAGCAATCACTTTAGGAATAGTAGAGATAGTCATAATAGCCACTTCACGGGAAGCTGCGAAATCTTAAAAGAAACTTGAGCATCTGTTTCTAAAACAGGCTGCCTTTTTCGAGTTTCTGGAGACCGGGGTCAATCAATGAGAGCTTTCAATTCCAGGGAATGATAACGGATGTCATTGCGAGCCCCTTCGCTTCCTGTCATTCTGAGCCGAAGGCGAAGAATCTCACCTCCGCTCAGGGCAGGCTCCGGCGTGGCACGTATATTGATGTAGGATGTATCATGTAGTTTGGAGAGCATTTGGGAGACCTCTATGGGCGTGGCTGGGGACATATGTACCTCTAGAGATTGAATGGGCGCTCCCGCTTGATGACCTCT
>Ga0315543_1003385_pt1 | contig 14356 bp, 8 predicted proteins | sample SalMarSW160210MG_2_FD_203098 | JGI IMG/M metagenome (GOLD analysis project Ga0315543, IMG submission 203098) | Salt marsh sediment microbial communities from the Plum Island Ecosystem LTER, Massachusetts, United States - Salt Marsh Sediment SW1601-210 ...
AGAGGGGTACTCCAGATTTGGTAATCATAACTGGGTCAACAACCAGTGGGAACTTGTATTTTGAAACTTCTGAAGAAACAGTTTTGATTATTTCTTGTGTGTGAAGCATTCCAGTTTTTCCAGCGTTAATGCCTATGTCCTCAGCCACTGCCTTAATTTGTTCTCGAATCATTTCAGGTTTCAAGTCTTCAACAGCCCTAACTGAACAAGTGTTTTGAGCTGTGACAGAAGTGATTGCTGTTGTTCCATGAACACCTAAAGCTGCGAAGGTTTTGAGGTCTGCTTGAATTCCGGCACCTCCTCCAGAATCGCTACCAGCTATTGTTATTGCAACGGGAATTTTACCATTTATCTTTTCTATGCCAACCATGTTTTAACTAGCCTTCTCGAGTATGTAAAGTATAAGAGCTGAAATCACGAAGGATGGGATGCTGGAACCTATAGTGGTGTAAAAGTAAAATATGAAATATGCAATGACGCCGACAAGCCAAGCGATTGCTGGTTTAATTCTGAAGTGCTTGGCTGAAGCGTAAAACTCCTCCATTTTATACTGCTTCTTCTTAATTACGTAAAAATCCATGCAAAACACTCCGAGTAAGGGTACGAAAGCTGCTCCTATGTAAACGAGGAAATTTTGGTATGCAAGCTGCCATTGCCCTGGCATCAAGGTGGCCATCAGAACGCTCACCACGGTAACGGCGATGATAATCTTCCATTGTTTGGACTTTGGTGAAACGTTTTGTATCGATACCGCTGCTGAGTATATGTCGGCAAACCCGTTATCTGTCTCGTCTACAAGCAATATGGCGAGAGCTAAGCCACCAAACGTAATGGTCGTTATTGCTGAAATGACGCCACCGCCAATGTACCCTATGAGTAGGATGCCTAAGGCGTAAAACCAAAAGTTTGTGAAAGCGTAGCCAGTTGCCGTGCCAATGAATGCTCCCTTTTCACTCTTTGAGAATCTATTATAATCCGATATTAAAGGCCACCATGATATAGGCATGGCTATGACTAAGTCTAAGGCTAGCCCTATTGGTATAGGTTCACCCACTTGAAACGGAAGGTAAGCTGCTTTGGAGAGAACTGTGTATGTGATAAATGCTGCAGTGCCGTAAACTAGCCATATCGCGAATTTCTCTAACCATTGTCTTATCACTGTTAGTGGTCCACCTAAACTCATTAGCATGCACAATACGGCGAAGAAGAATACCCAAAAATACGTAGTGTATGGACCTAAAAATTCTCCAGAAATAGAACGAGCAGACTCGGCCATAATTAAAATCTCAAAAGCTGCCCAGCTGATCAGCTGTATTACGTTTAGCGCAGTTGGAAGGTATGATCCTCTTAATCCCAGAACTCCCCTTAAGCTTACCATGGTTGGTAAGCCATACTTGCTCCCTAGGCCACCAGCCAACGCCAGTACAACAGAGCCTATAACCGAACCTAGTAAGGCTACTGCCAAGGCTACAGGCATAGGTAAGCCTACAAGTAAGCCTCCAGCCTCAAGCACAAGCAGACCCACTGCCAAACTGGACCATAGGATGAAGTAATCGATTGGCCTTAGAACCCTTTTTTCAGCTGGTACTGGTTCTGTTCCCCATTCAGGCGGCGGCTTAAGAGCCAAATTAACCATGCGCCTCCAAAATGTTTAAGGAATTAGATTTTCGAATCTTGAGAAGCATTTTTCTTTTGTGCATTCATGTACTCTCCCTACGCCAGCATTATCTGGGTCAGGTTCTAAGGGTCGACGGTGTTCAACCGTCCTCTCAGCCGGGTCACATTCCCAGCTCCCCCAAACCTTCCGAGGGTAACTGTTATTTAGCTGTATATTTATTTTTCTTAAGGTCTAAGCATGTTCAGGATGTTGCAATAAATGAAGCAAGCGCTACCTAGGAGATTTAACGTTTTTGAAGTTGAGGAGAAGTGGCAGAAGAAATGGGAAGAGATGGGTGTTTACCGTTTTGACCGGGATGACAAGACACGCCCAACGTTTAGTATTGACACGCCGCCGCCTTATCCGTCAGGCGAGTTCCACATGGGCAACGTGTTGAACTGGACGTACTTCGACGTAGTGGCTAGATATAAACGCATGAGGGGCTGCAACGTTTTCTTCCCCCAAGGATGGGACTGCCACGGGTTAAGCATAGAAGTTGAAGTTGAACGAACACATAACATTAGGAAAAGAGATGTGCCTCCAGACAAGTTTCGAAAATGGTGTGAACAAACAATTGAAAAATACATAGCCATGATGAAGAATAGCATAATTCGTTTAGGCTGCAGCGTGGACTGGTCAACAGAATACCGCACAATGAGCCCAGACTACTGGAAGCTTACACAACTAAGCTTTATAATGTCATATAAGAAAGGCTTCATTTATCAAGGCACGCATCCGGTGAATTGGTGTCCCCGTTGTGAAACAGCAATCGCAGATGCTGAAGTGGATTACGAACAGCGGAAAGGCACATTACACTACATTAGGTTTCCCTTAGAAAATAGCGAAGAACACTTGCTCATAGCGACAACGCGTCCAGAACTTTTACCAGCATGCGTCGCCGTTGCCGTATACCCGACGGATGACCGCTATAGAAAGCACGTAAGCAGAAAAATATACGTGCCAATTGCTAATCGCGCAGTTGAAATAATACCAGACGAAATGGTTGAACCTTCCTTCGGCACTGGTGTTGTGATGATATGCACGTACGGAGACAAAGCAGATGTAAAAACAGTGTTAAAAAATAAGCTTCCAGTGATTATAATATTAACTGAAAACGGAGAGATAAACGAGAAAGGCGGGAAATACGCTGGATTATCAACGGCAGAAGCAAGAAAAGCCATAGTGAAAGACCTTGAGGCTGCTGGTCTGTTAGAGAAAACCAAGAGTCTTCAACAAGAAATTGGTGTATGTCACAGATGTGGGACACCAGTAGAGATTCTTGAACGTGAACAATGGTTTCTGAAAACACGCATACTAACAGACAAAGTTGTGGAAGCTGCAAACGAAATCACGTGGTATCCTGATTACATGAAAAGCCGCCTAATAGACTGGGCTCGCTCCCTTGACTGGGACTGGGTAATAAGCCGCCAAAGAGTTTTCGGCACACCGATACCAATGTGGTACTGCAAAAACTGCGGCGAAATAATTCTAGCCAAAGAAAACTGGGTTCCAATAGATCCAAAACTGGAAAAACCAAAAATAGAAAAATGCCCGAAATGCGGAGGCATAGATTTCATTTCAGAAACAGATGTTTTTGACACATGGATGGACTCGTCAATCACGTGTGCTGTACATGCTGGCTGGCCGAACCATGAAGATTGGAGAAGACTGTTTCCAGCTGATGTGCATCCATCAGGCATAGATATTATACGTACGTGGGCGTACTATCTTATGGTTAGGCATCTGGCACTGTTTGGCGAGAAGCCGTACAAAAGCTGCTTAATCAACGGAATGGTCTTGGGTGCAGACGGCAGAAAAATGAGCAAATCCCTGAAAAATTACGTTGCCACCCCTGAGGTTCTAGACAAGTATGGAGCTGACGCTTCTAGGCAGTGGGCTGCATCAGGCGGCGTAACAGGTTCAGACATACCGTTCCGCTGGCCAGATGTCGAATACGGCTGGCGCTTCCTGATTAAACTGTGGAATGCCGCACGTTTTGTATGCAACCAATTGAAAGACTATGAGCCAAAGGAAAGTGTGGAGTATGTACTCCAGCCTCTGGACAAGTGGATTCTAAGCAAGGCTGAAAAGCTAACGAAGAAAGTGACTGATGCTCTGGAGACATGCCAGTTCAACATTGCTATGGAGGAAATTCGCAACTTCACGTGGCATGTTTTCTGCGATTGCTACATAGAAGCTGTAAAGGATAGGTTGTACAAGCCAGATTTCTATGGAAAAGAGAAGAGAGAAGCAGTGCAATACACGTTATACACAGTTTTGTATAGGATTCTGCAGCTTCTGGCACCAATAACACCGCACGTAACAGAGGAAATTTACCAGATAATGTATGCTGAAGAGAAGAGCCACAAAAGTGTTCATCTGTCTCCTTGGCCAACTCCGGATGAAAAACATGTACATGTAGATGAAACCGCAGAAAAGCATGGAGACTTAATAATGGCGGTAATAACTGAGGTTAGAAGGGAGAAAGCCGAAAAGCGTATGCCATTGAACACGCAAATTAAAAAACTGATAATATACGCTGGAGGAAAAGACACGGCAGAAATAATTATGGAAGGCAGAGAGGATATATCTGGCACATGCAAAGCTGCAAACATCGAAGTTCTGCCTAAGAAGGGGGAAGGTAGAGAAATTAAGCCCTACAGCGATATCCAATTTCTTGCTGAATATTAAGTGAACTCTGGAAGTGACAAAAAGTGAGAAAGGTTGGAATAATCGGATGCGGTGCAATTGGCACCGTAATCGCAAGAGCGGTTGAAAGAGGAATAGTTGAATGTGACGAGTTAGTTCTTTATGATCGGAATATGGAGAAATCTGAAAAGCTCAAGAAGTCGCTGCACTTTCCCATCACGGTTGTTAAGAGCCTTGAAGAACTGATTAAGCTTAAACCTGCAGTGATCGTGGAGGCAGCATCACAGCAAGCAGTTAGAGATTATATAAAAAAAATCTTGGCGGAAAACATTGAATTAATAGTCATGAGTATAGGAGCCCTTCTGGATTTAGATGTAAAAAGCAAAAAGATCCACATACCATCAGGAGCCATCGGCGGTTTAGACGCCATTTCTAGTGCAGTACTAACAGGAGTAGATGAAGTCATTTTAACTTCTAGAAAGAATCCTAAGGCTTTGGAAATGGATAATAGCGAAGAAAAAACAGTTTATGAGGGAGCTGCTGAAGAAGCTGTTAGGCTTTTTCCTAGAGGTATGAACGTCGCAGCCACATTGGCTTTAACGACTCGACCAGAAAAGGTGAAGGTGAAGATAATTTCAGACCCAAAGGTGCACAGAAACGTCCATGAAATCAAAATCAAATGGAAACACGGCAACATGTTTCTAAAATTTGCAAATGATCCGCATCCAGAAAACCCAAAGACAAGCGCACTCGCAGCATGGTCCGCAATAAACTTACTAAAACAAACCCTAGAGACAGTACACAACAAGAACATGACCTGACGTTGTTCCATATACAATGCGGGTCTATCTGCGCCTACACAAGAGTTCGCTAAAGTATTTGTCGGGAGCTTTGCATGTTCTGGCAGAGCGTTGTAAATATATCAATTAGATTTTAGGAAAACATCTAGCTTTAGGGCTTCATTCCCGTTCCTGCGTCTATCCAGAGTTTTTCACCTATCTTTTTGTAACCGATTTTTTCGTAAACTCTGATTGCTGAGTAATTGTCTGACCTCACAAACAGCGCTGCTGCCTCCGCGTTTTTTAAAGCCTCTTCCGTTACTGCTGACGTGGCTAATGTTGCATATCCTTTGTTTCTATGTTTTGGATGTGTGTAGACCCCGCCTATCATCCAAACCTGTCGTAACTGAATGAAAGAGCCAGCGTAAGAAATCAGTTCGTCGTTTACGAAAACTCCGTAAATTGGTTGCTTACTTATCAGTTCAATGTATTTCTTAACTGTGGCTGTGGTACGGTTCTTTCGACTTGAGAGAAGCATTGCAAGCTTTAAAGCGTCATCCTCAGTGTGCAATCTACGCAGAAGTTTCGATTTGAACAAACTGGGTTCATCCTTTTTAACAATCATCCAATCTTCAACGTAACACTTCGCATGTGGAATTTTTCTGTTTATAATTGGCAGAAGATTTGGTGGGACATGCATAATAAAACGGTTCTCAGGCGTATAATCAATTAGCTTCTCAGCTGTATTGCTGTCGCATTCTAGGATTACGCTTGGGAACTCGAGAGCAGTGTAAGTAAGAACGTATCCTTTTAAACTTCCATTTTCAAAGGCAGCATACATTGTTGTGTAGTCAGGTTCATGTTGAATATCGTAAAATGCAAAGACATGTCTAACTACATCTAATCCAAGGAAATCAATAACTCGTTGCTTATTATTTTCGTCAATTTTCTTGATTTTGTACACTAGTTTTAGCCACATTGTTTGATTTCGTCTACAAGTTTGTCAATTTCCTCTTCGGTATTGTAAAAGTGTGGTGAAACCCTTATTCCATGGGATCTGGCAGAGACAACGGTTCCTTTGTTCTTTAGCTTTTCAGCCACTTCCTGAGGTTTGTCTATTTTGAAATTGACTATTCCCGAACGACACTGCAGTTCTTCCGGCGTCTGAAGTTTCAACCCCAACCCTTTGACAGCATCTATCAAATGATCTGTTAGCTTCAGTATTCTCCTCTCGATGTTTTCAACGCCAATATCCAACACCATTTTCAGTGCTTCAGTTGCTCCCACGAGGCTTATGAAGCTTGGCGAACCAACCTCAAAACGGCTTGCAGTCTCCGAAAGCTTTAGACTCCAAATGTCCCAAAAATCTATCGTCTCAAAAACCTCATCCTTCACGCTTGCCCAACCAATAAAGGGCGGCTCAAACTTTTCGACAAGCTCATCTTTAACGTAAAAGTAGCCCGCTCCGGGAGGGCTTAGCAACCACTTGTAACATGCGGATGCAAGAAAATCAACATTGTCTCTTTTGGCGTCTATTTGTATGGCGCCAGCCGACTGGATTGCGTCAACAATCAGGTATGCTCCGTGTTCGTGGGCTATTTCGCTCAAAGCTCGCAAATTGTGTCGAAAACCATTAACATATTCAACATGGCTTACTGCAACAGCGACAGTGCTGTCATCAACAGCCTTCTCAACATCCTCGAGCAAAATTTTTCCATCCACGTTCTTCACGTAATGAACTTTTACACCTAGACTTTTACGTAGCCAAGGATAAACTACTGACGGATACTCCAAGTCCGTTGTAACGATATTTGAGCCTGGCGGGTAACTCAACACGTTTGCAGCTATGTTCAAGCCCACTGAAGTGTTCTCGACAAAAGCGATTTCTTCAGGTTTTGCGCCGATGAGTTTTGCAAACAATGGTTTTCCACCGTCATTCCATTCAATCGAAGTAGTTCCGAAATTCGAGAAATCGTTAACAAATTTGCAGACAACATCTGCAACCTGTTTTGGAAGTGGAGACTGTCCAGCATGGTTCATAAATACCTTATTCTTGGTTATGGGAAATTGTTCACGAATCTTCTCCATATTTTCCATTCAGGAATTCCCTTCTTTTTTTTGGCAGACTATATTAGTAGTACCAATTATTAAAATTTCAACGTTTTTCCAAAACGGATGAAGTAGTAGTTGTTACAACGCCAAAGTTGCGAGGACATGAAATCGTCAAGATCTTAGGCAACAGTCTTTTTCGAATTTGCGGTTTTGTTCATGATTGCAACCTTGGAATAAACCGTCCTGTCCTCCTCTGATACTCCACATATTCATCACCGAAACGCCGAACCAAAAGCCTTTCCTCCTCAGAAGTGACTCGAAAATATCCGGGAATAGCAACTAATGGAAAAAGCGTAAACAAGTTGGGCCACAAGAAGAAGGAACCGAAAAACATAAGGAAATAGCCCAGATAAGAGGGATGCCTAACATAGCGGTACGAACCCCAAGTGACAAGCCTCTGGTTTTTCGGCATCGCCCACGAAAGAGCATATCTACCCCGAACAACCACACTCCAGATAAAGATAAAATAGCCAACTGATGTGAGAACTGAGCCGAGAATTTGAATGTAAAAAACGAATGGAAATCGGAAGAAAAAAGGAAAATCACGTAGCCCAAAGATGAGACCGGTGAAAACAAGAAAAAGATAAAAGAACATTTCTGCAAAGTAGACTAGTGTTCCAACAGCCGCCAAGCCAATAGTAGAACCTAAGGGATGTTCAACCTCTGCATAAACCTTTTCACCGCTTCTGAGCTTTTGACGTTTCACTATGTTATGCAAGTTAACTGAAAAGAAACACCCTAACCAAAAGAGAAGAAAAACAGCTATAATAGTTTCAGTCAGCATGTCTGCAAATAAACAATGTAAAAGTTTATAAACATACACAAAACTCAAGGCTCGATCGTATCGTTTTTACCGAAAGCACCGCCAACGTTTTTTCAGTAGCCTTTTCAATTCACTAATCGTGTTTTCAACCTTTCCACGGCAACTAGGCGATTCCTTTGGAGGAGCATACGGATCTCTAATGCGAATTTCTTCTAAACCAACAACACCAGCAACAAGTGCATACCAACAAAGCGGCAAAATCACAGGGTTATATCCACTTCCAGGCATCAAAACAAGTTTTCCATCGCAAACCTTCTCTGCAATTTTCCTAATCTTGGATGACAAGCTAAAAAACCCTTTGACAGTCAACCTCAAATTTCCAAGCGTATCCGCAAAATGGGGATCACTTCCACCATTGGCAATAATTATTTCAGGTTTAAACTCCTCAGCCAAAGGAACAAAAACCTCATCTAAAGCATAGATATAAGTGCTGTCACCTGTCCCAGGCGGCAAAGGCACGTTAACATTGTAGCCTTCTCCTTTTCCCTCCCCAATCTGCCAAGCAAATCCTGTCCCAGGATAAATCGTACGCGGGTCTTGATGCAATGAAATATACAGCACTGTAGGATCCTTGTAGTAAATGTCGCTTGTACCATTTCCAAAGTGAACGTCATAGTCCAAAACCAAAAAACGTTTCACATCATGTTTAGCTCTCAAATACTCAACCAAAACTGCCACGTCGTTGAATAGGCAGAATCCGCCACCATAACTTCTTCCAGCATGATGATAACCTCCACCCAAAGAAATTCCATGTTTTGCCTTTCCCTTGTAAATCGATTCGCCGCAAGTAATTGCACCGCCAACAATAAGTAATGCAGCTTCAAGAATCTCTTCAGAAACAGGTGTTTCAACATCGTAAGGCTTGTTTTCTTCAGCCAAACGGAAAATCAAATCGACATAACTCTCTTCATGAACCCGTAATAAATCTTCCTTTGAGGCTGGGTGAGGTTCAACAAGAATCACTTCAGAAAGACTGAGTAAACCTTGTTCTTCAAAAAATTTTCTAGCATTTGCAAACCTATCTCCCCTAAAGGGATGGCCTTCTCCCAAATCGTACTGTTTAAACTTTTCATGGAAGGTCGTAACAGTTTTTTCAGGCAATCATTGGCACTCTCAAGTTAGAGAAAGAAAACGGCTAATATAAAACTCTACACTACATAGACTTCATTTTATTATAGAAAAAAGGGAGAGAAATGTTTACTCTTGTGTTTCTTCTCCTTCAGCTACCGTTTCCGTTGATTGCATTTCCTCTTCCGTGCTCTGCTCCGTTTCTTGTGTTTCTTCTGCATTTTGCCACGTTTCTTGTGAATTTTCCTCTGGTTCCTGTGGACTTTGTATTGTTTCCACGTCGCCGCCTTCTGTAGACTCAACAGGTGGTTCAGGCAGATTCTGCTCTATATTTTCTTCAGGAGTCTCCTCAGACTCAACTACTGAAACAGTTTCTTCCACGCCTGCAATTTCAGGTTCAGGAGCTTCGATACCTTCCGTGGTTTGCAGTTCCACTTCTTGAGGCACAACTATATCAGTTAGCGGAATCGGTAGGCTGCTTGAAAGCTGATCTATGGCTTCCTTGGCAGTATCTAGTTCCTGCCTTGCAACTTCAAGCCCTGTAGATAAGAGACTGATTTCACGTTGATAAACCTCTTCGTCTATTTCACCTGTTACATGTTTAATTTCGAAGTTTGCAAGGAGCATCTCCAAAGTTTTAGTGTGATCCTCGAGTTCTCCTACTTTGGAATTCATTTTCTCTAGCAAAGCTCTTTGTTGCTTTTCAATTTCTGCAACTGCCTCATCTATCTTCTCGTTAAAGGAGTCATATGTGGGCTGCGAAATCTTGCCAGCATCTAATAAATTGTCCAGAGCTTCTTTCTTTTTCTTCGTCATTTCGAATTCTTCGGCTAAACTCTCAAAAGAGTGCTTCCACGAAATCAATTTTAACACCGTCCAACATTTATCCCTAAAAGAAGGAAATAACATTTTTTGACATGTAGATATATCGCTAAGTATTAAGAACAGCAGCTTTCATTGTTTAAATAGAAAATCAAGCTTTAAAAATCAAACGTTCCGTAGACCGTTCATAGCGCTTAAAATTGAAATGTTCCCTTCATCGACCGCAGAAACTTGCGTCATTAAAACGTGAACAAACATGACGGCGTTAACAATTATAGTTGGCGGCGGAAAATTGGAAAGAAGAATACTTACGATAATGCATGAAAGAATAATAAAAAATTGTATGGACATAATAATTCTAACCGAACTGAGAAATAGACCCATGAGCGGATATGACGTTATCTCTTTTATTCACAACAAATTCCGTCTCCTAGTAAGCTCAGGTACAGTCTACTCACTTCTCTATTCACTCGAAAGAAACGGGCTAATCACAGGAACATGGAACGAAAGAAAAAGAGTATACAAACACACCGAAAAAGGCATGAAAACAATTGAAACAATATTAACCGCAAATGATAGCATCAAAAGCTTCATAACAAACATCCTGAAAGTTCAAGCAACTTCCTAAATTTTTATACACCAGATAATCGAAATACTAAAAAGCACCTTCTCAAATCTCTAAAGCGAAATGAAAAGCCTAGAGGGCCCGTAGCTCAGCAAGGATAGAGCACCGGGCTTTTAAGCAAAACAAGACAGTATTGCACAGAAACCCGGGGGTCTCGGGTTCAATTCCCGACGGGCCCGCCAGATATTTGCTGAGGACCCCTAGCTTGCTACGGCACTATCAGAGTTTGAACGAGAAGGACCACAGCGAGAGAAACAGCGATGGCAAAGGGGATAGGCCCTCTTTGATTGCTGGAATTTTTTAGGAAAGATTTTGGTTCAAGCCAAATATACGTGGAGATAGTCGTCACCGCCTACAACTACTATACGTACACGAACAAGATCAAGGAAGAACTTAACATCTAACTAAAAGACGCACTCTTTTTCGAAGTAGATAAGATTCCGTGAGAACTCGCCGAGGTTGGATAACACATGCAAGTTAATTAGTAATTCAAAAAGGTTATTACAAGTGCTAGTGGAGATGTCTCCCGCAAAACCTTTTTTTGGTTTATGGTTTTTTCGGAAACAGTTTATCCTGGTTAGTTTTGGGTTCTAAGTCACGGTTTTGTGTGACCTCTTGTTACGTGTATTTGAATATTGATTGTGTGTTCATAACGGTTTTATTTGATCAGATACTTCAAAGGATGATGTCAAATGTTCCTTACGTATGCGTGTGAAAGGAAACTGGCTTAAATGAGTGAATCTACTGTGGAGTCTACGGCTAGGGTTGTTGTAGACTGGACTGAGAAAACGCCGATTCATGTTTTGCATGTGGACGATGACGTGGGGTTTTTGGAGGCTGCACGGCAACTGTTGGAGATGCAAGGAGCTTTTGAAGTGGACACGGCTTTGTCTGTTAAAGAAGCCATGGAAAAAATGAAAGAGAAAACGTTTGATGCTGTTGTTTCTGATTATCAGATGCCTGAAAGAGACGGGTTAGACTTTCTGCGGGAACTGCGGGATAAGGGGAATAATGTTCCGTTTATCATGTTCACTGGAAAGGGCCGAGAAGACGTAGCCATGAAAGCTTTGAATCTTGGTGCTGACAGGTACTTGAACAAACACGGTGATCCGGAGGCGGTTTATGGTGAACTGGCTTATAGCGTACGGCAAGCTGTGGAAAGAGAAAGAGCGCAGACGACTGTTAAGAGATCAGAAGAAAAATTCAGAAGTCTTTTTGAGAATGCCAGAGACGTCATTGTCTTGATGGATTTGAAGGGAAACGTGACCGCCATAAATAAGGCTGCAGTGGAATATGGCTTCAAGAAGGAAGGTGATGTTGTTGGAAAAAACATCCGGAAGTTTGTTCCTAAGAGGTACTGGCCGAAACTGCTTAAAGAGCTTGTGCAGCTGGCTCGAGGAAAAAATGTGGAAGGCAAAATTGAAATAGTTACTCCGAAAGGGAAGAAACAGGCAGAGTATTGGAGCAACCCGATACTCATGGACGACAAAATCGTCGGTGTACAATCAATTCTGAAAGACGTAACCGAACTCAAAAGAGCGGAAGAGAGAATCAGAGAATCTGGCGAAAAATACAGAACTCTGATGGAAGAAGCTCCCACTGCCATATTCAATGTAAACCTCAACAGTAAAATCACCTACGTAAACAAGAGATTCGAGCAAGACACAGGCTATTCGCGAGAAGAAATTGTAGGCAAAAACGCGTTCAAACTCAATTTAGTTTCTGACGAAACACGGAAGCTCCTTGCGAAACGAATGAAAGCCCTATTGATGGGTAAACCCGCACGCTGTTTGGAAGTCCAGTTCAGATGCAAAGACGGAAGATGGATATGGGCAGACATGGAGAGCAGAATAATCAAGAAATTGGGAATTCCTGTGGGTTTCCAGATTACTGCAAGGGATATCACAGAACGTAAACATGCCGAAGAAACATCAAGAAAATCTGAGGAAAAGCTTTCCGCATTGAACATTTATGGTCGGAGATTGAACACGGCGGAGAGCATGGAGAAGATTTATCAACTGACATTGGACGCCATGGAGAAGACGCTGGGGTTTGAAATCGCATTTTTCATGATTGTGGACAAAAACATGCTTCGTGTTGTAGATCAACGTGGATATCCAAGGTCTCTTTCCATTAAGCTGCCGCTGAACGGAGCGAAAAAAGGGGTAAGCGTTAAGACGGCGAGAACAGGCAAACCGATCAACGTTCCAGACGCAGGAAAAGAAGAAGATTGGGTCGAATTTTGGCCAGGTATACGCTCCGGCCTCGACGTACCGGTCAAGATTGGACGTAAAGTCCTTGGAGTCATAGGTGTAGAAAGTAAAAAACTGAATGCTTTCGATGAAAAAGACCGCAAGCTGCTTGAAATCTTAGCGTTGCATGCTGCTACTGCAATAAGCAACCTGGAGCACACTAAGAAGCTGAAGGTTCAAACACAACAGAGTCGAGAGAGCCAACAGAAATTTGAAGGGCTGTTTATGGATAACCCTGAAGCAGCCGTCTACGTGGATCCAGATTTTCACATCTTAGATGTTAACCCACGTTTCAAGGAGCTTTTCGGATGGTCTCTGAAAGAAACCAAGGGCAAACATATCAACAGCATTCTGGTGCCACAAAACAAGATGGAAGAAGCAAGACACTTAGACGAGAAAGCCTGGAAAGGATATGTCTACCACGACACTGTTAGGAAGAAGAAAGACGGATCTTTAGTTCCAGTTGCCATCTCAGCAGCGCCAATAACGGTTGAAAACAAGCTTGTAGGCCTTGTAGCATTATACAAAGACGTAACAGAACGGAAGAAAGCTGAAAGGGAACTGGAGGAGTCCAGAGAGCATTTTAGAACGTTGTTCAACGTTATGGTTGATCCCGTGGTCATTGTTGATGGAAACGGCAAATTTCTGGAAATAACTGACCGAGTGGAAGAAATAACTGGGTATAAAAAGGAAGAGTTGCTTGGAAAGAACTTTTTAAGAACAAAGATTGTGACGGCGAAAAGCAAAGCTGTCTTGATGAAGAACTTAGCTAAACGGATGGTTGGAATGCACGTGGCGCCGTACACGGTTGAAGTGCAGAGAAAAGACGGGAGAAAACTGCCGTATGAAATAAACGCGGAGAAAATAATGTATAAAGGCAAGGCGGCAGACATGGTTGTGTTCCGTGACGTCTCTGAAAGAAAACGGATGGAGGAGAAGCTGCGTGTTGTCGGCAGGTTGGCTAGGCATGACGTTCGGAACAAGTTGTCCGCGGTTACAGCGAACACTTATTTGTTGAAGAAAAGGTTGGATGGTGACAGTGAAGCTGTGAAGCGTTTAGAGGACATTGAGTCCGCTGTCAGGGAGACAACGCGAATTTTTGATTTCGCTAGAACCTACGAAAAACTGGGCATAGAAAAACTGGTTTACATGGATGTGGAAAAAACCTTTAATGGGGCGGTTCAACAGTTTTCAGATTTACAAGTGAAAGTGGTCAATGACTGCAGTGGCTTAACGGTGCGGGCGGATTCGCTGCTAACGCGGCTTTTTTACAATTTGGTTCACAATAGTTTGATGCATGGCGAAAACGTCAGTAAGATCAGAGTTTACTATGAAGAGGCGGGGCAGAACCAGCTGAAGCTGGTTTACGAAGATGACGGTGTAGGCATACGCAAGGCTGAGAAAGAAAAAGTTTTCAGGGAAGGCTACGGGAAAGGCACGGGCTACGGGTTGTACTTGATAGAGAAAACGTGTGAAGTGTACGGTTGGACAATCCGCGAGACAGGCAAGCCTGGCAAAGGAGCAGAATTCACCATGACAATACCAGGAACGAATAGCAGCGGAAAAGCA
>Ga0315543_1003386_pt1 | contig 14347 bp, 8 predicted proteins | sample SalMarSW160210MG_2_FD_203098 | JGI IMG/M metagenome (GOLD analysis project Ga0315543, IMG submission 203098) | Salt marsh sediment microbial communities from the Plum Island Ecosystem LTER, Massachusetts, United States - Salt Marsh Sediment SW1601-210 ...
CCTGCAGAAAACCGGGTGAGTGGCAGACTTATGATATAATTTATACAGCACCCAGGTTTGCAGGTGATAGCACTGTTTACTTCACTCCACCCAGAGTTACTGTACTCCATAATGGTGTGCTGATCCAGAATAATGTAAGCCTCAGAGGGCCTACATTATATATAGGTATACCGGAATATTCCATAAAGAAGCATGATGCGGGACCAATACTCCTTCAGGACCATGGTAATCCTGTTGCATATAGAAATATCTGGATAAGAGAACTTTAATGATAAGAAAAATAATTTTCTCCAGCTCCTGAGAATTATTTGTGCAATTCATACGGAAATTACTACTTTTACGTATCGGTCATAATCTTAACCAAGTATTAAAATATTTTAAAATGGAGGAAGATTCAAAGAACATTACACGACGTTCGTTCATTGGAAGAACCGGCGCTGTTGCTGCAGGATTGACGATACTTCCGGGCTCTGCTATAAGCGGATTTGGCCACAAGGCTCCCAGCGACAAGCTCAATATAGCTGTTGTTGGTATCGGGGGTATGGGCAATTCAAACCTGAGAGCAGTAAAGGGAACGGAAAACATAGTAGCACTGTGCGATGTTGACTGGGATTATGCAAAACCTGTTTTTGATGCCAATCCTGATGCCAAACATTATTGGGATTGGCGGAAGATGTATGATGAAATGGGCAAATCAATTGATGCAGTGATAGTTGCAACTGCCGATCATACTCATGCTATTGTTGCCTCAACTGCTATGAATATGGGAAAACATGTTTATGTACAGAAACCATTGACGCATACAGTTTATGAATCAAGACTGCTTACAAAACTTGCTGCAAAACACAAAGTCGCAACACAGATGGGAAACCAGGGTTCTTCAGATGAAGGTGTTGACCTGATTGTCGAATGGCTTAATAATGGAGAAATCGGAGAGGTAACAAAGGTAGAAGCATTTACTGACAGGCCTATATGGCCTCAGGGACTCAACAGGCCGGCCGAAGAAGACAAAATTCCTGAAACGCTGAAATGGGATCTTTTTATTGGTCCGGCTCCGGTGAGGCCTTACAATGCCATCTATCACCCATGGAACTGGAGAGGATGGTGGGATTTCGGAACAGGTGCTCTTGGTGATATGGCTTGCCATATTATGCATCCGGTGTTCAAGGCACTGAAACTTCAATATCCTGTCCGGGCTCAGGGCAGCTCCACGTTGCTGCTGACCGATTGTGCTCCAAATGCACAGATGGTTACGCTGGTATATCCGGAAAGAGTTTCTCCCGAAAATGCAAAAATGAAATTGCCACAGGTTGAGGTAACCTGGTATGACGGAGGACTTCAGCCTCGCAAACCGGAAGGCTGGCCCGCAGGTAAGAATATGAATGATCAGGGAGGCGGCGTTCTCTTCCATGGAACAAAAGACACATTGATATGCGGATGTTATGGTGTAAATCCATGGCTGTTATCCGGCCGCGTACCCAATGTTCCCAGGACAGAAAGAAGAGTTGAAAGAGCTGTCACGGGAGGCCATGAAATGGACTGGGTACGTGCATGCAAGGAGAGCCCGGAAAGCAGGGTTGAAACAAAATCCAACTTTTCTGAAGCTGGACCATTTAATGAAATGGTTGTTATGGGTGTGCTTGCAGTAAGACTCCAGGGCCTTAACAAGGAACTCGAATGGAATGGTGAGAAGATGGAATTCACCAATATAGATGACTCCGAGAATGTAAAAATCTGTATTGAAGATGCATTCACAATTAAAGATGGTCACCCGACATTCAACAAGAAATGGACTAATCCGATGAATGCCAGGAAGTTCGCCGCTGAAATGATAAAGCATAATTACAGGGAAGGCTGGTCACTGCCTGACATGCCGGCATAAGCATTTTGTAGAGATGCGATAATATCGCGTCTTTACTATTAAGGTTGAATTAATAACATTAATAGTTTTAAATATGAAAATCATTAACATTATTTTATTATTTGTTCTGGTAATGGGAATTACATCATGTGCATCAACAGGAAAATCAAAAACTGCAGTTTCTGATGAAGAGGCCGGCTGGGTATCAATTTTTGATGGTAAGACAATAACAGGCTGGCGTGGATATAATAAAACTACTTTCCCTGAAAACGGATGGGAAGTCGTTGACGGTACACTGCATTGTATAGGATCAGGAGCAGGTGAAGCCGGCGGCAGCGGCGGTGATATTATATATGATAAGAAACTGAAGGACTTCGAACTATCTCTTGAGTGGAAAATATCTGAAGGAGGAAACAGCGGGATATTCCTGCTTGGTCAGGAAATACCCGGTGAACCGATTTACAAATCGGCCCCCGAAATGCAGTTACTTGATAATGAAAGACATCCCGATGCAAAGCTCGGTGTTGACGGAAACCGTATGGCCGGTTCATTGTACGACCTTATTCCCGCTGTGCCGCAGAATACCAAACCTGCCGGTGAATGGAACAAGGCCGGCATACTTTGCTACCAGGGCACAGTGGTATTCAAATCAAACGGAGCAAATGTCGTTGAGTTTCACCTGTGGACCGATGACTGGAAGAAATTGTGCACCAATTCTAAATTCAAGGATTGGGAATGGTTCGTCAATACAGCAAAAGAAGGTTACATTGGTCTCCAGGATCATGGCAATGATGTGTGGTTCAGGAATATAAAACTAAAGGAGATGTAGGATATCCTGATCGAATTTATTGGTTTAATATAAATAGTAGAGTCAGGTCTCAGATCTGACTCTGCTATTTTATACATTTAAATTTTATTAGGAGGGTGACTAATACCCTACAGGCCGATCTCTTCCGCAACCTCACGCATTCCCATAATGCAATCGGTTATAAGTTCATCGAGGCTTACTCCAAGCATTTCTGCACCCTTTTCAATTACCGACCTGTCGACACCGGCAGCAAATCTTTTGTCTTTCCATTTTTTCTTCACCGATCTTGCCTCCATATCCATAACACTTTTCGATGGTCTGACAAGAGCACTCGTTACAACCAACCCTGTAAGTTCATCCATGGCATAGAGAGTCTTTTCCATTAATGTTACAGGTTCTACATCTGATGCGATTCCCCAGCCATGGCTTAAAACAGCTCTTATATATTCATCGGGCCATTTATTTTCTTCCAGTATCTTTCGGGTCATTGTGCAATGCTGATCGGGATACATCTCATAGTCGAGATCATGAACAAGTCCGATAACTCCCCATTTCTCTTCATCCTCCCCGGCTTTTCCGGCCATGTATCTCATTACACTCTCAACAGCAAGAGCATGCTTTAAGAGACTTTCTGATTTATTGTACTTTTTAAACAGTTCAAGTGCCGATTCTCTGTTTGGTACGTCAGGTGACATGATGAGTTCTGATTTTAATTAACTGATAAAATTAATAAAGATGTAAAAAGTGATCCGGATCACTTTCTTGTTTTCACTACTTTAACTGTTCTTGTTATGCCAGGGTATTCTATTCTAAGAAAATAGAGAGAGGCCGGTAAATGACTGGCATTTATCTTGATTTCATTCATTCCCCCGGCTATTTCATATTCAACATCAATATTTTTCTTCCCGGATGTATTATAAAGTGCAAAATGGGCAGTTCCCGCAACATCAGAATTGATGAAAATATTCAGCTCATTGGTGAATGGATTGGGAAAGACAAGAAAAGGCTCAATAATAGTAGTATGTTCTATTTGCGTTTTCAGTGTATCATTAAGAGGGTAATCATCATTGTTGTCGTAGCCATATATTTCGATATTATAAATGCCATAACGTGAAAAATCGATAGGTAAAGTAAATGTAACATTGACAGAATCACCAAGAGGGACCAGTGTATTCTCGAAATGCTCCTTTACAGGCGGATCTTCGTTTATTCTGTAAGCCATATTAAATCCATTGATAGTGTCAGGCCCTTCATTTACTACCTTTACTATTACTTTTTCCCTGCCTATTTTATCTTTCTGAACAGGTGATATCAGTCTGGCGGCAGCCATATCCCTCCTGACATACCTTACCGTTCCTGATTCCGAAAAGTCGATCATATCTATCATTGCACAGTCAGAACCGCTAATAACAGCTCCGTCTTTCTTGTAGATCCATTCCATTTTATTGTAGCCGAAAGGAATTGAGATCGCTTTTTGTTCCCACCCTGTTTCCCCCGATTTTTTGAATATTTCTGTGTCGTTGAGTTTAAAGATCAGGTAATCATAATTGTATTCTGAAGATACTTTGTAGAAAAACTTCAGGGAGTCATCGGCAGAATAAAATGTTTTTATTGACAGAACAGATGATGAACTATGTCCTATTGCTCCGGAACGCGCAGATGAGATGCCGTCATAAGAATCGGGTCCGGTGATTATCCAGGGTGCTTTGCTGATATTGAGCCAGGGGAATACACTGAATGATTTATATTCAAACGATTCCCTTATCTGGCCCACCCTGAACGAAAATTCCCTGTCGACAAGGTAGGGCGGGCAGTCAAAGATGGCTGAAATATAGATAACAGCACCGGACTCAACATCCTCAGATATTTTGACAGAAACCGGTATACTGGTTGATTCTCCATAACCAAGCTCGTCTGATTTTAAAGGCGGATCAAGAATAGTGACGGAAGTATCGGTGCTTAAAACGTAAAACTGTCCCGAAGTGCTGCTGGTCCCTTCATTCCTGATCTGGAAAATAAGCCTCACAATCTCTCCCTGGTCGGCAATATTATTGCCATTACCGTTTACTGAATCATCAAGGATAAAATTAAGGACTTCAAAATCAGGGGCATGTGCAGAAATGTAATACTTGTAGGTCTTCTCTCCGGCATCATCCCTGAGAAGAATTTCAAATTGTATTGTCTCCATATCCGGAACATTTTCGGCAATGGTCACTGACAGATCATCATTGAGCATAATTTCCGAACCGGCATTCAGCGTTCCTATCATCACCGAATCGGTATTCATCGTAATATATTCAGAGCCTGAAGATATTTTTGCATATAGATTTTCAGCATTTGTCGATCCAAGGTTGCTAATGATAAGGTTAATCGAGAATGTTTCTCCGAAATCAGCCATCCCGTTGTTATTCTCGGTGCTGTCGTCTATTTCTGATCCTGTGAGATTTATATATTCTCCGATTATTATCGAAAACCTTATCGTTTTTATCAGGGGTACCCTGTTTTGTCCTGTCATCACCACCAGGCAGGAATCATCTGATATGCCGGGTATTTCAAGGGTTACTGAACCTGAGGGACTGACATAAGAAGCATCACGGAGAGTATCAGCATGTGATATGGCTATATACGAGAAAGGTTCTGCCGTGAATGACCATGAAGTAATATTATTGGGGAGGGTATCAGGCAGAATAATATCGAAAGTGTCAGGTGTACCTATTATTGGGATAACACTGGGATCGCCGACAAGGTTATAAACTTCCCAATAATATTTTTTGTAAATGCTTGTACTTGAGCTCACAGCAAGATTACCGGCAAAAATAACCTGGCTCATTGTTGAATACCAGTTTGATGGTGCTTCATCATGAGTATGGAATAACCTGTCGTATGCACCTAACCCGGTATCTTCATATAAGAGATCCTCAGAAATTGCTCCCAGTCCGACTGCCCAATAAAAATCTTCACTCCAGAATGTTTCATCAGAAGCACCGATAAAGCCGATAGCTCCCTTTTTATCAGATGTTACCCACCTGGTGCCAAAAGAATTTGAAAGATTAAAACTCGATGTTTCACAGGCATTGCTTATTATAAACGGATACATGTTCTGATTATTGAGAGTATCTATAGCATCACTATTAATACCCAGATGAAGCCATCCTGTTGAAACTCCATGTCCTGTATAATTTAGAAAAGAGACTCCCTTATTTATTAATGTGATTATTGAATCCCTGGTAAGATCAGGAGCCTCGATGTCAGTGGGATAATAAAAAGGATAAGGATTTATATTATTTTCTGTATTAAGATAATTTGTGACAGCGTAATTAATCTGACCGTTCATATAATTCGCATGAGTGGCATCATATCCGGCAGTAGCAATTGCATTCGAATGGAACAGGTTGGTGTCAGCAAACTCAAATTTCTCATACTGGATTATTTTTTCAGTTACAGCCTTCAATTCATTTGTGTCGGCAACAGGCAGTCTTCCAATGAACATTTCAGGTAAATAATCACCGTCACCGTCAAATTCTCCGTAGTACATATCTGTTACCTGACCCGTACCGTAATATGGTATTTTTGCAGTATTGCCAATAATAAGAAGGTATTCGGGCGGAGGATTTTCTGCTGAAGAATTCAGGTAAATGCTTTTTATGGTGTCTCTGAGTTCAGTGTAAGTATTTCCTGCAAAACCAGCACCCCTGTATAAAATCTCAATCTTAATTCCTTTCTGTGTTTTCCATTTTATAAATTGTTCGAGATGCTTTGTAAAGGAGGTGTCGGTTAAAATGATCATCCTGACCGGTTTGTCGGTATAGCCCGGAATTACATCTCCGTTCTTATAGTTCAGGATTCCCTTGCTTAATGTCTCACCAAAAAGAGATGATTCAGCAGAGAGTGTTTTTATTCCCTTTCCGGTAAAGATTATTTCAATCTTCATGGATGTGATTATCTCAAGGATATTTGACCGTGGATTATATCTGACAGGTGATATCATAAGAGTGGCAAGATTCACTCCTCTTGCTTTTCCTGCATGTTCTATTCTTACTGTATCTGTTTTGAGATATCCACGTGTGGCATACAGGGCCTTGTCGATAACAAAATCAGGTTTCTGCTTTTGAACCTTCTTTGTCTCTTCAACCTGTGCCGGGAACATCATTCCTTCTATATTCTTTCTTTTTGGCCTTATTCGTGTTGTTTTAACATCCGTGATCTTTATTGTGTATGAGCCCTCTTCCGGTAACATTATTAACCGGCTTAATACCGGCATTTCAGGTTTGCCGGATTCAGTGGATTTTATATGACCCGGAATGGCCAGCTTATAGAATGTTCCATATTCGTTGGTTATATTCTCAAGGTCAATTTCAGAAATAGAGTAATTTATTGTAAGGGAATTGCCGGTAACAGAAACACTTGTTTCCTTTAAATCACTGCCAAAGATATACCTGTGGCTTTTAACCGGCTGGCTGTTGGCCGTTAAGCCGAATACCATACTCAGTGTAATAACTATGGCAGGATAATATTTCCCTAAATATGTCAGTGTTAAATAATTAACGCTGTACCCTAAATTCTGTCGGCAAGTTAATAAATTTCAATATATAACGAAAGTGCAAATAATAAATTTGATTACAATAATAAGATTGCTAATTTTATATTTGATTTTGTTGAATTATAACAAATCTGTTTATGAAAAGGTTCGCTGTTGCTGGTTTCCTGCTAGTAATGATTGTTGACCTTATCGGAATGTGTCCTGATATTTTACATATTAATTAAGCCAAAAACAATGATGATGAAATATTCAATGACAATTGCTGGAAAATATGTTTCAATATTAATCATAATCCATTTTACTATGACTAACCCGGCTTTTTCTCAGGAGAGGCCTGCTTTTGACAAAATAACTACGTCAGCAGGTGTTGTGGAAATGCATTTTATCGGTCATGCATCACTTATGTTTAAATTAAACGATTATTGCATTCATATTGATCCTGTCGGCAGTATGGGAAATTATGATGTTCTTCCCAGGGCTGACCTGATACTGGTAACCCATGAGCATTATGATCATCTTGATACTAAACTTATTGGTGAATTGCGTAAAAAGGAAACCGTGATGCTTTGCAATGAGAATTCTGCCTCGGAAGTATCCTGGGCGGAATCCATGAAGCCGGGAGATGCCAGGAAGATTGGTAATATAGGCATTGAAGCTGTACATGCCTATAATATAGTCAATATGAGAGCTCCCGGTCAACCATTCCACCCCAAGGGTGTTGGTATAGGTTTTATAATAACAATAGGTGATAAGAGATTCTATGTCGCCGGCGATACGGAAAATACTCCGGAAATGAAAGCTCTTAAGGATATAGATGTGGCATTTCTTCCAATGAATCTTCCATATACAATGTCTCCTGAAATGGTTGCAGATGCTGCAAAGGCATTCAAACCTGAAATACTGTATCCATACCATTTCAGCGAAACCAATACCGATGAACTGCTAAAATTATTGAGTGGCACTGACATAGATGTAAGAATCAGGGACCTTCAATAAATGAACCCGGTCCTTTTTGCATAGAGTGAAGAAAGTGTTCTGTTACATTCGGAACGCTATCGGTCCTGTTCAAGATAATCCTCCAGGATATGCTTAAGCTCATTGAATGAGTTAACAACCGGAATATCGCTGTGGTCGTTTATCACGTTTTGAGGTGGCCGGTATAAAATACCGATATCCGCTTTTCTGAGCATACTGATATCATTATATGAATCACCTATTCCAATTACTTTATAATTAAGACTTTGCATTGCTTCGGCAACCTTCATCTTGCCGTCTTTCTGACGAAGGTTATAGCCTATGATATTTCCCAGATGATCAATAGTAAGATGGTTGCAGAAGAGAACAGGGCGGCCCAGTTTATCCATCAAAGGATCTGCAAATTCAGTGTAAGTATCTGACACTACTATCAGCTCTGTTCTTTTTCTCAGCCAGGAGATGAACTCTGTTGCTCCGGGCAGTGGTTTTATACCTGAAATCACATGTTGAATAACGTGAATGGTGAGATTATTCTTACGAAGGATATCGAGCCGGTGTTTCATAAGGACATCATAATCGTTTATATCGCGGGTTGTCAGTCTTAATTCATCGATGCCGGTATATTTGGATACCTGGATCCATATTTCCGGTACAAATACTCCTTCAAGGTCAGCGCATACTATATACATATCAATATTATTAGTTATGAAGCATCCGGATATAACTCCTCAGCTTATCATAATTATTTTCCAATTCCGTAAATTCTTCCTTTATGTTTTCAAGTCCGACTAACGATCCATGTACAGGCACAGATAAATCAGGTATTCTGTTCAGCTCATCTTCGAATTTTGCGGGATGAGCTGTTTCAAGCGATACAAACAGTTGATTTTTGCTGTTACCCGATAATTTTTTATAGGCTTCCACACCCCGCCATGCCACTGCGCCATGAGGTTCGAGGATCAATCGGTGATTTTTGTAGCTTTCGGCAATGGTTGACCTGGTTTCTTCATCGGATGAGCTGAAGCCAAAAAAATCGTCCCTCATTCTTGTCAGATCAGGATTCAGGACCATAGTCCCTTCTTCATTCATCATCCCTCCATACAGGGCAACAATCCTGGCAAGATTACCCGGATGTCCTACATTCATAGCACTTGAGATACAGTTTATCGAGGGACTTATCGTTTTATAGATACCTGTCTTTAGCAATTCCGGAACTTCATTATTTGCATTTGTCGATACTATGAACTTCCGGACCGGCAGTCCCATTTCACGGGCAATGATGCCGCCCATCAGGTTGCCGAAATTACCTGAAGGTACACTGAATATTGCCTGATCAGTAATACTATTTACCAGCTTTGACCATGCATAGAAATAATATACAGCCTGTGGCAGTAATCTTCCGATGTTTATCGAATTAGCTGAAGTCAGGGGGATATCTGACAATGACTCATCCATGAAAGCCATTTTCACAAGCCGCTGGCAGTCATCAAATTTACCGTCAAGAGAAATGACTCTGACATTATCATGCAATGTGGTCATTTGTTTCCTCTGTGTCCCGGAAACCTCCCCGGCCGGAAAAAGTATTACTACATTAATATTACTTAACCTGTGGAATGCACTTGCAACAGCGCTGCCGGTGTCGCCTGATGTAGCGGTAAGTATGGTGAATTTCAAATTGTCGCGAGTACTGAAATAGTGTATCAGCCTTGCCATTATTCTTGCTGCAAAATCCTTGAAAGAGGCTGTTGGTCCCTGATCAAGCCTGAGAATATAACAGCGATTACAGACTCTTTCAATTGGTACATCAAAATTGTATGCATCACGGCAGATACTCTTCAGGTCATGGTCATTAATCTCGTCAGACAAAAAATGAGTAAGTACTTTGTTAGCAATTTCATGATAATCTAAATGAAAATATCCCCACAGCTCGTTCTTATCAATTTTCGGAATAACTGAAGGCATATACAATCCACCATCCGGTGCCAAACCTTTGAGCAAGGCTTCCTTGAAACTTACTTCAGGTGATTTATGATTTGTAGAATAATATTTGATACTATTTCTTGTCAATATTAGAACTAAATAATAAGGTTATCTATAATAATAATTCCATGTATATAGTATTCTGATTTTAATATTCTGCATTCTTTATCTCTTACTCTTTACACTGTGCTCTTCCGCTTTTATACATTCACTACTCTCATTAAATCTGCAAATACCCCGGCAGCAGTAACGTCGGCACCGGCCCCGTAACCTTTAATTACCATTGGCAGCTCATTATATCTTTCTGTAGTTAATAAAATTATATTGTTGCTGCCATCGAGATCATATGACGGATGATTTCTGTCAATGCTTATCAGTTCAACCCTTGCCTTGCCACGATCAAGTGTAGCAACAAACCTCCATTTTTTGGCGGATTTTTTAAGTTCAAGTCTTTGTCGTTCAAATTCAGGATCAAGTTTTTCCACCTTGAGGTAGAAGTCATTTAAATCACCTTCAAAACATTCGTCCGGAAGGAATTTCTTCAATTCAACATCTTCTTTTTCAATATTATAACCAGCTTCTCTTGCCAGTATAAGAATTTTTCTGACCACATCAGTTCCATTGAGATCGGTACGGGGATCCGGCTCTGAATATCCTTTCTCCCTGGCCTTCTTTATTGCAGCACTCAGGGGTATCTCTTCACTCATTTCGTTGAAAATGAAGTTCATGGTACCGGAAAGTACTGCTTCAATCTTATATATCCGGTCGCCGCTAAGTATAAGATCGCTAATAGTTTTGATTATCGGCAATCCGGCACCCACTGTGGTTTCATACATGAATCGCACGCCCCGTTCACCTGACATTTTCTTTAGCCGCTGATAATAGCTGTATTCCGATGAACAGGCTATTTTATTGGCAGTTATGACAGATATATAACCATTAAGGATCTCCTCGTACTTTGATGCGATCTTTGCATCGGCAGTACAATCCACAAAAACAGAATTCCTGAGATTCATCTTTTTCATCTCCCGGATGAATTGTGAAAAATCAGCCTTTGCACCACGGATTTTAAGTATATCCCTGCAGGATTCAAGCAAAATACCATCACGATCGACATGCATCTTTTGAGAGTTTGTCAGACCCATAAGATTGACCTTAAGGCTGTAATTTTTCAGGAGAAGATCACGCTGCTTCAGTAATTGTTTCAGCAGGCTGGAACCCACAACACCGGTTCCGGCAATAAAAAGATTAACCTCTTTGAAGGTGGAAAGGAAAAACCCGTCATGTATAACATTGAGGGCTTTTTTGAGGCTCTTCTTTTTTATAACAACTGATATATTTAACTCTGAAGAGCCCTGTGCTGTGGCAATTACATTAATGCCGTTTCTGCCAAGTGCCCGGAATAGTGTTGCCGAAATGCCGGGAGTGTTTTTCATTCTCTCGCCGACAATTGCAATAATCGACAGTTCTTTCTCAATAAGTATTTTAAGTTCTTTATTCTGTTCTATTTCGTTCCTGAATTCTTCTTTTATTGCTTTGCAGGCAGTTGCAGAAGCATCGGGATTCACTGCAAAAGTTATTGAAAATTCCGACGATGCCTGGGTAATCAGGATTATATTTATTTCATACCGTGCAAGTGCACTGAATAACCTCGCCGAGGTACCTGTTACACCTACCATTGCAGGGCCCTGTATTGTAACCAGGTCGATATGATCAATTGATGAGATGCCTTTAATCGGGCTTGGTCCCTGATCAGTCTTCTTTTGATTAATGACAGTTCCCTTTGATAGAGGATTAAAAGTATTTCTGACCGCAACAGGAATATTTTCCCTGTAAACCGGGCGAAGGGTGGGAGTGTAGATGACCCTTGCTCCAAAATGAGACAATTCCATAGCCTCGGCGTATGTAAGGCTTTCAATAGTATATGCTTTCTCAACTTTCCTGGGATCAGCAGTCATAAAACCGTCTACATCAGTCCATATTTCAAGTGATTCGGCCTTTAATGCTGCAGCTATAATTGCTGCTGTATAGTCGGAGCCCCCTCTCCCAATTGATGTTGTCTCACCTTTTGAATTGGTGGCAATGAATCCCGGAACGACAATTATATTTTCCGGTTTCCCGATCTTTTCCCGTATCAGTGAATTTGTTAACGAAAAATCAACAACTGTATTACCTGCACTGATATCTGTCTTAATGAATTCACGTGAATCTGCATAAATACTGTTATCAAGGAATCTGCTTATTATGAAGGATGACAATCTTTCTCCGCTGGTAATTACCTGGTCAGAAGCGTGCCTGGTTAATTCACGCAATACAAAAATCCCATTCAGTAACTCTTTTAATTCATTGATAATATTATTTATTGTATCAATTACTTGCTGTCTTTTTATATCATCTTCAATTAATTTCTTTGTGAACTCTATATGTTTTTCTAAAATAGTCTCGAGCCTGATTTCATATTCTTTATTTCCCCGGGAAGCAAGTTCTGAAATAGTATAAAGCTGATCTGTAACTCCCTGAAATGCAGATATTACTATTATTACAGGAAGAGGCTGTGACTCAATAATCCTTTTAACCTCCCTGATACGCTGCGGGCTGCCAACTGATGAACCTCCGAATTTCAGAACTTTCATATAATGATAAATGAAAATTGCATCCAAGGGATGCAGAATCAATAACGGGTTAAAAATAATAAAAATTAAGAATTTCGCATGTTATAATTAAAATCATTAATAAAAATACAGCAAATATGAATGATGTAGAGCCAGATATGGGATCCGGCTCTACACTTTTAAAAATAATAGTCTATTGATTTTTTGTTAGCTTGAAGCTGCTTTATTAAGTCTTTTAAGAATTGAAAATATAAATGTTGCTGAAAGCATGCAGCACAAAATAAATACAAGCCACAGTGTACTCAATTGTACCTTATCCCATAGCAAGCTTCCTACAAAGAGCAGTTTATTCCCGACAGCTGTTGCAAGGAGCCAGCCTCCCTGCATAAGACCCTGGAACCGTGAAGGAGCCACCTTTGATACAAAGGAAAGACCCATTGGACTGAGGAAAAGCTCTGCAACTGTAAGTATCAGGTAGCTGCTCATCAGCCAGTATGGTGATACCCTGTCGCTATCTGCAACCGGCAGACCGCCAAGCGATGCCGGTGATGGTATTCCGATAGAAGCTATCAGTATTACAAAAAAACCAAGAGCGGCTATAACCATTCCGATACCTATTTTCTTGGGAGTTGTAGGTTCTATGCCCTTTTTATTCATCCATGCAAATGCAGCCATTACCGGGAAAGTAAGAGCAACGATGAACAGAGGATTGAATGATTGGAACACTTCCGGTGCAATTGAGTTCTGAGGTCCGAAAGCAGTGAATATCTTTCCAAGAAATCCGGTGGGATCGAATCCGGTAGTAAAAAACACTGCTACAAAAAGTGAGATAATGAACAAAAAAGCTCCGATAATCTTAATTTTTGCTTCCAGGTTTTTATAGACAAGCATGATAAGGCCTGTTAGGGAGCCAATAACTGCAAGCATTGAAGGCAATGTGAAGAACAGATTGGTAAAGGCTCCGGTCTGTTTAACTGTGTAATCCCTGGCAAAAAGAGTCAGGGTCAGACCGTTCTGGTGAAACGACATCCAGAAAAAGACAACCACAATAAATACCAGAATAAGAGCTGTGATCCTCGCTCTCTCCTCCTTTCGGGAGGCCAGAATGATCCATGTAATAAAGCCTGCAAAAAGTCCGAATGCAAAACCTGAGGCCCAGCCAACCTGCTTTATGAAATGAAGACCAAATGCAGTTACGCCGATTGCCAGGATAGCGGCAACGATAGGAACAGGTTTAAAATCAATTTTTTCAGTGGATATTGCGGCCTCTTTTACCTCTTTATTTGGTATCAATTTATTGAAGATAGTATACACCAGCAGCGAAATTATCATGGCTGCGGCAGCTACTCCAAAAGCGTAGTTATAACCCTTTGAAAAAACATCAAGGTAGTTGTTAGCAAAAGTTGACAGATCTGTTACAGGTCCGCTAAGGTTTACATTATCAGCCAGTTGCTGAAATACTGTGGTGTCTGTAAGAGTTCCGTTGTTGAACTGATGACAAAGCGACGGCAAACTTCCGTCATGGGCAAATCCGTTAGCCTTAAGCCACCAGTTGCGCATGCCATTGGCAG
>Ga0315543_1003387_pt1 | contig 14347 bp, 10 predicted proteins | sample SalMarSW160210MG_2_FD_203098 | JGI IMG/M metagenome (GOLD analysis project Ga0315543, IMG submission 203098) | Salt marsh sediment microbial communities from the Plum Island Ecosystem LTER, Massachusetts, United States - Salt Marsh Sediment SW1601-210 ...
AACCATAGCGGATGTTTCTGACGCTAATGCTTTACATGAAAAAACAGGCTTGCTTCCCGGCGACCGTATCAGAGCTGTTGACGGAAGGGATGTGCAAAGCCATTGGGAATTGGAGGAAATTGTCGAAAATTCTCTTGCTCCGGAAGTGACTTTCTTGGCTGAGCGGACTAATCAGGCTGGCCAATTGCAGTTGGTTGAAAGCAAAATTAGACTGGAGTTGATAATATCGGATAGTACCGGGTACATATATTCTATGGTGCCGCGGTTTCGGATGGAAAATTTGAGTGTTGAAAAATCAACTTGGATGAAAATTTCAGCCAAAGTACGGCAGCTATTAGAGAAGATGGGCATTATGGAGGAGGTGGAGGCGAAACCGTTTTTGCAAAGTGGTGATATTATTTTGAGTATCGGTGAAGTTGTATGCCCGATATTTGAGGAGTTTCGTGAAGTTGTAAAGAATTCTGAGAATAAGGAGTTACCTATAAAGGTGTTGCGAACCGACGCTAATGGTATTGAAAGTAAGCTTACGATTAGTGTCACACCAAAGCGAGACCCGGATATTAATGAAGCAAGAATAGGAATTTCATTTTCGCCTTTTAAAATGTATGATTTTAAACATCCGGTTATTGCAAAAACTATTGAAGTGGAGGGAGAACCTGCTCAACTGGATATTCCCCGCGGAGCGGAAATAACGGCTGTAAATGGAGTAGCGGTATCGAGTTTCTACGATGTTATAAGACAAATCAGTCACCACGCTGGCCAGCGCATCAAGATTGATTATGTTGACGGCAAGACAACGGGCAGCGTCTTTTTAGATGCAGTTAGTAGCAAAGAATCTATCAACATAAAATCTACATTAGCTGAATTCGTTCCCTTCAAGGCTTTTGAAGCAACCTATCGGGCAAGCGGGCCGATACACGCCATTACAATGGGCTACAGAAGGACTGTTATGTTCGTAGTTCAGACGTACTTGACACTAAAACGCCTGGTTGGAGGAGTTGTCAGTCCCAAACATCTTATGGGGCCTGTTGGTATTATGGCATTTAGTTATCGCCTTGTTGCAGAGCAGCCATTGGTTGACTACATTTACCTTCTTGGATTGATAAGCGCAGCTATCGCTGTGTTTAATCTGCTGCCGCTGCCGCCTCTCGATGGAGGTTTGATTGCTCTTTTGTTGTTAGAAAGAATCAAAGGTTCAGCGTTAAGTGAGCGGACCCAGGGAATCGTAGCTTATACCGGATGGGTACTTATAGGAACCTTTCTTCTTTATGTAACATTTAACGACGTTGTCAGGAGCTTTTTTAGTTGAATGGTTAAGTTATGGGTGAAAAATATAACGTTCTTATAGCCAGAGACAGGATTGGAGGGGTTACAAATGCTATTAAACAAGCACAGCAGTGAAAAGCTCAAGAGTGCAAATGGTCGGATTTACGAGTTGGTTAAGGGAGAATCCGCCTATGGCGGACTAAGCAGCGAAGAATACCACAAAGGCATATTCGGTGCCCTCGTAGAAGAAGACCCCGAAGTTTACCGGCTGATAGCGAATGAGTACGAAAGGCGGAAAAATACGCTACAGCTTATCGCTGCGGAGAATCAATGCTCGATGGCTGTTTTGGCAGCTCTTGGCTCAATTGTTCAAAATAAAACAGCCGAAGGTTTTCCAGGGGCCAGACTGCACGGAGGCTGCCAGGTTGTTGACGAGGTGGAGAAGCTGGCCGTAGCCAGAGCCAAAGAGGCCTTTGGTGCGAAGTATGCAAATGTTCAGCCGCATTCCGGCACCGCAGCCAATCAAATTGTTCTTACTGCTTTGCTGGAAAGTTCGGATAAGATACTTAGTCTCGCCCCCGACCATGGAGGACATTTTTCACACGGTGCAAATGTTTCTTTTACCGGAAAATTTTTTAATGTAGAGAATTACTATGTTGATAGCGGCACTTTCCTTCTGGATTATAATGCCATAAAAGAGCAAGCGATCGAATTTAAGCCGAAACTAATGATATGCGGTGCCAGTGTTTATTCCAGGAAGATAGATTTTAAGAGGTTCAGAGAGATTGCAGACGAGGTAGGAGCCTATCTTCTGGCGGACGTCTCACACATATCAGGTTTAATAATAGCAGGTGCTCATCCTTCGCCGGTAGATTATGCGCATTTTACTACATCAAGCACATATAAGCCGGGAGGACCACGAGGCGGCCTGATAGTGATGGGCAAGGATTACGATAGACGAGGGACGAGGGACGAGGGACGAGAGACGAAATTGTGGGAACATATTCAAAAAGCAACCTTCCCCGGCGTGCAGGGAACGGTTTATTTGAATAATATAGCGGCTAAAGCAGTTTTTTTCAAAGAAACCCTTTCGGATGAGTATAAAGTAAGGCAATTCAAAATTATAGAAAATGCAAAAAGTCTTGCAGCTAACCTGCTGAATTTAGGATTCAATGTGGTAACTGGCGGAACGGACAACCACATGGTTATTGTAAACGTTGCTGATTTCAGGGACGGTTTGACGGGTGTCACAGCCCAAAAGTGCCTTGAGCAATGCGGCATAGTTGTCGATAAGATAAACCTTCCTTATGATAAGAAAAACCCCGCAATTGGTAGTGGCCTTAGAATAGGTACGCCGATTGTAACAAAAAACGGAATGGGGACAAGAGAAATGCAGAGCATATCGGAGCTAATGGAGGACGTCCTTAAAGAGACTGAGATAATAAACGATAGCGAATATAAAATAGACGAGTCTTTCCGGGCTGAAATTGCAAATAAAGTTAAGCAATTATGCGGCAGATTCCATATAAGGTAAGCTCCTGCGAATTCAAAACAATTCCACATCAATTACATCATTTTATGACTGATATTAGCTCTTACGATTTTTCCCCGACTTTTGGAATATCCAATATAGCTGAAAAATCGCTCCTATGACGGCCATTAAGATTACGTTTGAAAAGATTATCATCGACATTAAAAAAGCAGAAGACGCATCCACTTGGTATAGGGCTAATGTTCCAATGAGCGTAGCTTCTCTGACGCCAAGGTTGGCGATAGATATGGGCAATCGTCCCAACATAAAAACCACAGCGCTCTGCCATACCAGTACCGTGATAGGAACATTTATTCTTGCTGCTTCTGCGGCAAATATATAAATTGTGGTTCTGACAACGGTCATAATAGTAAACTCCAGTGCAAGAATTTTAAGATGGAACGACCACGGAGATGTCTGGAACACCGAAAGTTGTTCCAGGATTTTCTTTCCATTATCACTGAGCAATCTCGGCAAATTATTTAGGATATTCGAAAGTCGGCTGGTCAGTTTCGGCCCGATTGTACGGTTCAATAGTGATAAACAGACTAATGCCAATAAAGCCAGCATTACTGAGCAAATTGCCGGCAGTTGCCACGTGCCGGCTGGATTCGTTGCGATCAGAGCAACCAGAGCGGTGGCACTTGCCAAAATAAGTACAGTAAACTGATTGTAAACCATACTGCTAAAGACGTTGCTGCCTTTGCCTGTGTGCTGCTTCAGAATATACCACTTAACGCCGGTGCTCAAAAGGCCCGGCATAATCAGACTGTAAAGCGTCGTAACCGAGCTGGCGCCGAAAATCTTTATACTGTCAACCTCACAATTCTGCTTTTTCAAGATAAAACCCATTTTTACAGAGCGGAGCCAAAAAGCTAATATTGCTAACAGCCAAACGATTATCAGAAACTGCCATCTGGCGGCTTTTATTGATCGGCCAACCTGCTGTAAATCAATTCGACTTAATACCAGCCAGAGCAAGACTGCTGTTACTGATAATCTCAGCAGGAATTTTAATATCTGTTTTGTTCGATCTGCTCCGCCCATGGTGGACCGTGCTTTAACTCCACACAAACTCGTTCAATAACTCCACAAGCTTCTCGCTGCCGGTTCGTACCGATGCCTTCCGTGGTATGGCTTCGCCGGCCGCCGTAATAGAAAGAATCTTTGCTACCTTCGGGCCATCGTCCATTTCAGCCAGGTACAAATAGTTTCGGTTGCCAATCAGCTTGTTAAACTCTTCCACCTTGTCATCATATATAAGATTCATCAGAGCAGAGCCGGCAAGATACGCAAATATCGCTACGTGCATTTGCGCTGCTATCACAAAATCAAATTTTGAAAATAAATATATCAATTCTTCCGGCAGAAGATGATTATCACCTTTCAACATTGTCTGCGCCGGTTTTCCGCAGAGCTTTGCTATCTTTGAGGCGAAACTTTGATTGGTATAGTTTGTATATGTCAGTATGGTGTAGCCGTTCTGCTCAGCGAATTCGCTAACATGATTTAAAAATTGCCTCAATGTGTTTTGAGGGTCAGCAACGTTTTTTTTGATAAACATAAGCTCGCTTAGGGAAAGCAAAATTTTCTTGCCGGCCGGCCAAGATTGTACGATTTTTTCCGCCCTTACAGTTTTCTTCGGTTCTAACAAAAATGCAGGACCTCTGCCTAGAACAATTTCTTTATCGGTGCATTCGGAGAAAATTCTTCTGCTCAATTCATCACGAGCACTGACTATTTTGGCATTATTGAGAACGACTTTTGTCATCCAGCGTGCCAATCTTGAGTTCAGGTGCGAACATCCTACGGCAAATATCATCACTTGCTTACCTAACAGCTTGAGCCACAATGTAATAATAAAAAGATCGAGCAGGTGATTGAACGAGATATCAAAAAGTCTGGTATCGAAAAATATGCCACCTCCTCCAATAATGACTTTATTACTTTTCGCAAGTATCGGCAGTGTCTTAGGCCCGATGTAAGAAGTAAAACCTCTCAGTATCTTTATATTCATTCCGTCTTGAGCCGGGTCGAAAGACTTTTTTTTATCTTTTTGATCCGTGACAAGGTCGCCCAGGTACTCCTTTATTTGGGGGACATCTTTGGTGAAAATGTACACAGTTAGCCTGCCCCCTGGGGGCTTGCCCCTTAGGGGCGAAGCCGTGGCTCTTGTTTTAAGTTGAATAAGCTCCGAGCGCAGGATGGCAAGATCACCCTTATTTCTCCCACTGAATGAACCTAATATTGTAATGCGCCTCATATATTTTGTCCGACACTAACTGTTCTCTAAACAAGCTGACCTAGCGGCAAGGTTTTTGTAAATGTTTTCTATTTGCTGCAACTGCATTTTTCCGTCGAACTTTCGGCAGAATTGCTCAGCGTTCTTAGTCAGTCTTTCACGCAAAGGGCTGTCCCACACAAGCCTGCTAACAGAATCAGCAATATTCTCTGCGGTTAAGCTATCCAACAAAATTCCGGTTTGCTCATGCCGAATCAATTCAACCAAACCTCCAACCGGTGAGGCAACGACAGGTATTTTCATTCGCATAAACTCGATAGCTGAAATACCAAACGCCTCACGTCTGCTGGGAATAACAGCGATGTCAAACGCCTTTATAGCTTCCGCTGAATTTTTACATATTCCGGTAAAGATTACCTTTTCTTTCAGGTCTAAGCGAAGAACCAATTCTTCAAGCCGATTCCTTTCTGGTCCGTCACCTACAATAACAAAGCAGAATCGCCGGTCCTTTTCACATAAAATTGCAGCGGCCTGAACGAGCAAATCTGCTCCCTTACAACGGTGGAACCTTCCCATAAATCCTACGACTATTTTACTTTCGTCAATTCCAAGAGCATCCCTGGTCTTGTCTCGATCGTAAAGGGCGGGGTCAAGCCGACCGAAATCAATAAAATTACTGACTACGGGAACTGAGCTCTCGGCAAAACCTACAGTCCGCAGCAAAGCTGCTTTCGTTGCCTGCGAATTGGCAATTGCTATCGCTGCTCTTGAACCAAGAGTTTTTAGGAGTAAGCGATAGACAAATCCGCTTCGGCCACGTAGAATTGGGCCGTGCTCGTGGAGGATTATTTTACTACTACAAAGAAAGCTCGCCAACAAGCTGCTAATTATCGATTTTTGCAGGTGAGCGTGTATTATATCTATTTTGTATTTCTTGCATAGCCTTGCTATAGCAAATACGGCAAAAGGATTATATCTATGGTATGTCAAGCTGATAAGTTCGGTTTTGATTGGCAGGGCATTAGGATTTGTCCTCAAAGCGCAAACAAAAGTCTCGGAGAGCCGTCTGTCCATCTTCTCGGCAATATTTTTGACGACGATGGGTGCACCACCATAGCCTAAATGGTCTATTATATGTAGCACCCTTATTTTCATTTTAGACTTTCATAGATTTTCAAATATCTTTCGGCTACGGAGCTCCAGCTAAATTTTTCCGCTTGCTGTCTGGCCGCAGCGGACATCTTTTTGTGGGTTTGCCGGTCATCGGCTAACTGCTTAATTGCGTCTGCGATTTGTTTTGCCTGCGCTGTCTCGACTATAAAGCCGTTATCTTTTATCAACTCTTCGACACCTTCGCAACGAGTGGTGACAATTGGTAGGCCCGATGCCATTGCTTCCAGCATGGCATTGCTCATTCCCTCCTGCATTGTGGCGCTTATAAAAATATCGTTTTGACGATAGACTTGCGGCATCATTTCAGCCTCAATTCTGCCGGTTATATCAATAATGTCACTGAGTTTTGCATCTGCCACAATATGTCTGATCTGCTGCTCCAATTGGCCGCCACCAACTATAGTGAAATGAACATTATACCCATCCTTATTTAATATATTGACTGTGTCTATCAGCATTTCCACACGCTTGGTGACGGATAATCTGCCCACGGTCAGAAGCCTAAGAACATCCGGACTTTTCGTGTTTTCGGCAGGGCTGAAGCGTTCAAGGTCAACGCCGTTTGGGATAACGTCAATCGAGGCCGACGGCATAAAACGCAAAGCCCGCATTTTTAATCCCTCGCTACAGGCCACCAGCAGGGCGGCATTTCTCCAGATTGGCTTAAACAATAACGGGCCCAGGATTTTGTAATCGAGTTTTAACCTTGCGTGCTGTCCCGGCACATCCGAGCCGCGAAGCGAGATTATATAGGGAAGTTTCTTTGCACTTCGATAGCACAAGTAAGCCGTTGGAAAACCGAAAAACGCATGGACTAAATCATAATTATTTTCCCGCAGCAGTTTGCGGTAATAAAATTGTGCCTTGACCAGCCACTCAATGACCTCGGTCTTGCGCCAGAAGTGCAGGTCCTTTTTGTGAAGGCCGATTTTACAAATAGTAATATTGCAGGAGAATTCTTCGACAAAAGTGCCTGGCTGCTTGCCCCCTAAGGGCGGTGCCGAGGTTAATACATCGACCCTCATGTCATTACGGTTGGCATATTGCTTCAAGATAGCCAGAAGTGCATAACCTGCTCCGCCACCTATCGGTGGAAATTCAAAGTTGAGCATAAGCAGGTTTAATTTCGACATAACTATTGCCTAAGACCTCACGTAAAACGCGAGTTTGGAAACCCCCCAATAAATTGGGGGGCTAAACATTTAGCCCGCCTTTTAGGCGGGGTCTTTTACTGGGGAACTTTTCAGCTCAAATATAACGAACTGGCTGAATGACTGAATAATTTTGTAGTTTTTCATAACATATTCTCTAAATGGCTTCATCGCTCTGAAACGCCCAGCCTCATCAGAGTCAACGTTTTTTGTAAGCCATTCGGCGTAGGCCTCATCCGGATTAGCGGCTTTTGTAATTGCTCTTTTGAGGATCTGCTGCTGCAGAAGCGGATAGAGTTCCAAGGGAGGTCTGCCGTCATAAGGGAAATGTCTGTTATGAGTATCGACAATAAATCTCGGTGGTTCCTTCTCGAATTCAGTCAACAGCCCGGCTACCATTTTCGCCAGTTTGTCCGGCGGTCTTATGTGCATTGTGCTGGTAAAGGCACGGGACGCGGAAGATAACCGCTGGGCTTTAACATATATGCCCGGCACCCAGCCCCAAACGTAAATCTTATCCGACGGCTGCGAGTTTGTATGGATATATTCACCAACCGCCTGCCAAGGATAGTCCGGATTTCGGGAGATTTCCCTGTATTTTTGCAGGTAGCCTCTTCGTCTTTCGGCTTCACCGGTAACAGGATTGCGATAGATACTACCCGAGTGGGGACTTTTTCCGATTCCGAAGAATATGTGCCACGACAAAATTATCATCAATAAAAGCCCGATTGTGCCTACTGCCACCCACTTAGTTCTGGATACAGCGTTTTTTATTGTGTCGCTGTAGATCGCTATTAAATATCCGCCTAACATTGCAGCCGAGGCATTCAACGGCAGGTAATACTGCTCATAGGAATGCGGACTTATCCAGACAAGGGCCATATCCAGTATCCACCAGAGGGCAAACAGCAGCACAAAGGGATCATAAATTGTTGCAGTTATTTTTTTCTTCGAGATGGCCCGCCAAATCATACGCACAACTCGTGCGGTAATCGCACCGATAGCTAAAGCAATCGGAAGAATGAGCATACTGTAGTATCGTAGTACTATGGGCCATTGTTTTGAAAGGGGCACAAATTTTCGGCTTCCACCGATATAATCCGTTGTCGGTTTAGCTTGCAGGTCATGCGCTCCGCTTGGCAGCATCTTTCCCAGCGTCCGCCAGATAAACGAATAAGGTAATGTGGTTTGTACATTCCATGCCAAAATCCATATATAAAGCGGCATAATTGCTGCTACTGCACCGGCTGACAGCAGTAAAATATCAAAGCCGGTCTGTTTCCATGCCCTGTTTTTCAGGATCGGTTGCAGGATTACAAATAGGCCGATTGCTCCAATAGCCGAGACGCCGGTCGGCTTAAATAATGGTGCCCAGCTTAGAAAAGCCCCCGTCAAGAAAGCAAACCACCAACGCTCACTAAGCTGATAGAGAACAAAACAGCTTATGCCCATCACCATGCAAGCAATCATATATTGCTCTTTGACGTTGCCGAATTTTGCGATTACAGGCGCAGAAAGATAAGCTGAGGCCACAATAACACCGACAGCAGCAGGCAGAATCGAGTCGAACAACTTCCACATCGCTGTAAACATAAGCAGTAACGCGGCGGCCTGCATAATTGTCTGGATGATTTTCGGGCCGGTGTCATTAAAGCCGAACAGCCGAACACCCAGGATATTGACCAGCAGAGTTCCCATCTGAGCACTCGGTTTTTCCTCGACACCGATTTTAGCCCCTTGGAGGATGTGAGCGGCTGAATAAACGTATGCTCCGCTATCGAAAGGACCGGGGGAGTTGAACTCAAAATATTTACCAAGAGAAAATGGAATTGCCGCCAGAATCGCAATTATGATTAAAACTGCAATCCGACGGTGACGAGCTTTTCTTTTTCGCAGAATGGCCAGGCCCACTTGTTCGCCGGGCGATACAACTTTGTGAGCCGGTGGTTTTATTCTTCTTTGATGGCGTCTCGTGTTTCGGATGACTTTACTCATTTCTGCTCTTCCTCTTCGGCGGTCGATTCGAGGATCTCTTTGATGACGTAAGTAGGTCGGTTTTGTGATTCGTGATATGTTCTGACTAAAAGCTCAGCCAACAGACCCATCAAAATAAATTGAATGCCAATGACCAAAAGCAGAATAGTTAGATACAACAAGGCATTGCCGGTCATATCTCTTCCTTGTAGAATTTTCATCAAAATAACTACCAAACCCGAAACACTTCCAAAGAAAAGTGCCAGAAAACCCCAGCCGCCGAATAATTGATTCGGCTTAGTAGAAAAACTGAGAAGAAACTTAACGGTGATAAGGTCCAAAATCACTTTCACTGTCCGTTCGAGGCCGTATTTCGCAGAGCCTGCGGTTCTCGGCCTGTGGTTGACTACAATCTCAGCGATTCTGGCTCCGCTCCAACTGGCCAAAGCCGGTATAAAGCGGTGCATCTCACCGTACAGTCTTGTTTCATCGAGAATTTCTTTGCGGTACGCTTTTAGTGTGCAGCCGAAATCGTGGAGCTTAACGCCTGTGATTTTTGAGATTAGCCAGTTGGCGATTTTCGAAGGCAAGAGTCTTGTAATGGCATTATCATGTCTTTTTTTTCTCCAGCCGCTTACGACGTCAAATCCTTCGTTGAGCTTATCAATCATCTTCGGTATATCTGCCGGGTCGTTTTGCAGGTCGGCGTCAATCGCAGTAATTATTTTGCCTCTTGCGTAGGCGAAGCCGGCGCTTAGCGCCGCTGTTTGGCCGAAGTTTCTGCGAAAGCGGATGATGCGGATTCTTGCGTCGGCTTTTTGCAGCCGGCTTAATATGTTGAAGCTGCTGTCAGTGCTGCCATCGTCAACAAATACTATTTCATATTTGTACTTGTTGTCCAGGGTCTCTGTTATTTGCTCATAAAGCGGCTCGATGTTGTCCTGCTCATTCAGCAGCGGAACTACTACCGAAACATCAGGACCTATTTTGTTCATACTTTTCTCCAAAGAAAGTAGGTAGGGTGTGCATAGCACACCATCAAAATAATGGTGGGACTTCGACAAGCTCAGTCGAATCGCGGAGCCCACCTATATAAAAACATAATAATAGTTAAAATATCGGCTGTAAAGTGATATAGGGTCAGCTAAAACCGCTAAGAGGCATAGTGTTTATAGTTTGTTGATAGAGAAAGTGTCCGATATTATTCTCAACCAGCGGGAAGAAGCTGTATTTGGCCTAACACGTACAATTCTAGCGATTAAGTAAAACTTGCGGTTAAAGCGCAATGATAAAAACCACCAAGTAAATCTGTCGGTTGAATATTTAGCCCCGCTCGTCAGGGTGGAGCCTGCCGGAGCGCGGCAATTTATCGTCAAGATGTGGCGCCAGCCATCCCAGCGGCATTGCGGCGTTATCTTGGTAATTTATTACAAGACGGTAAGACCGGAACTACGAATCTCATGCACAGGGAACTTAATTCTACCCCTCAATCAGCTCATGATAGAGGGATAGTTTGTTTAAGATTTCTTGCTTATCCGCCGAGTCTATTTGATAAATTTTGCCGCCTTTTTCCTCATGTTTTTGACAAAAATCTTTCCACTGCTCACGGTATTGCTCGTAATAGGTCTTTTTGTATCCTGACTGTTGCAAAAGAGAGCGTATTTCCTCCGGGTCCCAGTATTTTATGATTATGTTTTTATCTCTGAATATAAAGTTGACGCTTACTGTTTTGCTATTCACTTTGAAAAGACTATTCATTTCGAAATCATCTATGTTGTTGTTTTTGAGATAGCTGTAAATTATGTGCATGCCATCCTTTTTTCTAATTGCCTTTATCTTATTTCCATACACTGTTGCCCTTTTTGCTTTTTGTCTCTGGGCATTTGTATTTTCTCTGTAATAGTTTTTCGTGTAGTTCGGCCCATCTGGATTGTTGTGGCTATAAACATGAGGACAGCAATTTGTGTTACAATCAACCAAATCAGAGCTTTTACAGTTATCGGTACGAAAACAGTAATCGTAGGGATAGTAGTAACAATAGTCAGAAACCAATCCGGAAGGATGTTTGTGGCTGAAAGCATAAGGAGAATAACGAAAGTAGTAAGGGACCAAGCCGGAGGGATTCTCCCGGCTAAAAGCGTAAGGAGAGTAACGAAGATGGTAATGAACCAGGCCGGAAGGATATTTGTGGCTGAAGGCATAAGGGCTGTATTCAAGCACACCGCTGATTAGACCGGAAGGATGTTTACGACTAAAAGCGTAAGGGGACGAACGGATACGAAAACGGTTGGGAACACGATAAGAACGAGCCGTGCTTGCACTGGACATTAACATCAGCAGTGCTATTGTGGACATTGAAATCCTTTTCATTTTTCCACTCCTTTCAAATTTATTTTCTTTTTATGTCATCACCTCCTCTCGAAAGTTATCAAATACAATTAAGGCCGGGTCTGCCTTCGGCGGATTAGCTTTCCCCTGCCCGGCAATCTTTTTTATGCAGGAAATATGTAATAAAGCACAAACGGATTGTGAACGTAGAATATGGACTCGCCCGAGGAAAGATACTTATGAACTGCAGGTGCCCGGCTAAACCTGTGGATATGTTGCTTTTCCGTTGCACTTTACCGCTTTCCTCCATAAAAGCGGACACACGTGTCCTTATATTTAATGACCCGGCAATCAACTACAGGGCTTAATAAAGTATTGACGAGTGGGAAGACCAAAATACGGTGATAGTCCTCCACACCCTCCTTTTTTGTATTGTTGCTGTAATATTACCGGACTATTGTCGCGTGAGTCAATATAATTTTTATTATTTTGGGGAACTTCCGTAGTTTTTAATTTAGACTTTTGTTATCTGTCGTCTGTACTTTTCCTATTTTTAATTTTCAATTTTCAGATTTGAATTTTAATATACTCGTATGCTGGAAAAAGGGCTTGTTCAGATTTATACCGGTGACGGCAAGGGTAAGACCACGGCTGCGTTTGGCCTGGCTTTACGCGCTGCCGGCCAGGGTAATAAGGTTTTAATCTATCAATTCTTAAAACCCTCAACTCTTGACATTGGAGAGCGTTTCGCGCTACAGTTGGGCGCTGTCAGAATCAGAGTCGAAGCACTTGATCTGCCCTGGGATATGGGAAAATCCCTTGATGACGAAAAGGCTGTGGCTGATATGGTCTCGGCAATCAAAGAAGTGCTCGAGAGAATAGCTCAAACTGCTGAGAAAAGATTTTACGATGTGCTGATACTGGATGAGATTGTATATTGCCTTTCCAAGGGCTTAGCTGAATTGGGAGATGTCAAAAATATTATTGATAGAAAGGACCCTGCGGTTGAAATTATCCTAACCGGCCGAGGTGCAACCGATGAATTGATAGCGATGGCGGATTTGGTTACGGAAATGAAGAAGGTAAAGCATCCATTTGATAAAGGATTAACTTCTCGACGCGGCATCGATTTTTGAACCACGGAACCCCACGTGAAACGTGGGGCTAAATATTTAGCCACCCAATCCTTCGACTTAGTTCAGGACGGGTTTATTGGGGGGTTGTTTTTGTAATTTATTGCGGAGTTCGAGAAAACTATGGGTAAGAACATTGCAGCGATTATTTGTGCGGCGGGGCCAGCCAGTCGATTTGGCGGAAAAAGAAAGAAACAATTTGTCGATGTAGCCGGCAGAGCAATCTTTCTGCGAAGTGTTGAACTCTTTTCCAGCCGTGACGATGTAAAGCAGATACTTTTGGCTATATCGCCGGAAGATGAGGAGCTTGTAAGTGTTAAATGGGGGGCTAATTTGAAGTTCTTCAACGTGAAGATTTATTTCGGCGGCGCCGAGCGTTTCGAGACCGTTAGCAAAGCGTTGGAGCTTATAAAAGATAATATCAACCTTATTGCCGTCCACGATGCGGTACGATGCTGTGTAACAGGTAAATTGATTGATGAGGTTATCACGACAGCCGGTAAAAACGGTGCAGCTATACCAGCCTGTCCGGTTTCGGCAACCGTAAAAGAAGTGAAGGATAAAACGATAATCAAAACCGTCGATAGAACAAGACTTTACGAAGCGCAAACTCCCCAGGTCTTTAATGCCTCTCTGCTTAAAAAGGCATACGAGAACCTCAAAAACATAGACAAAAGCAAAATCAGCGATGATTCTCAGCTTGTTGAAGCGTTGGGTCAGAAAGTCACAATCGTAGAAGCAGATTCATCGAACATAAAAATCACCCGCCAAAGTGATATTGCGATTGCAGAAGCCATCCTCAAATCTCGGCCAAAACCGAAGCCGGAAGGTTACATAGGTCCCTACGCCGAGGCCCAATGGTAAATCTTAATATAGCGTCCCTTCATTTTGGAAAAATCCGTGCGTATATTGCGTAAGAAATAATATTTGCGCTTAAAAACCGCATTTTCTGCCAGAATTTCACACTTTTACCTCTTTTCATTACAAATTAAATTCTCTAAAAAAACTTATTTTTTTGGTAGATAAATCATCGAAAATCGTGTATAATTACACGAGAATAGTAAATTAGAAATTCAAAAAGGAGTTCAAATTATGAATGAATTTATTGAGAAAAACAAGCGGTTGCTGCGAACTTACTGTGTCGCGGCTCGAATTATCGGGTGGGTACTTCTGTTCAAAGGAGGTATCTTTATCATATCAATCCTGACAGGATACAGTTGCGTCAGTAGCAGTGTGCCGTTTGCCGAAACAATCATTTTCTTTGATCCCGTGCTTACTGGATTTATGGCGCTGGGTGTTGCCCAGTTTATCAAATATTTGTTTGAAACCGCAAATAAACCAGGCTGGATACTGCGCTATATAGACAAAATTCTTTACTTGAACGCCTTGTTTCTGATTGTGACTGGAATTGGCTTTTTGTATTTTCAAAACGTTAAGATGATGGAGAACGCCGGTCCTTATTATTCTCAGTGGAGATCTTTTGCTGGAAATGCCTTGCCCGTTGTGGCAAGAGCGTTAATTCTGGCAGGTTTGGGGCAGATTCTGCGGC
>Ga0315543_1003388_pt1 | contig 14347 bp, 12 predicted proteins | sample SalMarSW160210MG_2_FD_203098 | JGI IMG/M metagenome (GOLD analysis project Ga0315543, IMG submission 203098) | Salt marsh sediment microbial communities from the Plum Island Ecosystem LTER, Massachusetts, United States - Salt Marsh Sediment SW1601-210 ...
TACGGGCTCATCTTCTGCCTTGAAGCAACCCGAAGCAACTAAAGAGGCCAAAACCATCAGCAGTAGGGCTAAAAATATACCTTTTTCTTTCATCCCACCCTCCTCGATCATTCTTGCACCTTTTCATCTTACATATTGTCGCTATTTTAGCATAGAAGAGAAAAAAGCCGAAAAGAAAAGTCAAAGGAATAAGTTTATACTCCTTACCAAAGAGTGATACAAGCATTCTGGACTTACCTTACACAATATCATTTGTGTCAGGTTGATTGACCGGAATATTCTTGAAATAATACTTAACAGAATCTCATTGTGTCAAGTTTAAGAACTTAGACTTGATAAAAGTATATTTTGAAAGGGACCTTTTGTATAGAATCAATTAGGAAGAAAAAATAGTTAGACTGTCTCACCTTAGAAGAGGAAGGAAAAATCCTGGATATATCTAGACTTATTGGCTGGTGGGTGTTTAGATTGACAAGATATAACGTTCTTGGCACAAAGAAAGTTGAGAAGCAATTTGGGCGTTAGTAGCTTATGCTGTATTAGGCATATTTGTTTAATTCACTTTGTTCGAGATTGTTTACTAAGAGCTACTACTAAATCTCTGATCTTTTTCGCTGCATCGTGAAAGAAGAATTCGCAATGCTCAAAAGCGCCCGGGCCAGAAATGGCGAAGTCTCCCGTATGCACATGTATCTTGCAGTTTGTTAGCCGCGCATTAATAAATACTTTTCCATCCATAGTAATTTCTTTGGCATTAAGGTGTCCCCTAATTGGTTCATGAATGGCACCTCGGCTAGAAAGCACTATGCGGGCAAAGTCTATCTCTTCTTTACTCATCCCTTGAACGAGATCGAGTCCTCCAGTGAATCCGAATGCACCTTTAACATTAGCTTCGATGCGCTCATCTTGCTCGCCTGAGTTTGCCGAAAATACGAGTTCGCCTTTCTTATTGTAAAAAGTTCCCGTAAGAGTGGTCACGAACATTTCTTCGTCACTTTCAGGTAGACGTTCGAAGAGTGTCCGGACCTTTAAAATCGGAACGTCAGAGCTATCGTGAATCTCATAACCCACGTGATCACCTAGAATTCTGGAACAATGTCCTGGATTAAGAAAAAGCACATTGCGCACAAGTCGGAACAAGACCTTCCTTTCGGAATCGAGGATATTACCTGTAAGCAGGGGATAACTTGACTCTTCTTCTGGTTCTGCACCAACAAGAAAGAAATCATCTTGTGAACCTAGCTCGCCTAAGGCAAATGCGTTGCAAACATTTCCTGCAATAAGATAATTATTAAATTTTCCTGACATGAACCGATTTTTTATAAGAATAGACATTTTTCAAACCTCCTTACTGCAATTGCGTCTAACAAGTTATAGGCAAACGTAATTACCACTTATTCAAAAATTCCTTAACGGCATCTTCTGGAGATAAGTTTAGATAAATTTCAGTGGTTGTCAATCTGTCGTGGCCTAAAAAGTACTGGAGGGCCCTAGCTGAAAGTCCCTTTTTGATGCAGTTGACGGAGAAAGTATGTCTCAAGACGTGAGGAGAGACGGGTTTTGAGGTCCCGGTTTTGTCAGCCGTCTTCTTTACTATCCTTGCAACTGTTCTTTTGGTGATCCCAGTATCGTTGTTTTCTGCAAAGTGGTACTCCATTAGTTTTCTGACCCTCTCTGTCATGGGGATGATCCTTCTTTTCATCTTTTTACCATAAGGACCACCTTTCCCGTAGATAACCAACCTTCTTTCCTGCCACTGGATATTATCTTTTTTAAGATCGGCAAATTCTGAGAGCCTAAGACCTGTATCTAGAAGCGTCCAGACAACGAACTTTTCCCGGAAAGTATCGCAGGCGTTGATCAGCCCGTCTACCTCATCATCATTTAACGGTTCTCTTTTGTATTGGTAAGGCATATTTGTTCACTTTAATTTAGGTTAATTCGAATAATAAAATAAAGAAGAGATTCCATTCGAATTAAAAGTGCCCGACATTGTTGCTGGTCAAAAGGCCCTTCTGCTTTATGAGTACCTTTCTGGAATAACTTGGCAAAGGTTAAAGCTGAGTCAATGTCTCTTTTAATAAACTTAGTAAAAGGAGGGAAATCTATATTACGATAGATATATAGTAGGCGTCCTTTACGGTTAGGATTGCCGTCTTTCAGATTATCTGGATCGGTATTCCATTTATGAAATTCATTGTCAGGCGAGAGCATATGTAGGACCTGTGTAAATAATTCACGAAGAGAAACGGCGAGATGTCGCTGTTTGTCAGGGTTTTTCGAATTGAGAGAATGAACGGCGCCTTGGTATGCAGTAAGTAATTTTGGATCCAATTGAGATAATCTTTCACATAAGAGTGAATTGGCTCGTTTATGATTTGTTTCTAAAATTGTTTCTTCCTCTTTGTTGAGTTGTAGCTGTTGTTCGGTTATTACGTTTGAAAGGTGACTAGCCAAATAAAAGTCTGCGGGGGGTTGTTGTATCATAATAGGTGAAAAGTCGGGGATTAATATAGGGTCTATTCGCAAGGCTTCCCAAAACCGTTTGTAAGATTCATTCATTCTAACAAAAGAATTTCTTAATTGATCTTGAACAAACGGTATTGCCTGAAAAAGGACTCCTATGTTGGTCCAAGAAAGACGATCAAGTGCCTGCTTGGTGAAATTTGAAAGCTTCGTAATTTCTGCAGCCTGTTTCTGAACAACTAGCTGTGGTAAAGCTATATGTTTGAATATATCAGCCTGGTCTCTCTGCCATTGCTGAATTCGCGTTTCTAATAATTGGCTAGGGAAGCGTAAACCATCTAGAGCTTCTGTTGTATACAGGCCGGCTTGTCTGATTGACTTAATCAATTCATTGTATTGTGTAACAACACTTATAACGTTCTCCATAGAGTGTACCCCAGAATTTTAACTTAATTATGAAGAAAGGTGATTTTTCCTAGGGCTCACCTTCAATTTTAGTTTAACTTTTTCAGGAAGGTTTGTCAACATTAAGTAGAAAAGAGGACAAAATGTCCTCAATTTGTAAATAGGAGGGTAGATAAAATGCGGGTTTTAGGTTAGAGGATTTTGGTAAATGTCTTACTTTTACACAGAAGGAGACAAACGGAGTATACCGTTTGTGCCGGACTGCTATAATTACTAAAGTTACTTCCGGTCAGTGTCTCTGACAATTCTATTTAGAATGTCCTTTTGGTCTTTCTTGATCTCTTGCCCTAGTTGTGCATATGCGAGATCTATTTCCATTAGGTTTTCAGCCTTGTCTATTTCTGACGAAAGTTGCTCTACCATTTGAAGAGCTTGCTCGAATTTGCTCAATTCTGCCCACGTAGTAGCTAATTTGTGTAACGTGTATTCAAGTGTATTGAACTGTTTCTTATACCGTATTTGTAGAATGATGTCGTGAACCTGCTCAAGTTTACCTAGTTGTGCATACTTTACAGCTATCTCGGTGAATGTCCGCCATTTTGTCCACGAACTAGGTAATTTTTCAGCTATCCTAAGAGCCTTGTCAGGCAGACCCAGTTCTGCATATTTGAAGGCTATTTCCGCTAATGGAGGCGAAGCCAATGCCATCGCCTCATTTAGAATTACCAGAGCTTCATCTTCTTGGCCCAGTTTTGTATACTTAGTGGCTATTTGGGTTAATACCCAGCCTTTGCCACCTTCCCAATCTGCCACGTCAATAGCTTTCTCAAAAACTGCCGCGGCTTTATTTTCTTGACCTAGCCGTGCGTATCCACCAGCTATTTCGACTAGTGCTTCTACTTTTTCAGGGCGGCTGTCCATCGCTTCTACTGCCTTAAGAGCCTGCTCGGATTGGTCTAGTTTCACATATTCTATAGCTATTCCTACCAGGAGTTCATTCCTGTCCACTATTACTTTTGCTGCCTCAAATGCCTCTTCAAGAACCTCAAGAGCTTTGTTTCTTTCACCTAATTCCGCATAGTTAGACGCTATTTTCAGGAAAGCCCAACTCCTGGCATATACCCAGTTCCATCCCTTCTGTGCTAAAGCAAGAGCCTCGGCATAAGTCTCCTGAGCCTTATTTTCTTGACCTAGCCGTGCGTATCCACCAGCTATTTCGACTAGTGCTTCTACTTTGGCACGAGGCCAGTCTATTGCCTGTACTATTTTGAGAGCCCTATCCAGCTGACCTAGCTCTGCATGATTGGTAGGCAACGGAATCAGCATAACGTTTCTATCCACTATCCTGAGAGCCTCCTCGAATTCGCCTATTTCTGCATATCTGGTGGCTAGTATACCTAATGCCCTCCCTCTGTACTCATAATCTCTTAGCTGCTCCGCTTTCGAAAGAAGTTCATCAAGGATTTTCAAAGCTTTATCTTTTTGACCTATATTTGCATATTTGGTGGCCACAGTGGATAATTCGTCAAACCCGTCTGTCGGATCCCCGCCTCCTGTGTACCATTTTTTTATTAAATAGAATGCGCATGCGAAAGGGCTTTTTTCCGCATCGGCTCTTAGTATTGCCCAAGGGAGAATCTCGTATTTGAGCTCATTTATTGTGTTTTCTTTAACAAGCTCTACTGCTATGTTCGAAGAAGAGTACCTTGATATTATCGTCTCTAGCTTCGTCAGGGCTTTTTTGTAGAGTGTTAAGGCCCCAGAGTAACTTTCAGCTTGCCAGGCTGATTCGTAAAGTTGATTAGCTTCAACATAAAGTTTATTTGCTTCTTGATCCTGAGCCACCTCCGTCTTAACAGTAATATCCTCCGTTCTGTCCTCATCGGTTAGACCAGAAGCCAGATCAACACTCGTATTCCACTCACCATCCGGTGTTTGATAGGCACAGAAAAAATGATATTTTCCAGTCTTAACCAAGGTTAAGGTACCCTCATAATTGTAAGAACCATCTATATCAAGCATAATTGTGTCTCTGCGTGTGAAATCTGTCACTTCTTGCTCATTCCCATAGCGACCTCCGACTGTTAGAGTTTTTAAATAGATGGGAAGATTACCTTTGTTCTTAATAGTAAATTCAGCTTTAATCTTGTCCCCTTCTTGATACGGTGCAGAAGGGGTTATTTTCAAAGGAAAGCTAATAACAGGATGAGCTTTGGATCCTAAGGCGTAAAGAACAAGTGTTTTGAGTTCCTTCCGTTGTTTGATTTCGAAGTCATGTTTTCTCAATCCATTGCTTAATATATATTGTTTGTATCTCATCCATAAGGACCAAAAATATTGTTCTGTGGCTTCTTTCATTTCTTGTTTTTTTTTCGGTGATAGCACTACTATTTGATCTATACGTGACTCTGCATATTGTTCCCAGGCCTCTTGATGCTCATAGTTGTAATCCTTACGAAATAGTACATAAGACCAAAGTGCATTCTCAAAGAGTACTTTATTTAACTTATTAATGCTCAATCCTATTATAACAAGATTTGTGGCTAGATTTAGGGTAGTTATCCCACTACTGAGACCAAGACTAGTTAATCCAATTGTTGCAGAGACACCTTGAAGGAGTCGTTCGAGAAGAGATCCACCTAATTGGGATTTCCAATCAGCGAGATCGTCTGCAAGTTTACCAAAAAATTTCCCATCTGCCTGATCAGGTACAAAATTTTCTTGCTTTGCTCTTTCCACTAGCCTCTTTTCATTTATGGCATTGATAATATATACTCCGTAAGTCAAGCCATCCAACTCTTTCTGCTGTGTAACCACACGTGCTATTTTCTTCATTTTCTGATTTATCTCTATTTTTGCGTTAAGGGCATTTAATAACTGTTTGGGGTCACGATAATACGAGTTGAAAATATCATCATATCGAGGAAGATACGGGTCATCATAAAGACGCAATTCGCGAGTAATTTGTTCGAGGTCTTGATAATCAAGTTTTTTTATTTTTTCACCCCAGAGTGCTTGTCCTGGAGTAGAGTTTAATAGGAGAAAGGTAGCAGTCAGGATTATGGGGATTATTTGTAATTTGATCCTTGTAAAGGCAGATGATTGGAACTTCAATCATGCCCCTCCTTTGGGAAGAATCAACTGGTTGATAATTAGGTACATACTAGCTATATGTGGCTATTAGTCAAACGTCTTGCAAAAATCGTTGTAACTCCGTGACCTGCCCCCATTAATAGTACCACTTGTTAAGTTAGAGTCAACAGCGATGGTCTCAGGAGCAGGTGATCTGTAATTAAGAGCACTGTGCGGTCTTACCTGGTTGTATTCTGTGCGCCATTGTTCAATGAGTATCTTCGCTTCAATCAGTGTGGTAAATATCTCCCGATTTAGTAGCTCATCTCTTAGTTTTCCATTGAATGACTCTATGTACCCATTCTCCCAGGGGCTCCCTGGCTCGATGAAGAGTGTTGTGACTTCGAGATCCTTTAACCAACTGCGCACAGCCTTTGCTGTGAATTCAGGACCGTTGTCAGAGCGAATGTATCCTGGGGTGCCCCTAAATATAAACAGATAGAATAGTTGCTCGATAACATCCCCAGAAGTGATTCGACGTTGAGTCAAAATCGCCAGGCACTCTCTGGTATATTCATCGATGATCGTGAGTATTCTGAATGCTCTTCCCTCAGCTGTCCTTGCCATCATAAGATCATAGCTCCACACATGGTCCTTATATTCAGGCATGAGTCTGATACATGAGCCATCATTCAGCCAGAGGCGTCCTCTCTTGGGTTGTTTCTTCGGCACCTTAAGGTCTTCTTTCCTCCAGATTCTTTCCACTCTTTTATGGTTCACTTTCCAGCCTTCCTGTTTGAGTAGTGCTGTTATCCTGCGATACCCATACCTACCATATTGTGTTGCCAGTTCAATAGTGCGAGCTACTAATCTTTCCTCATCATTTCTGATATGTGAACTATGTCTCTGTGTAGTCCTAGCTTGGCCTAGAACCTGACATGCCCGTCTCTCAGAGACCCTAAGAGTCTTCAAGACTCTATCTACCATCTCACGTCTCTTTAACGGGCTTAGGAGTTTCCCCGCGATGCCTCCTTGAGAATAGCATTATCTAAGGAAAGATCTGCTACTATCCTTTTAAGCCGGGTATTCTCCTTCTCCAGCTCTTTGAGTCTTTTGACTTGCTCAATCCTCATCCCACCGTATTCTCTTCGCCAACGGTAATAGGTCATATCGGTTACCCCTATCTTCCTGGCAGCTTCTCCCACGGTGGAGCCTTGACTGAGAAGGACTTCTGCTTCCCGCAGCTTGTTAATGATTTGCTCCGGTCTGTAGCTTCTTCTGGCCATTTCAATCCCCCTTTTTTCGATCCCTATCCTAACATAGAAACTAGACCGATTCTAGGGGGGCAGGTCATCCAGCTATCTATATTATACCAGTACCACTTGTTAAGTTAGAGTCAACAGAATAATGGCCTCGGGACCAGGTGGTCGGCAATTCAATGCACTATGCGGCCGTACCACCCTAGACTGAATCTACAACTCCTTACATCAATCTCCCAGCATAATACTCCGATAACATTACTGTCGGAGTTTTGAAAACATGCTATATAGTGTGACTGAGGTTCTATGGAATGCTCTGTCATCATTCGGGCACTGCTCCCCCCTGGGCTCCCTAATGTTTGAATAGAAGTTAGGAAAAGTTGATGAGCAAGTGTATAGCTGGACTAGACCTTGATTAAAGCAAATTCCTGTATGATAGGAGCTGCCTCGTTAGCGAGCAAGAAGTTGCGAAAGTCGTCCAATAAGGGGAGGCATCGTAAGGAATAGAATCCTAGATCTTATTTAACTCCTAGTGGTCCTACTTAAGAGACACCCAATGGCTACGGCCAATCTCTCTTGTGACGAACTGAGTTTCAGTTCAAGATTAAATGTGTATTTAATATTACACGTCTACATAAGCATCATGTTTGCTCTACTAGCATGCAATTTCCACAGTTTGCTAGCATCTCCATTACGGCAAGCAAAATGGGGTCAAATCATCGAGTTGGGAGACCCGGAGCGGCTTCATTATGAATTCCACGTCATGTGTTTGAGTTTCAACTTGGTGGTAGATCTCCGGTACGTGAGATTCAACATCATAGAGATTCGCTTCATTGATACTCACTTAATACTCCTAGTTTGGGCCTCTTCAGTCTAGCACCCAATGTGATGCGACCTGACATGTGAGCTACCCGTAGTTTTCCCCCAAAGAGCCGCAACAATCTCCAAGGATGGGACGTGCACCAGCCCCCAAATTGTTGAACACCTGGCCGATGACACGTTTCAGGGAAACCTAGGCCAAATCTCAGCACTTGTCAATTTGGTTTTTGGAGGTCCCAGTAGGACTGAGACCCACAATGAAAAGTTGCGTGAAAGGAGTATGTACGTGATTGTCTGGGGAGTTGGGTGATCTTTCAAAATAGATTTGTTATCCGCAGCTGTTCTTCTTGCTTGTCCACTTATCTGTCAACGTGAGTTCGAAGTATCAAGACAACGACTAATGTTTGAGGATGTTCAGTGCAATTCGGCTCAGGTAATAGGTGAACCAGTCAGTTTCAATGAGATGATATAGCCTGTATTTCATTACTCTTGCTGACACCCCATCTTGTCTTTGAGCAAACCTGGAGATAGGTTTTCCCTGATACTTAAAGAAGCCTTCTTCTTGGTGGTACATGGTGAGAAGCCATTCAAGTAACACTCTTATGGGCTTCTGTGACATATCGATTTCGCACTCCGAGAACATCAATAGTTCCTTCACCATATTGTGACCATGATAGTAGAATCTTCTTATTTCCTTCTCCTCTTTAATTGAGAGATGCCAGACGAGGAAATTGAAAGCGTTAATTAGTTGGCTTCTATATTCTGGATTTCGTGAATAGTAAAGGGCAGAGGCACCAAAGTAACTCACCCAGGGACAGCTCCTGGTCCAGTTGAATCTCTGTTTGTGGAACTCACTTACCCAACCTCCGTCTCGGCGCTGCATACGCAGAAGTTGATTGTATGATTTGGCAAATCGCTTGTCCTCACCTAACCCGATACTTCCTAGGGCTGTAAGATATATTGAAAGATCGCAGGGGTGGGTTGGTTGGCGATAGCCTTTCACATTGGTGATAGAGTCTTTGATCTTCCTTCTATAAAACATACCATCTGGACATTGATAACTCATCACATATTCACAGGCTTTTCTTATTCGCTCGTTATTATTAGTATCAAATCCTAGATCTCCCAGGATGGGAAGTATCCATACGGTAGTAACGTATTTAGGCGTGAATGGAGTATAGTCCTCCTGAAGGGTTTTCAGTTTGTAGGGGCCGTTACCCCAGGAACCATCGGACCTCTGTTTAAAGAAGAGGCTTTTCACTTGCCTATCATTCTTCACCTCCACCCATAGATCCTTCATTGTCTTTGAAGAGGGATCTGTCTTCAGGAGATACTTGTGAGTCAAGTACTTCACTGGCGACGAAGCGTGAGAGACTAGCCAACTGATATTGTTCTCAATTTGCCTCTTATCCAACATCACCTCACCTCTTGGTCTGTCACCAATAACAGATAACTAATTGCATTTGAACCATAACCTACGCCAAATCTCAGCACTTGTCAATCTAGTTTTGGAGGGCTGGGGTGATGAAGAGTTATCTTGACAGAGGATTTTGAGTCTGCTAAGAATGACTTGCCCATCACGATTGTTCCAGATCGATCTAGCAATGTTTCTCTATTACGATGAAAGCTAGAAGGTGAAGTTGTCTGCCTAAAACAGATAAAAGAAATTGTGGTGGCTACTTTCTTATGAGAATGAATCTTAAGAGTACTGAAAAAAGACCTAAGGTAAAAAGAGGAATTCCCTGGCTAAACCTGCTGCTTTTTCTGGTGACTGTAGGCACAACTCTGGGAGCAGGCTATCTGCAGTCACTTTCCCTGGTCAGGCTGGGAGTACTGGAAAGTGCCTGGCATGGAGCAATAGCCTTCTGCTTGGGAATCTTGGGCATTGTGGGCTCTCATGAGATGGGCCACAAACTTATGGCAAATAGAAGGGGAATAGATGCCAGTTTTCCTTATTTCATTCCGGCCCCTACCTTCATAGGTACCTTTGGGGCAGTAATCCGGATGAGAAGTCGTCCTCGAGACAGAAATTCCCTTTTTGATGTGGGAGCTGCTGGACCCATTGCAGGGATTCTAGTCGCCATCCCAGTGACAATCCTGGGGCTTGTCTGGTCGTCTCCCGTGCCAATTGAATCGGCCAAAGGAATCGCGTTATCTGAGCCACTTCTATTTCAGTGGCTGGGGGACTGGCTAGTCAGGCTGCCATCAGAGAGTGTGCTCTTACTTCATCCTTTAGCCTTTGCCGGATGGGTAGGAATGCTGATAACTATGCTTAATCTGATGCCGGTGGGAATGCTTGATGGCGGTCACATAAGCAGAGCCTTATTTGGCGGCAGAAGACTCTTTAGACTTGCCTTTTTCGAACTCTCTTTACCCAGAGTAATCTCACTGATAGGTGTTCTGGTAACTGCAATACTAGGCTACTGGTTAATGGCTCTTTTGATGTTATTCTTTGGAGTGCGCGGTCATCCCGGACCAGTAGACGATGCCGTACCACTGAGCAATGGCAGAAAAATACTTGCGGTAGGCCTGCTCTGTCTGCTGATTATTTGTGCCACGCCTTTGCGCGCCACTTTCTTAAGGTAGAAGAAAGGAAGGAGATGATCTCCGATTCCGGCCAACTATCCGCCGGGATCCAAACTACTCAAAAGACTTTCCCCAGCCAAATCTTAGCACTTGTCATCTGATTGGAGACTAGGATACGGGGGGATCCTTCTCAAGCCAGACGGAAGGTGCGTCCCATCAGGTTATCTATTCAGGCCGTCTGCATCTTGTACGTTCTCTGAAGTATCTCGATATGTTATAATGAGATGTTTGCATCCGTAGTGCCTTCTCAGGCCAACGAGGATCATTCAGGATTGCTGTACCCACGGCAATCAAATCGGCAATACCCTGATTCAGAATCCTACGAGCAGTATTGCCAGTTTTGATTTCACCTACAGCTACCACAGGTACTTTCACATGCGGCTTGATTTGTTCAGCCCGATAGACCGTGGAACTGAAAGGATAACCAGGTGGCACCGGTATTGAGGCACTGTCAGCAGCGCCGGAGAAGATACTCAGGTAGTCTACCTGTGGTGAAAGCTTGCGTGCAATCTGTATTCCCTCTCGTAGGGAGTCTATCCCCAAGCGGATACCGAGGACGAAATCAGAATCTGTGTTCTTTCGTACAAGAGTAGCAATCTCTGCCAGCAGTCGCATTCTACCGGTAGTGCTACCGCCATACTCCCCATTCTGCTGATTGAATTGGGAAGAAAGTAATCTGCTCAGCAAGAAGCCGTGTGCAGCGTGAAGCTCTACTCCTTGGAAATCGGCTTTTTGAGCACGCTGGGCTGCAGCAACAAAGGCATCTCTTATCCTTGCTATCTCTTCTGAAGTGAGAGGACGATCCACGGGAGTATGATTAATCTGAATGAAAGCGAGCACGTTATTTGAACGAATCACTCCTGCTATTTTGGATAGACCTTCGATATGCTCATCTGCCCAGATTCCAATGTTGGCTTCGCTGAGACGATAATTGCGGCGAACAGCGGTAGTTTCCACTACAATAGTGCCCACTCCGCCTTCGGCCCGCTCTCGGTAATGGGCTACGTGTCTCCCCAAGACCTTGCCGGAGGGTCTACTCCAATTTCACACTGTGCTATGAGATGATATAGGAAATGGGTGCCACAGAGTTGCCTCAAAAGTGTATCATCACTCTAAAGCAGTTTTTAACTTTTTATGAATGCCCCGGAAGGGTCTTGGTCTGCCTGACCCAAGGAGCCTGTCTTATCAGAGCTAAGTGTGGGTCTCTCTCTTATGTTTTCGTTAATAGCACAATACCCACTTCACTTTATTGCTTCTTCTACTTCTTTAGTTCCTTGAACTTTTGCTCAATTTTACTAATTCTTTCCAGAATCTCACTCATTTTCTTTTTCAACTCTGCTATTTCACTTTCCAGCGTTTTGATCCGCTCCTCAATATTAGGTTCTTCTTGTTGCACTGCTTGGGGTTTGCCCCCTCTAACCTCGATCTTCAATGTCTCTGATGCAGAATCTCCTCTCTTATCATATACGGTTAAAGTAATATTCCAATTCCCGGAATAGTAGGTATGAGTAACATATTCCCCTTCAGCGGTGCTGCCATCGCCAAAGTCCCATTCATACTTCACTATATTACCTTGGGATTTCGTCCCTCTAAGTTCCAATTTTACTTGAGATTTGCTTGTTCCCAAGGTACCCCAGTGGAACCATTCTGCCCTTTCTTCAACTTTCCCCTCTATGTAAGCTCTCAAGGTTCCTCTTGCCATAGCTGGCGCAACCACCATTACTAGTGCTACCGCTAGGATTAAGACAATCGCTCTTTTCATCTTCACGACCTCCTTTCTTATATTTTTAACTATTCTGATACTTCTCTTGTTTTATTAGGGCTCTTGAGTCGTAAATATTCAGTGAACCCCGTCTAAGATTTTTTAGATTTTCAGCCGTTGAACCTAAATCCTACGGTTCTAATCTTACTGACCTGCCCCCATTAATAGTACCACTTGTTAAGTTAGAGTCAACAGCGATGGTCTCGGGAGCAGGTGGTCTGTAATTAAGAGCACTGTGCGGTCTTACCTGGTTGTATTCTTTGCGCCATTGTTCAATGAGTATCTTCGCTTCAATCAGTGTGGTAAATATCTCCCGATTTAGTAGCTCATCTCTTAGTTTTCCATTGAATGACTCTATGTACCCATTCTCCCAGGGGCTCCCTGGCTCGATGAAGAGTGTTGTGACTTCGAGATCATTCAACCAACTGCGCACAGCCTTTGCTGTGAATTCAGGACCGTTGTCAGAGCGAATGTATCCTGGGGTGCCCCTAAATATAAACAGATAGAATAGTTGCTCGATAACATCCCCAGAAGTGATTCGACGTTGAGTCAAAATCGCCAGGCACTCTCTGGTATATTCATCGATGATCGTGAGTATTCTGAATGCTCTTCCCTCAGCTGTCCTTGCCATCATAAGATCATAGCTCCACACATGGTCCTTATATTCAGGCATGAGTCTGATACATGAGCCATCATTCAGCCAGAGGCGTCCTCTCTTGGGTTGTTTCTTCGGCACCTTAAGGTCTTCTTTCCTCCAGATTCTTTCCACTCTTTTATGGTTCACTTTCCAGCCTTCCTGTTTGAGTAGTGCTGTTATCCTGCGATACCCATACCTACCATATTGTGTTGCCAGTTCAATAGTGCGAGCTACTAATCTTTCCTCATCATTTCTGATATGTGAACTATGTCTCTGTGTAGTCCTAGCTTGGCCTAGAACCTGACATGCCCGTCTCTCAGAGACCCTAAGAGTCTTCAAGACTCTATCTACCATCTCACGTCTCTTTAACGGGCTTAGGAGTTTCCCCGCGATGCCTCCTTGAGAATAGCATTATCTAAGGAAAGATCTGCTACTATCCTTTTAAGCCGGGTATTCTCCTTCTCCAGCTCTTTGAGTCTTTTGACTTGCTCAATCCTCATCCCACCGTATTCTCTTCGCCAACGGTAATAGGTCATATCGGTTACCCCTATCTTCCTGGCAGCTTCTCCCACGGTGGAGCCTTGACTGAGAAGGACTTCTGCTTCCCGCAGCTTGTTAATGATTTGCTCCGGTCTGTAGCTTCTTCTGGCCATTTCAATCCCCCTTTTTTCGATCCCTATCCTAACATAGAAACTGGACCGATTCTAGGGGGGCAGGTCATTGAGTTGATATAGCGTATCTTCTCGTGGTGAAGAAAGCGGGAGCAGTACCCAAAAGAGCAACAAGTGAATAAGGATAAGGCACACGTACGACATAATAAGTTTTGAAAAATCAGAGTAGATCAAAGTTTTATACTGACTGACGAGAAAAAAGACGCTCATAGAGACTCATAGAGATGCTCTTTCAGGAAGAGGCAGTCAAAGATGAAATACCAAGAATACGATAGAAAAGACATTTACTCACTCCTAGTTTCGTTTTGGAGTGCCCGGGCCTCTATATTGCTAAGCGCTCGGAGCATTCTTATTGCTATTGAAACTGTTATTTTTTCTGTTGGAGTATATCTCGCTTCTTTGGGAACAAGAGAAACCAACTTTTGGTTGATGCTACTCGTTTGCGTATTAGGTATTATACTAGATCGAAAAGTCCACTTTTAAAACGTAAATCACTAAAAAAACAGTCCGCTTTTAATTTGTAATTAACACAAAAGTAAAAAGTTGGTGGCGTGACAAATCATTTAAGTAGGTAACCGAAGCTGGGGTCGTTCTGCCATTGAAAATGTAATTTTTTGTTTGGAGTCGAGGAGTTTGTTTTTTAGAGGGTAAAGCTTCTGTTTCTTTATTC
>Ga0315543_1003392_pt1 | contig 14338 bp, 14 predicted proteins | sample SalMarSW160210MG_2_FD_203098 | JGI IMG/M metagenome (GOLD analysis project Ga0315543, IMG submission 203098) | Salt marsh sediment microbial communities from the Plum Island Ecosystem LTER, Massachusetts, United States - Salt Marsh Sediment SW1601-210 ...
GTTCAACCTCACCCATAGGGATAACTGCTGAGGATACTGTGCCATCGGGACTTAAAACTATCTTCCAGGGACTATTTTTTGCCTTCCAGGTTCCGGCAATATCCGACGGTATAACTTTGGTGACGGACGATTTGACCGCCCGCTCCTGACATCCGCTAAATCCTAACAGGATAATCGCACATTCAGCTAACATTACCAACTGCTTCATATTTCTAATCGTCTTTCATTCATCCATAAACCACTTCGCCATTTTTAGCGTAATCAACAATCAGCGATTCCCCGCTTTCCCATTCATCAGGGGTGAAAGCTGTCGCCTCTATCGGCTCGAAAACCTGGTAAATAGCGCTGGAAAGTATATCTATTCTTTCCCAATAATTTTTATCCTTGAAGTCCTGGGAAATAACCACAATATCTATATCACTGTCTTGGCTATGTATGCCAGTGGCGTAAGAGCCAAAAAGTATCAATTTGTTTGCCTTTATCCCATTGGACTCAAGCGCTTTTCTAAAACCAGATATAATCTCTAAAACTGCCCTTTTATCCATTGCAGGACTTCCTTACTCTTAACAAGTATGTCTTTCACAACAACTTGTGTGTACTCCCTTTGTAGTTTATCTATATCTTCAGGATATCTTGTGATGACACTGGCTTCATTTAGTCTTATGATAAATCTTCCCATGGCCTCTGTCGGCTTGATATCGACTTTCTTTAGCAAATAAACAAGATTATGAGTCTTCGGCAGCGTTTCTTTTAACTTGCTCCGATAAAGGCCTTTCATTGCTTTTTCTACGGATAGATGACACATAAAGACTGTATAGAAAAACTTCCTACCATTGAACATAAATTCCGCCGTACCAATATCATAATCAGCTTGTTTTAACCATTCGCCAGACCTTTTGTCCATAGGTTTTTCACCTTCATTTTTATTTTTAGCCACAGATTACACTGATTTCACTGATTTTGATTCTTAATCCTTTATCTGTTCTGCAGCTCACCTATAAAACCGTTCGTTTAACCTGAACAGAGGCCCCAAAGTTGATAATCAGACCCACCTCCAGGACAGTCGCTTTTAGATAATTCAGCAGTTGTGCTTCAAACACGGGATTATATTCGTCTGTTGCTTTGACCTCGATAATTACTTTATTATCAACAACAATATCAGCAAAGTATTCACCAACAATCTGATTATCATATTTTACGTTTATAGACCTTGCCGGCTCCACCAAAAAATGACTTTTCCTCAACTCTATTACAAGTGAATTATGATATACCTTTTCCAAAAAGCCGTACCCAAACTTATTATGAACAGTATGTGCAGCATTGATTATTTCCCTCGTTATTTCTTCATGCTTATATCTACTCACGGCTGTATTATAGCCACTGATTTCACAGATTCCACTGATATATATTTTATTTTATAGCCACAGATTACACTGATTCCACTGATATATAAAAACAAAAACTATTAAAAATCTGTGTTTATTTGTGTTTATCTGTGGCTAATATTCTTTTTATTTACTCAAACTGACCGATTCAGTAGATGGTGATAACCGTAATTATTTTGCCTGTAAGAACATATGGAATTTTGTCATTCTGAGCCCCGCAGAAATAATGCCGGGCGAAGAATCCGGCTCTCGCTAAATGTGTTTATCTTCTGATAAGGCCAGATGCTTCGCCCTTCGGCTCAGCATGACATTAAAAACGGTCAGTTTGAGTTATTTAATCTGTGTCAATCTTTGTTCATCTGTGGCTGAAGAATAAAAACAAAAAAAGAGGCAGGTTGAAACCTGCCTCTTTTATGAACTACTTCTGTTGGTTCAAAAACGTCTTATTTACGACGACGCAGCAGCAAACCTCCAAGACCGAGCAGCAGCATTGATGCCGGCTCAGGAATCTGGTGGATGACCTGAGTATCATACACAACCCAGCTGCTAAAATCCACCGTGCCGAGCAGCCTAACAACGGCATCGCCAAGGGCTTCGCAATGGAATTCAAACCCGTCATAGTATATACCGGGATCAGCCGTCGAACCGGGGGGCCCTCCAATACTGCCCCAGGGGCCATCTTCGCCGGGCTCAAGCCCTGGAAAATAGTCAGCCGCGGCACTTTGGCCCAACATATCGCTCATGCCGGGGGCCGGCGGTATATGGACTACGCCACCGGTAATAGTGCCATACGCAGTGTCAACAACTAACGCCCAGAACGTATTATCTGCACTGGAGCTATAGCCGCTCGCACAATAGATGTCCAGCTCCAGATAGTCGCTCGGCAATATATTAATCGTCGAGTCCGGCGGGTCAACAACGCCATCAACCGATATCTTAAGGTCTATTGCGTTGGCAACAGAGGCCAACCCAAGAACCAACATTAAAACTAACAATTTCTTCATCACAATCTCCTTTCTAAAACATTCGAATGTTTACACATTCGAAATATACTCTCCTCTTTTAACATAAACTTTATTAAGTTTTCAAAGCACTAAATTCAAAGTCTTACACTTTGTCTCCTGACAGACTTACGGACAAACCCCAGGACAACCATTAACAGGGTCACACCAGAAGTTGTAGGGTCCCGTTATAACTGGGGCCTGGTTGCAATTAGGAGGCGCCACTACCTTGTTGTAGTACGCGCTGAGAATATTCAAGTCTGGGATAGTGACCCGGAACGGCCCGGTCTGTTTGTGGTCGAAATCAGCACAGATGCCATTAGGTATCAGGACCAATGCAGCACCAACCTTGTTGTATGCGCTAGAGAGCAAGTTCAGGTCGGGAATTGTAACCCAGAACGGACCTGTCTTTGTGCCGTCTGCATCACCACGGCACTGTCTGCAATAGCACCAGCAGTCGGGCTTGCCCCAAGTAACCCAGTCGCTGTACTCTGATGGACCGGCGTTACCGCCAATCAAACATTCCTGTACAGGCTGTAATTCGCAGCCGGGTGCAACAACAGTTGGATCCAGATTAGGGTCTGTCAAGACCACGCCGCCGCGACTCTCATTCTCCGCAATAGTGACAGTACAAGGGAGAGTACTAACGGTGAACCTCAACAAATTGCCGCTGTTCGGCGGACCGTTAGCATCGTCAGGCGGAGAATACAGCGCGCCCATCTCGACGGTAATAGCACTATAACCAATGCCGGGTTGCGTATCAGGATGGTCGTTGGGGTCGGCAACTGCTGTACCGTAATCAGTGACTTCTCCCTCAACGATTTTGATGCCATTAGAGCCTGGATATATGTTGTAATTGGGGTCATAATCGGCAATGTTAGCGTCAACAGCCGTAATCGTCCCGCTAGAAACGGTAATATCCAGCGCAAAGGCCCTTACCTTCTTTGCCTCGCCATTGATGTAGCTGACAATGCAATCGTTGGTAGTGCCTACCTGAGCACAATTGATAGTAACGGCTGCCCATGCCGGAACCGTAAACAAAACAACTGCCAGGATTAAAATTACCTTTCTCATATAGTACAACCTTCCTTTCTTCTTTTAGCAGAGCCACACACTCTACATCCTCTTGGTTCTTACTTCCTGCTTAACAAAACACATTCCCTTTCGGCACGCCTGCTCAATTTCTGGTACTTAAACACTAAAATTCTTAATTACTGAACAAGGCGTCCCCGGTCAGCAGGAGTAACCGGGCACGTATAGCAACTCGTTGTACCTTAGTCTCCTCCTTTCTCGCCTTTCAGCGAAAATACGTGCCTTACTACTATAGGCACAGGTTCATGTTGGTGAAGATTAGCTTTATAGTACCAAAACCATTTGAAAAAATCAAGTAAAATTGTAAAAAAAAGTTAAAAAATTTTCTCGAAACCTGTTCCGCCTTATCCTCTTTCTCGCTTATTTGCATAAGTATAAGTAGAAACAATACTTACGAAACACTCCTGCCGAAGGTAGTGGAAATATACATAAAGCAAATCAAGAAAAAAAGGCGAAAAGAGCGAAAAAATAAGATTTTGGGTGTCAATTTAGGCAGTTTCGTACTTTTAAGCCGTTTTAGGTAAAGCAGATTAACTCAGATGCCAACACACAATTTTGATGAAATAATTTTTTAGCGATTTTTCAGTTCATATAGCAATTTTAACATCTCTGTGTTATTTTTGCGATTATGTATAACTTTTTGAAAGGCCGAATTGTTGCCGTACGGTTATGCCTGCTTGCGGCTGCTTTAATGTTGATTGCTATCGGGATAGTAACTATCTATGCGGTTGGCCATCCCGCAGAAGTCAGCCCGGCTGGCCAAACCGAAGAATTGGGCACCTTGTGGAAAAAACAGCTTCTATTCGCCGCTATTGGCGCAATTGGCTTCATAGCGGCTAATCTGGTTAACTACCGCCGATTCGGAGCAGCAAGCTATTGGATATACGCCTTTGTGCTACTGCTTCTGGGCCTGCTGCTGGTCGGCAGGTATTTAATAGAGCTTCCTTTTGTGCCCGAAATTAACGGTGCACATAGATGGATTAAATTTAAGATAGCAGGCAGGAATCTTCCCGCTATTCAGCCATCGGAAATCTGCAAGCTGGCATATATCCTGGCCCTCGCATGGTATCTGCGGTATCGCAGCAACTACCGAAATTTTGGTGCTCTGGTCGGTCCTTTTGCCCTAACGGTCCTGCCGATGATACTCATCTTGCTCGAACCGGACCTTGGCACTGTACTATTAATGATGCCTATTTTTTTAACTATGCTGTTTATCGCCGGTGCAAAGGCCAAGCACCTGCTGCTTATAATACTTTTAGCATTTTTGGTAAGTCCGATACTCTGGTATAAGATGAGGCCATACCAAAGAACCAGAATAAGCAGTGTGCTGCTGCAAAATAGCTGGATTCGCAAAAAAGCTGCAGCCTACCCAACCCTGGGCAAAATTCTTGTGGGCAGGAATTTCAATTCAAAACAGTGGAAGAACGACTGGGGCTATCATCTTGTACGCTCAAAATATGCGGTTGCCTCCGGCGGAACGAATCACGCAAAAGGATATGGCTTTCGGCAGGGGCCATTTATCAAATACAATTTTCTTCCTGCAAGGCACAACGACTTTATATTCGCTATTATCGCTCATCAATGGGGAATGTGGGGCTGCCTCGGACTTTTAGCATTATTTGTGATTATAATCGGCTGTGGATTGGAAATAGCAGCCAGCAATACAGACCCGTTCGGCAGATTGCTTGCAGTCGGTATAACAGCAATGTTCACCATTCAGCTCATTGTTAATGTCAGTATGACAGTGGGGCTTATGCCAATAACGGGCCTGACTTTGCCATTAGTGAGCTACGGAGGGTCGAGCTTGTTAGTTAGTAGTGCTTCTATAGGATTGTTAAACAATGTGGGGCGGTGCAGACCATTTAGCGTGGCGCGAAAAGCTTAAAACAAAAGGACGTAGCTAACCGACAATAACAAGATAATGATAAAGGGCTTTAGACAAATTGCCTTTCTTACGGCGGTCAGCCGGATATTTGGATTTGTGCGGGACATAGCATACAGCTATTTCTTCGGCGCCAGCGCCCTGCTGGATGCGTGGGCCATCGCCTTCAAGATTCCCAATCTTGCCAGGAGATTGTTTGGTGAAGGAGCGGCATCGGCTTCATTAATTCCAGTATACAGCGAAGAACTTACAAAAAGACCCGAAGAGGCAAAACACCTGATTAATACCGTAGTGACTGTCGTATTTGTGCTGTTGGCGGCAATAGTTTTGTTTGGCCAGGCATTGATTTGGACCTATTACAAATTCTTCAGCCCATCCAGTGAGACGAAGCTAATTTTATCCCTAACATCGATTATGCTGCCCTACATGCTTCTGGTTTGTGTAGTAGCGATATTGGCTGGTATCCTTAATGTGCACAGACACTTTGCAACACCGGCGGCCGCCCCGATAGTGTTGAACATTTTTATTATCGCAAGTTTACTGCTAACCGGCTGGGCATTTCAAATCAAACCGGAACAACAGGTCTTTTTCGTAGCTGTCGCGGTAGTTATCGCCGGGATTATGCAGATTGCAATACAAATTCCTCCGCTTCGTTCTGCCGGTGTTTCTATAAGACCCGCATGGCAGATTTATTCAGAGGGCTTTAGAAAAATCATAATCCTGATGGGGCCGATGATACTGGGCCTGACAGTAACGCAGATAAATACCCTGGCCGATGACCTGATTGCGTGGTGGTTTTCCAGCTCAGCAGAAAAAGGGGTCTCTTTCGTCTTATTCGGCAGGGAAATAGCATACCCACTGGTACGCGGTTCAGTATCACACCTTTATTATGCGCAACGGCTATATCAATTACCATTAGGCATATTTGGAATATCGCTGGCAACGGCAATTTTTCCGGTGATGAGCTCCTACGCAGCAAAGAAAGATTTTACAGGTCTGGGCAAGACGGTTTCGCAGGGTCTCTGCAGTGCTATTTTTATCGCGATGCCGGCGACCATAGGACTGATAGTAATAGCCAGGCCATTAATCTCAACTGCTTTTGAGCACGGTCAATTCGGCCAAGTCCGCGACGACACTTCAATGGTTGCCTGGACCCTGCTCTTTTATGCTCTGGGATTGTGCGGCTATTTTGCACAACAGGTCGCCAGCCGTGCGTTTTACTCGTTGCAGGATTCCAAAACGCCAATGCTAAGTGCGATGATTGCGGTTGGTCTGAATATTGTTTTGAACCTGACCCTTATCTGGCCCTTAGGGACAGGTGGATTAGCGCTTTCGACGGCGCTCTGCTCATATCTGCAGGTTGTGATTATGGTCTGTTTTTTCCACCGGCGATTACGCAGTCCTAGGGACTCCTTACGAAGTACACAATACGCAATACGCAATACGATTTTTGAGGGACTGGGCCGGACATTAGTTAAAACAATTGCAGCAACACTATGTATGACTGCCATGATAGGAGCTGCACTTTGGCTGTCAAAAAGCTGGGCTGATATCTTCAAACTACTTCTGATAGTTCCTTCGGCGGCAGTTGTGTATTTGCTGTCAGCAAAATTATTACACATTGAGGTATTGTCGCTGGTGACTGGCAGCGCACGGAGAGACAAAAAGTAATAATTGATAACAAAATGCGTTTTTTATACAATTCGATATTTGACAGCCAAAAGCCAAAGTGATATATCAGAGTTAAACGTAAAAAAAGGTGGTTAGACAAGAAAAGTACGGAACTTCGATGAGCATTTTATATCTAAAGCAACAGGCTCTATCCGCCCGATAATATGTTAAGGCCCTCCCTGCTTTCTTGCCTGCACCCGTCGGGTAGCCACAGGCACGGGTGCGAAAGCAAGCGGGAGGGTGTAGTTTTACCCTGTTAGAAAACCTTGTTGTTAACAGGGCAGGTTCTTTTGGTGTTTTATTTCTAACAGGGCTTACTGGAGAGTAAAATGCTTAGTGCTAAGTCTCTTTTAGTTTTTTCAGCATTCATTTTTCTCTGTCTCTCCGGCTGGGCTCAAAGTTCGACCAAACCAAGAACGGAATTAGCTCAGGAAATAGCAGATTTCGCATTGCCTGTGGAATCAGCCACAGACCGTCAATTATTGATTGACCCAACGACCTCCGCTCCCTTCAGGATAAGGCCAGAGCAGCTGCTTTCACCATCTGTCGGCCAAAGATTTTACGAAATAGCTTATGAACTGGCCAATCCCGCTCCGGCTCGGCGAGCCTCCGCCGAGACGAGTTCTAAAAATACAGCCCGGAGGACGCCTTACGGCAGGGCGGCCGAGGCCGAACAGGCAACCGTATTTTTAAACGCCGCAATGAACTTAGGCAGAGAAGACAGCAACACCCGTTCACTACTGCTGAAGCTTGCCAGTCGACATTCAAGGCCAGACCATGCTGAACTGGTGTTTTATACACTCGAAAACTACGTAAACGAATCTGCTGACCTTGGGGCGGTAAGAACAGCAATCCGATACTTACTCGAACAGTTAAACACTCGTGAGGAGCGAGAGATACTTCTCAAAGGGTTGTTAAAGAGCGTTGACAGGAAAAACGCTGTTATACGTTCCGATTTGGAATGCTTACTTGGTCTATTATCAGCCGAAAAAGCCGATTACAAAATTGCCCGATATTACCTTATACAGGCCTACAGCGACAACGAATATAACAAGCTGGCTTTTGCAAAGCTGACTGAGCTTATACCTGATGAGATTGGCCCTGAATTATATTTCGGAAACCTAAAACTAAAATTACGCGAAAATCCATTAGATATTGATACCGCAACTGCCCTTGCGCAATACGCTGAGCAGTTACAACTTTATGAGATAGCAGCTAATGCCTACAAACACAGTGCCCATGGCTTCCGTTATCTTTACCCATCTGAACCCCTGCCCGCCCCTATCTATATTCCCTGGGTGGTCAGCTACTATAACACCGAACACGACCAGGACAAATGCCTGCAAATTGCATCCGAGCTTCGGCAGGAAGGCCAGTTTGACCTGATTCTCGAAGCTATAGCCGGAAAAGCAGCCTTAAAAATTGGCAATACTAAAGAAGCAGCCAAGATATTCCAGGCCGCCGAACACAAAGCACAACAGCTATTCGAACAGGGCCCACAACTCTACCAAAAGAAGCTGGACATCTCAGAGAGCTATTCCCAACAAGTCAGGCCCGCGCAATTTGCATGGTTTTATTGTTTTGTCTTGCCGGACCCGCAAAAAGCACTTGTATGGGCTAATAAAGCCTACGCAACTGAAGCTGAAACGCCTGCAACAGCCGCTCTTTTAGCTTATGCGCTCGTAATGAATCAACAATATGAATGGGCCAAGCCGCTTTTAGACAATTATCAACCTAACCAAATCGCAGATTTAACGCTTGCCCAAATTCAGCTATTAGAAGGGCAAAAAACTTCAGCAATTGAAACACTCAAGGCCGCAATTGCCAAAGACCCCGCGTCGCTGGAGGCAGAACAAGCTAAAGGGCTTCTCGCCGAGCAAGGAGCAGCTTATGTCCCGCCAGCCAGCCCCGATTCTATCCTGACCGTGTTAAAAAACACATTCGGTGAAACGCTCGTTCCGGCATTTACTGCGCCCGAAGAGACAATCTCAGTTCAGTTCAGCACTCGGGGCAATAATTTTTACTACGGCAGCGATATCGAAGGCACTGTTGCGATAATAAATAATTCTTCCGAGCCGCTGGTGATTAGTGACGATGGACTATTCAAGGGCAATATCAGAATTGACGCAGATGTTAGAGGTGATATCAGTAAGAATATACCGAACCTGGTATCTACCACGATGCATACTGCATTAATTATTAAACCTGGCGGCAGCATTGTTAGTACTTTGCAGCTTGTTACGGGCGAGCTTAAAGATATTCTGCTTACTCACCCTCAGGCATCTTTGGATATAGAATTTACGCTTTATATCGACCCTGTAACCACTGAAGACGGTAAAATAAGCAACCGGCTCACCCAGATAATGCCAGGCAAGGCGCTCATACACCGGTCAGGTATCGAGCTTACCAGTAAATACCTGCGAAGCCGGTTTACTTCAGTTGTAGAAGGGAACCCCGGCCAAAAAATAAAAACCGCACAGCTTTTTATCAGCCTGCTGATGGAACAACAAGCACTGGCTAACCGTAAGCCCTCTTACAGATACTTGTATGCCGACTGGATGCCGACAATGCTCAGGTCCGCCTTAATACATGAATCCGGATTACTACGTAACCCTGCCGACGACGAGTGGACAGTTAAGGCGCACACCATGGCTGACATGCTTTCATTGTCATTAGACCAGGAGCTGACAAATGCAGTGGCAGATAATTTGAATAACCCTAAATGGCCGGTTCGTATGATGGCTCTTTATCTGCTGGCTAATACACCAGGCAACAAATTTAATAAAGTTCTGGATTGGGCAGCCAGATACGATTCAAATCAGTTTGTTCGTGATATGGCAATTGCCTTAGGCGCGACCAAAGCAAAAGCCAAAGTAAAAGATACGCAACCAAGCAACAAGCCGGCATCAAATGACCTTGAGATGTTATTACTTCCCGATATGCTATTACCTACTGAATAATAAAATCGGGGCTGACGGCTTTTCATTTTCCATACGAGTGTCCCAAAATTTATGTTGTAATATCGGCATAATTTTGTAACACTTCGTTTTTTATTAACAAGTTAAGATTTTTTGAAAGGGTTCGGCAAATGCCAGCTAAAGTGGACAAAGGAAAATGCAACGGCTGCAAATCGTGCGTGGAAGAATGCCCAAGCGAGGCAATCAAAATGGCTAACGACAAGGCAGAGGTCGATGCCGAGAGCTGCATCGAGTGCGGGGTTTGCGTGGATGCTTGTCCTGAAGAAGCAATTAGCATGGAATAATCAAAACTAAAAAGTTAAAAATAAAAAATTAAAATTGTGGAGTTGCCGCTTTGCGGCAACGAACTCCTTAATTTTGCGTTTTGACACTTAAATTTTGATTTTCGGTGGCTGGCCCCATCGTCTAGGTAGGTCTAGGACACCGGGTTTTCAACCCGGCAACAGGGGTTCGAATCCCCTTGGGGCTATTGGATTTCCGATTTACGATTGATGATTTTCAATTTGGGGCTTATTCGCTGCAGGCAAATTCGGATATATGTTTGGGCGTGGCTGAAAGTGAAGCGGGACTCCTTCGGGGCTATTATTCGATTTTCGATTGCCGACTTTCGATTTGCGATTTGCGATTGATTCCCTACATAAGACAGACCTGTCCACCGTAGCTTTAGCGAAGTAGAACAGCAAAGGAGGGTCGTGTGTAGCGTGTCTTGACCGTTTGCAAGCCGGTCGTCCCGATTATTCTCAAAGTTTAAGCTATTTTACCATATTGTAGGCCAGCCCGCAGAAGAGAATTTTATCCCGTTTTCCCTTGATTTGTCAGGCAAAGAGCGTATAATAGATTTTGTCTTTGGAGGGAACTAAAGAACATTACAAGCGCATAAAGTATGGAGTTTCCTTTAGTTTTTTGAGAGAAGGTGATGATATGCAATTCTATTAACGGAGTTCGCAGGACTTCATTACGGTTGTATCGGTGGGCAATGTGCACGCCGAGAAATATTAACAATTTTTTAAGGAGAGTAAAGATGAGAAATGCAAGAATGACAATTTGTTTGGTGGTTGCAGTTCTGGTTATGGCAACCGGTCAGGGGTTTGGCTGGACACAGTTCAAGGATGGAGGAACGCACAACATCGATTATACAATTAACGACGATGTGTGGGTGGATTATTTAGCACCGGGTATGCAGACCACTGTTAATCTGCTTAATGGGGGAGCTATTCTCTACCCCTATAAATTACAGGGATATAACGACAGCAGAACAAACATATCGGGCGGGTCGGTAGGTTCTTTTTATGTCTGGGACAACAGCCAGGTAACTATATCCGGCGGGGAAGTGCAATCTTATTTGTATGCCTCCGACAACAGCCAGGTAACAATATCAGATGGGTCGGGGGGGTTTTTTTTCGCCTCTGACAGCACCCATGTAACAATGTCAGGTGGGGGGATGTCACAATTGAATGCCTCTGACAGCACCCATGTAACAATGTCAGGTGGGTCAGTGAATGATGTTTTTCGTGCCTCTGGCAGCAGCCAGGTGACAATGTCAGGGGGGACGATAGGAGACTACTCTTATGGTATAGGGCTTAGCCAACTAGCGATTTTGATAATTGATGGTTCTAATTTTGCCATTGATGGAACCCCTGTTGGTCTTGGTGAAATCAAAAGTATACTAGGTGGTAGTTACTCCAATGACCCCTTCAGAAGACTTACCGGCACACTGGCAAACGGCGATATACTCAATAACCGGTTCCAAATCGGTGAGAGTGCCTCAATCGTCCTTGTCCCCGAACCGGCCACGCTTTTACTGCTCGGCCTCGGTGTCCCGATTATTTCGGGATTGAGAAGAAAACGCTGATTACCCAAACGACAATATTTAGCCCTGTTTTTTCCTTGACTTGCCATATAAAAGGCGTATAATAATGAAACTCTCGAAACAAAAGGCTCAAGAGAAGAAAACGCTTTACCTACTCGTCGGGGCGAAGCGTCCCGACGCAGCCCGAAAGGAGTAACGATGGGAAAAGCACTAAAGACTTCGGCTAGTGGCAGGAAATGCATGTTTCCGCACTGCAAGTGTATCTTGAGTATCTATAACCATGAGGCTTACTGTCATGTACATCGGTATCAGATGTCTCATGAGCAAAAACTCAAGATTTTAACTCATCCTGATGCATAAACCGATACTATGTAGTACCTTTTCGCTATCAGAAAGACTAAACCAGCCCCTTTCCACCCTCTATATTTAAACCGCCGCAGGCGAATTCGAACTTATCTCGGCGTAGCTGAAAGCGAAGCCGGACCCCCTTGAGGCTATTTGATTTTCGATTGCCGACTTTCGATTTGCGATTTGCGCCTGCAGTTTCGGCAATACTAAACGGCCATACCAGATACGGCCGTCTCAAAAACCATATTGCCATCAACAACCCCCTGAATGCTGGCGCTATATTTTCTGCCCTTTTTAAATTTTGTGATATGGCCGAGCAAATATAATCGTCGGCCCGGCTCGACAGTAGAACGGAACTTTGCTGAATCTATGCTTGTAAAGCCAATAAAGGTCGACTCTCCATAAACCTGTTTTACAAAAAAGCACAATAGTTGTGCTGCTGCCTCGACCATTATCACGGCTGGCATCAACGGCCGACCCGGAATATGACCGCGAATCCAAAACTCATTCTGCGTTACATCCTTATAACCCAGAACGAGATACTTTCGCTTGTCATACCAAAGAACACCATCAAGATGCTGCATCTCAAAGCGCTGGGGATTCTGCCTGCCGATAGCTTCTTTGTCGAAGACCGGCTCACCTGCCAAGTTTATTTGCGATAAATCAAACAATAAAGGTGGCGGCATAATCGACCTTGATATGCAAACTCCCGGTGCTGCTGTATTGTGTTTGGCCTCGCGTAATAAGGAAACAGCCTGCCCCTACGGCTGCAGGAGCATTACGCACAACACAATGCCAAAGCAGCGATTATGAGTCCTTGTGATAATTTAATCGGTTGATCTGATTTCAAGAATGCGGTTGCGAACGCTTTGAGCAGCTTGTTTAATCTTCTGCATTTCTTTGCGTACTCGTGTACCTGCTGCCTTATTCCCGCCGCTGGCTTTGTCGATATCAGACTCAATTTCAGCAACCAGTGCTTTGAGAGCTTCGTACTCTTGCATCAAAGTAAACCTCCTTATTTACGGTTAAAATTGCTTTTTTTCAGCTTAAAACCGCCAAAAACTTAACTGCCTGCCAACAGTTTGTCAAAGGAAATTGCTTTTTTTTGTAAAAAAACAGTATTTTTTTACCACAAAGGCACAAAAACACAAGTATTCGTCCAATTTTTATTCTTCTAAGTTTAGCACTTAGCAAGACTTATGGTTCTTTGCGGCTATCTTTGATTTCTCCTGCTACGAATGTAGTTTTTTAGTCAATTCTGCGACTCTTTGGCCACGGCGCACGCACTGCTTTTTCACTCTTTGGTCAGGTTTGCCGATAGAGACCGGCCCATAGTGGTCGCCCTGCGGGTCGCCGTGGACTATCATCCCGCTGATGAGCATCGCTTCGATTATGCCCATAATAGTAGTTTCATTACCACCGCCGATATTCGCCGCACTTGAAAAAGCCGCTCCAACTTTGCCGTCGAGCCGGCCGTGGAAACCGACCGCATCATCGAACAACTGCTTGAGCGGCCCAGCCATATGCCCGTAATAAGTAGGCGAGCCGACGACTATCGCATCAAACGTGAGTAAATCATCTGCTTTTACCTTATCAACAGATTTACATTCTGTCTTCAAGCCTGATTCATTCATCGATTTAGCGATAATCTCCGCCATCTCTTTGGTATTACCGCTTCTCGAATAATAAATCACAATTGCCTTTGCCATTTTCAATCCTTTCTATATGACAATTTCTTATTTCGGTTCTTTTTTCTTCAACGGCTCTGTTTCAACGCTGAAGCCATCGGGGATTTTGAACTCAAAGACCTTTTGATTTATTTTTTTATTAACCCTCGGCCTTAAGAATTCTATTTCATAAATATCCTCTTCGGTGGAAGTGGCAATTATTTTCATCGGTAGATAAAGTTTTTCGTCAATCCAAAAATCGATGGAAGTGTAGTCATCCTTATAAGCCGAATCCGGCTTAACCTTCAAATGCAACTGAACAAAATCCTCCACATTGCCACTCTGCTGCTCAGCTTGTGGTGAGCTTGTCGAATCAACTATCTTTATCTCAAACTCTTTTTTAAGGTCCTGGACTTTGCTAAAACCGATGATGGGAAAATTCCTGCTGACTAAATCAAAAGCATCCATGGGTTTATTCGGCTCAGCTAACTCGTAGCGTTTAAC
>Ga0315543_1003395_pt1 | contig 14335 bp, 19 predicted proteins | sample SalMarSW160210MG_2_FD_203098 | JGI IMG/M metagenome (GOLD analysis project Ga0315543, IMG submission 203098) | Salt marsh sediment microbial communities from the Plum Island Ecosystem LTER, Massachusetts, United States - Salt Marsh Sediment SW1601-210 ...
AAAGGGAGATGGCTGGTCAAGCAATACAGGTTCAACCGGTTTGGCGATGGTTGCTCGATGAGAACGCAGAGTAGGATAGCGTAAGGATATTCAATAGGCTCAGCGGGCAGCACAATCCGGCGCAAATCAGGCTTCACATCGAGTGCGAGAATCCTGTATAATAGGTGAGTAAACGGGAGAGGATGAGGAAAGGTTATGGGCGAAGAAGGGATCTACGTGTCAGAGAGGAAGGGTGAGAGTGTGGAGTTGACGCCAGGAATAGTCTTTGAAATAGGTTTTGAGGCCCCAGGGTGGAGTGCCCGTGGGGCGTTTATCTCTGTAGGTAGAAATTGGAAGGCCGAGGAACTGTGAAGCAAAAGAAGAAGAGCACCAACGGCGCGACATTAGGGTTCGAGGAGACGCTGTGGCAGGCGGCGGACAAGATGCGCGGGCACATCGGTCGAACAGGTAGATCAGTGCAGTGTCCACCGAGATGAAGACGCCAAAGGCGAGTCTGTCCTATAGGCGATTTCACAAGGTTATACTCCGCAGCCACAATCTTGTCTCTCTGCACGACTTCCTGGAGGAGAAGCTCGGCTCACGTGACCCTTCGCTCGATTTCTCTGATCTTCTTCGTTCTGCTATCGTATTATCTGTGGCGGCAATGGATGCGTACTTCACCGATGTCTTTGCAGAAAGGCTTGTTCCATATCTGAAGAAAAAGCGATGCGGCAATAGGCTTGCTGAGCTTCTAGAGGAAGCTGGCCTTACGGCGGCAGTTACTCTTGAGCTCTTGCCAATGGATCGACCTTACAGGCGCATCAGAACATTGATTGAAGTATATCTCGAGCGACAAGTGACACAACGACTTGACGCAATAAATGCTCTGTTCGACGCATACGGCATCCAGGACCTCTGCGGAAACGCGCAAGCGAAGCTCAAACGGAAGAGGCTTTGCAGGGAGATCGAGGTCCTGGTTCAGCGTAGACATGACATTGTGCACGAAGGCGATTTGGACAGGCACGGGAACCTCAGATCACTCAAGCACACGTGGGTCCGGAATCGGCTACAAGACGTGCAGTTGTTTGTGGGCGCGTGCGAGGAGATCCTTCGAGACCAGTTGGGGTAGGTGAGCGACAAATGTCAGATGAAAATCAGACCACAGAGCTGATAACGCATCTGGAGACCGAGAAAGGAAACGATGTCTCAGTCGAAGCGGCCGCCAATCTCATGCTGGCAGAGGATGCTCTCCTCGTAGACATCAACAAGCGATTCGCTGCAGACAAGGACCTGGTTTGGAGGCTGAGGCCATTCCAGCAGGGGAGCTTCGAGATCGTGCTCGAACTACTTGCAGCAGCCGCACCTCTTCTGGGCGATGCGCCGATCTTGTTGGCAACGTTCAAGGCGCTCAAGGAATTCCTCTCTCTCAAGTGCCTGCTGGCAGGCCGTAAGTACACAATCACAGGAAATAACGTGATCATTGTGGAGGGAGGAGAGAGAGTCCAGGTCTCACCAGTTGGCATTGCCCTATTCGACCCCAAGAGCAAAGGAGGGAAGGCAGCTGAAAAAGCCTTCGATTTCCTCAGTGAAGACAGGACGATCTCAGGAGTCGACTTCTACAGAGCAGGAGAACGTGAACCGTTCTCCCATGTCAGTAGAGATGATTTTGCATCGTTCCATGTGCCGGATACTCTTGCCGAGACGCAGGAGAAGCCAAGGCGCGCAGTGGTTGGGATACGGCAACCGTCATTCGCTGAGGGTCTCGTTTGGCGCCTACTCTTAGACGGTTTCAAGATCGAGGCGAGAATGGAGGATGAGGAATTCCGCAAACGTTCAACCACTGGATTGGAGTCTTTCAATCAGAGAGACCATCTCGACGTAACGCTCAACATCACCCAAGAGCGGAATCCTGTCACGGGTCTCTGGGAGAACAAGAGCTTTGTGATAACCAAGGTTTGGAAGCATATTCTACCTGACGAGCAGTTGGGGCTTGAGGACACTGCTGATGGGTCTGCGGGATAGGAGGATCGGTGGCTCGCAAGAAGATCGAGAAGGAGATCGAGGACTACCGGCACTCGGGGGAGACGAGGAAGAATAATCCGCCGGCAAAGATCGCTGCGGAGGGGGTTGTCCCTCTTTTGCCGAAGGCGGAGTACGCGTACAGCCCGCGGCGATCGCCGACGCTGGGGTTTGAGGAGACGCTTTGGCAGGCGGCGGACAATGCAGTGGTGAAAGCAAGGAGGTGACACTGTGGTGAAGGTTTCAATGACGACGTTTGTCGACTTCGTAATGGCACGAGGAACAAGGCGAATCACGTGCGTGAAAGACGCAAAGAAGCAGTATAGCGAGGGATACTCGCCTGCGCGGGACTTCTATCGGCAGTTGCGCGAGGAAGTTGTAGCAGTGCACTACGAAGGGCAGCCGCTTTCTACCCTGAACACCATCGTGCAGCAAGCCAATGTGCGTAAACAGGACATGTACCGAAAGTGCGTGGCTGGCTACAAGCGCTGGCGCGGAAAGAAGTCGCTTTCCTCCTTCCCAGTTGCAGGCTTCCCATGGTCCCAAGGCCAATTGGAGGTGAGTGTCAATCCGGAACTCGGTCTAGTTGTGAACGGGACCCAACATCTGATCAAGCTGTACTTCAAAGCGGGGAACCCAACCAAATCGCAGATCGACGCAGCCCTTCACCTTCTAGAGCAACATCCAGCTTGTGGCAAGGAAGGTGCAATACCCGCGATCCTCGACATGCAGGCTGGAAAGCTTCATGTCCCAACTAGAACGATTCCGGCGATCTCCGCTCTCCTCACAGGGGAGGCAGCCGCGTTTGTGGCAATGTGGGATCGACTCTAGGCAATGGATGGATTGCGGTGTGGTGTTCCTGGTATGCTGACGTGAATCTGGCCTAGGAGTTGACAACGTGCCGACACTTGACTGGATCGGGAAGAGCGCAGTGGTGAACCACCACCGCGAAGTGCCGTACCACCTGCTGCGGTGCGATGAGAAGCTCACAGTAGGTGATCCCGACAGCGGCAACCTTCTGGTCCAGGGGGACAACTTGCTCGCCTTGAAAGCACTGCTTCCGTACTACGCCGGCCAGGTCAAGTGCATCTACATCGACCCCCCGTACAACACGGGCAACGAGAACTGGGTTTACAACGTCAACGTCAACAGCCCCGAGATTCGCAAATGGCTGGGGAAAGTGGTCGAAGGGGAAGCCGAAGACCTCTCGAGACACGACAAGTGGCTCTGCATGATGTATCCGCGATTGGCACTCCTCCGAGAGTTCCTGACCCCTGATGGTGCGCGGCGGGCATTCTGGGATCCGGCTTCTTTGAGGAGGTGCAGAAGAAGCGCGAAGCAAGCAGGACGTGTCCACATTGCGGCAAGCCGATCGGGCCAAGCCCTCAAGACAAGGGATGACGAGATGAGCATGCCTAAGGAGATCAAGAAGTTCATTGAACGGTTCCAGGAGAACCGCGATGTCTATTGCTCAAGTGAGTACAACGAGGCCGGACTGACAAGGCTGGTGCAGGCATGAAGGCCAAGACAATGACGCCGCAGGAATTCGTTGACAAGTGGCGGCGATCCCAGCTCAAGGAACGTTCTGCAGCTCAGTCCCACTTCAACGATCTCTGTCGAATGCTCGGACAACCGACGCCGGCCAAGGCCGACCCCGAGGGCGCGACGTTTACTTTTGAGAAGGGGGTCGACAAGCGCACCGGTGGCCACGGCTGGGCCGACGTATGGAAGAAGGGCTGCTTCGCCTGGGAGTACAAGGGCAAGCACAAGAACCTCGATGCAGCGTATGAGCAACTCCAGCTCTACCGAGATGCGCTCCTCAATCCACCGCTCCTCATCGTCTCCGACATGGAGACGATCGTCATCCACACCAACTTCACCAACACCGTCAAGCGCATGTTCACCCTCACGTTCGACGATCTCCTGACGAAGGACGGCCTGCAGACACTCCGCAATGCGTTTGAACACCCGGAGCGCCTGCGTGCGGAACAGACGCCCGAGGGCGTCACCCGGCAGGCGGCTGCCGAGTTCGGAAAGCTCGCCGAGTCCCTTCGCCAGGCGGGACATGACCCGGAGAGGGCAGCACACTTCCTGATTCGCATCCTGTTCTGCCTCTTTGCCGAGGACATTCGCCTCCTCCCCGAGAACCTACTCTCACGGATGATCGAGGAAACGAAGGACGATCCCGATCGGTGTCGAGAGCTGATGGAACAGCTGTTCGGTCACATGGCGGGCGGTGGGTTCTTCGGGCTCGACCGGATTCCTCACTTCAACGGCGGCATCTTCGACAGCAGCGTTGCGCTTCCGCTCGGCCGCGACGACCTGGAAATCCTGGCACGCGTTGCCCGGCTCGACTGGTCGAGCATCGAGCCGTCGATCCTCGGAACGCTGTTCGAGCGCGGCCTCGATCCGGACAAGCGTGCCCAGCTCGGCGCGCACTACACCAGCCGTGAGGACATCCTGTTGATCGTCGAACCGGTCTTGATGCGGCCACTGCGCCGACAATGGGAGGAAGTGAGGAAACAGGCTCGGGAGTTGGCGGCTAAGTGGCAAGAGGCCGACAGCGCCGGTGGAGCAAAGACACGGGCCCGACGACGGCTGGAGAAACTATTGTACGGCTTTGCTGACGAGATCGCTGCCACGACCGTTCTTGATCCAGCCTGTGGGAGCGGGAACTTCCTCTACGTCGCCCTTCGGGAGCTTCTCGACCTGGAGAAGGGCGTGATACGTTTCGCGACCGACCTAGGCCTCCCTATGTTCTTTCCCACGGTCAAACCTGAACAGCTTTACGGGATCGAGATCAACGAGTACGCCCACGAGCTTGCCCAAGCGACGATCTGGATCGGCTATATCCAATGGTTGCGCGAGAACGGGTTCGGCCATCCGTCCGAGCCGATCCTCAAGGCGCTCGACAACATCCACGAGATGGACGCGATCCTCGCGTTCGACGACGACGGAAACCCGGTCGAGCCCGAATGGCCGGAAGCGGACGTCGCTATTGGGAATCCGCCGTTTCTAGGTGCGTCCAAGCTTCGCGCAGAATTGGGGGACGAGTACGTCGAACGGCTGTTCGCTTTGTATAACGAGCGTCTTCCCGGCTTCTCGGACTTGTGCTGCTACTGGTTCGAAAAGGCCCGCTCGATGATCGAGCACGGCACGCTCAAGCGTGCGGGTTTGCTCGCGACCCAAGGCATCCGCGGTGGCGCCAACCGTACGACACTCGAACGGATCAAGGAGACCGGCAACATCTTCTGGGCGCAGTCCGATCGGAACTGGATTCTCGAAGGGGCTGCAGTTCACGTGTCGATGGTTGGATTCGATCGGGGCAAAGAAAGCCAGCGGTCCCTGGATGGACACATCGTATCTTCAATCAATCCTGACCTAACCTCGCTTGCTGACTTGACAACGCGATGCCATCTCCAAGAGAACGTGAACATTTCATTCATGGGTCCTTCAGCAAAGGCTCCATTCGACATAAGTGCTGGGGCCGCTACGCTCCTCTTAAAGAAGACGGGGAATCCAAATGGCCGGCCCAACTCTGATATTGTCCGGCCCGTTTTCAGTGCCGTAGACATCACGAAGCGCCCTAGAGGGATGTGGACTATAGACTTCGGGTTCATGACGATCGAGGAAGCCTCCCAGTATCACGCGCCCTTTGAGTACGTGAAGACGCATGTTCTGCCGGTGCGCGAAGCGAAACAGCGCGAGGAGTACCGAAAACGATGGTGGCAATACGCGCGGCCACGGGAAGACATGCGCAATGCCCTTGAGGGTCTGTCACGATACGTAGCGACACCCGGAGTGTCCAAGCACCGGGTTTTCGTATGGGTTGAATCCCGCATTCTCTGCAATCAGGGGACTCTGGTCTTCGCTCGCGAGGACGACTACTTCTTCGGCGTGCTCCATTCCAAGGTCCACGAGCTATGGGCGAGGCGGCAGGGAACACAGCTACGCGAGGCCGAAAGCGGCTTCCGCTACACGCCGACGACCTGCTTCGAGACGTTCCCGTTTCCCTGGCCACCGGGGAAGGAGCCGGTCGGCGATCCGCGTGTCCAGGCGATCGCTGCCGCGGCGAAGGACCTCGTCGAGAAGCGCGACCGCTGGCTCAACCCCGAAGGTGCCAGCAAAGCCGAACTCAAGAAACGCACGCTCACCAACCTCTATAACCAACGCCCCACCTGGCTTGACCTCGCTCACAACAAGCTCGGCGACGCCGTCCTCGACGCTTACGGTTGGTCCCACGACCTAACCGACGGAGACATCCTCGAACGCCTCCTCGCCCTCAACCTCGAACGAGCCAGTAGGAAGGAGAGCGAGAAATGACCACCATCCTCCCTGCCCCCGACATCCTCGCCGCCGAGATTATCGAAGACCTCCAATCCGCCCTCGAAGAACTCCGAGCCATTTCCGACGACCTCGCCCTAGCACCCGGAGCACAGGAAGGTGATCCGAAGCGGAATGACACGCCCTAGTGGAATGAGGTTGGAGGACGACACCGTCTTCGTCCTGGGGGCGGGCTTCACAAAGGCCTTCCTGCCCGACGCTCCACTGCTGGTCGACGACTACGATGCCTCCTCCATCTTGCTCGAGTTCGATGCGTTTCCGACAGCTAGGGCCGCGCTTGAGAACGAGATCGACAACCTGAACCCGTGGTCCGTTGATCTTGAGAGACTGATGACGCGGGCTTCCGCGGGAATGCCATATGATTCCGACGCCGGGTCTTCGGAGGAGCTTTCTCTGCTGTTTAGCAGACTGAAGCAGGCATTCGAGTCAAGGCTCCAATCTGCGCGGGACGGGCAGGTGTATGCGGACGACTTGGCTGCATTTGCATCGCTCTGTATTGACAGACGCACAACGTGCGTCACGTTCAACTACGACGACTTGCTTGATGAAGCTCTCTGGAAGACGAGAAGTATCAGCGTGCACGCGCCTGGTGTGCCCTATTGGCATCCCGATGGCGGCTATGGGTTCTTCTGCAGACCCGCCTGGTCGATGTCGGGAACCGCCCCAGCGGTGAGAATGGACAACGCTGCTATGCATCTACTCAAGCTTCATGGTTCAGTCAACTGGCGGGTCAGGCTAGGCTACTCCAGCCCACTATCACCTGACGCGCTGGTGCATTCTGCGGAGTGGTTCCCGCGTCTTGGGCCAGATGATCCTGATGCAGAAGAGCTCGAACGGCACATGGAGCCAAGTCCCTTTCTGGTGCCGCCCATTCTGACGAAGGATGTACTTGTCAGAGAGCCGATCCTGCGTCTTATCTGGACTAGAGCCTTTGCTGCCCTGGAAAGGGCTGACCTTGTGGTTTTCGTTGGATACTCGTTTCCGGTGACGGACATTGCAGCTCGTTTCCTGTTCACAGAAGCGATACGCCCGGAGACAAGGCTGCGAGTAGTGAACCTCGTGCGGAACAAGACAGAGGAAGAGAAGCTTCGGGCCAACTACCGAAAGGCGCTGCCGCATCTGCGATATGACCAGTTCTCGTTCGAAGGCGCACTTGAATGGAGCCGAAGACTCACCGAGAAGTACCACGTGCGCGACGGACAACGTCAGGCATCGACGTCGGTGGGATAGAAGATAGAGGAGGCGCATCTCATGGCAGCTGCAGGCTCGAAGAAGTGGGCCTTCCGCGTTACGGCAGTTGTGAGCCTGCTGTTGTTCGGGTTCTTCTTGTGGCGGTACTTCGGCCTGGCACGAGATATCCTGAACGTCATTGGGGCCCTTGTAAGCATCGCGTCCTTTGTCATTTCCTTAGCGCGGGGACGCGTCAGGGAAGTGGGCCCGATACGTCGGGAATGGTGCGCTTGTCTCTGGCCTCCGATGCATTCGGTGTGCGGCACTCGTGTGGTTGACAGCGGTGCGAGGTGCGGCCAGGCTGTCCGAGGTGGCAGCGGGAGCGAGTCGTGGGAGGCATTGCTCTACGGACCTCATGAGGTACTGCCGATGGCAGGGACGTACGAAGCTCGGTTCTACCTTAGACGGGACGCCAGCAACAGCGAGCCTTCTGGAGATGTAACGCTTGACGTGTATGTGACTGCAACGGAGGAACGTCTTGCACAACGCCAGCTGAGAGGGAGAGAGATTCCCCCCGACTACTCATCGATTACTCTTCCGTTCAAGTACACAGACTCCAGCGTGACGCTCGAGTTCCGAGTGAAGGTAAGGGGGATCGATCTTCAGGTATCGGTAGATCGCGTGGTTGTGAGGCGGATCGGGAACTAAGGCGCTAGCAGGGGGAATCCCGCAGGAAAGTGGGATCAGATCTTGAATTGTCACATTTCTTAGAGATTCTACGGTGCGATGAGGCGGCTTCCCACCCGAAGGCAATCCCGAGGGAATTCCGGGGACGCATACCATGATTCCTCAAGGAGTAGCCTGGAATAGGGGCCATGTCTCTCGAATTCAATAGAGAAACGGGAGTTTACGCTTGACACGGGGAGGGTTCATGATATATGTTGTTACTGGACAAATGCTGTCGATAGGGAGGAGCGCGTAGTCTACGAGGTTCAGTGTTGTGGATGCCCTGAAGGTACATGGATGGATATCGGCAGAGTGAGGGAAAGTGACAGGGCCATGCGCTAGAAACAGGAACGCGGTGTGCATACTGAAGGCTCGGAGAAAGGGAGGTGAGGAGTCTAGCTGATACCTTGGACTTGGCAAGGTGGGATGAGCTTATGAGGGCTGCATAAAGCCCACTGAGGGTTTGAGCAAAAAAGGAAAAAAACCGGATGGATTACACGATGCATCTTTTTGTATCCTTTTTTTCATCAGGGTTCATGCAGCAGAAAATGCTGACCAAAGGACCTTGCGTAGACCGCAGAAACAGTACTTAGCTGGCGATCAGGACTTCCAAGCTATCTAGTTCGATCGACGTAAAGAAGAAGTTATGACAAAACCGTTGCTACCATTAAGCAATATGGCTGACCGTCATGTTGGCCTCACGAAAGCACTGGCAGAAAGCTACCTTGAGGCTGCAAGGGTAAGTCTTGACCGTCACCATAAGCCACCACAAGAGTTCACCTTACGAGACGGCTCAATTGAGCAAGCAGCACTGGTAGTTTGGGAGCCTCCAGATGATCGCTGTCGGGGAGCATGGGCAAATAGAGATGATGCTACAAGAGATGGTGCATACGCTTGTGCAATTGCGGCGGCAGAACTATCTCTTGGATTGTATGCTGTTAAACGAGCTGAGACACTTACAGGGGCAGACTATTATGCAGCATTCATCAACCAAGTTTCGCACGACTTAGAGGACTGTCTTCGACTTGAAGTATCTGGGACAAACCTGAACGAATATGAGGTTCAGCGGCGGCTGCGAAATAAAGTAAAGCAAGCACAAAAAGGTAAAAGCAATCTCCCAGCCCTAGCTGTTGTTGTTGGTTTTCGAGTAAAACTGGTGTCAATGCAGACTATTGACGGGATACTATGAGCTGGATCATGCATCACTCACGAAGTGAGAAATACGCAAGCCAAGCAGAAGCAGCTTCCAGAAACGGGGATAAAGATAGGGCTGCGGAACTCTATCGCTTGGCAGCAGAAGAAGAAGCTTCGGCACTTTCCGCACTTGATCCAAGCAAAACTCGCACTCTTGGTATAACTGCTGTAAGTGCCGCTTCCCTATGGTTTAAAGTAGGTATGTTTAGACAAGTCGAGCGTGTCGCCTGTCAATGGCTTGCTACAGATTATTTGCCTGATTTCGCCATATCGCAATTGCAGACAATCTTGCAGACGGCCTGGAACGAGATACTTTTCCGCGAATCGGGAATCGAGTTTGTAAAAGGTGAGGTATTGGTCTCAGTCGCTGGGGGCAAGATTGTTACTGGTGCTGCACCACTTGAGTTTGTACATCGAAAGGTCAAGGAAGTTCGCAACATATTTTACCGAACAATCGAAATGCTTCTGAACCAACCATTCCGTAGACGCGGTCTACCAAATGCAGACATTCAAGAACAGTTTCGCCCGTGGCTACTTCAAGCCCCTCCAGGAAGCTATCAATTCGCGGTACGTGTCCAGAAGCCGGCTCAAATGTCGTTGTTCCCTGATGCATCACCAGAAATCGAGGAAGTAACCCAAAAGTTACTTCAAATTGTTGACGCAGCCGCGCAAGAAACCCACGAAGAACTTGAAAACATAGTGCCTGATCCAGAATACCGCAACGGCTTTTTACGACTTACTCGCAATTTAGCACCTACAGGCAAGACGTTTAATCGACTGGAAATAAAGTCGGCAACTGATTTAGAGGCTCGCCCTATAGTCTTCCTGCCGGAATCGCGCCAAGGGATAAATAAGACGCTGAGAGAAGAAAGAAAAGCTACTGAGGAACCTACCGAACTCAAGGAAGAACAACTAACCGGGATATTACGTGCTTTACACCTTGACAAAGATTGGATCGAACTCCACCCCGATGATGGTGAACAGTCAGTCCGCATTATCCAAACAGGGGACGTCATTGACGATATTGTTGGGCCGATGGTAAATCAGCGAGTAATTGTTGATGTTGCTGTACGCCCAGATGGAACTTATTTGTACCGCGATATTCAGTCAGAAGAATAAAGACATGCAAATGGAAAGCCAGCTGACAGCAGTTGCAGCGGGCGGGTGAGATCAGGGCTCATCCGCTAGATAAGGCTTTGGTTGTTTAGGTTGATTTCGCTAGAGAGAGTGCCTTTTTGGGACATAATACCTGTTTTTTCCGTTTCGTAGATTGATCACCCCTCGCAAGAGAGCCGGTTTACTTGTGAAATTCTGGGGACGCATACCACAATTCCTCGCGGAGCAGCCTGAAGTAGAGTCTGTGTCCATCGAATTCCCCCTCCTTGTATCGGTCAAAGGCTAGGGGCTATGACTCTCCGCGCTTCGGAGTTCGAAATATCGACCTATTAGATGGAGAATGAGATACCATTGATAGCCGGACTGTCTCATGTGAGTGGAGTGGTGGTTGTGTTGTTTGTCGCGTTCTGGGTTGGAAAGACCTTCTGCGATTCAGGAGAACAGGTTGCCGGGTCACGCTACCTCATCGTGAATGCTGATGACTTCGGACTGAGTGAGGGCGTGACCCAGGGAATCGTCAAAGCTTGGCGTGAGGGGATCCTTACATCTACTACGGCCATGATCAATATTAAGGGAGCACCGCAGCGAGTGACTGCTACACACGCGAGATATCCGGATCTGCCCATTGGTTTGCATCTCAACATAACTACCGGTCGTCCTGTTTTGGCACCCGAAGATGTGCCCACCCTAGTAGATAAGGGCGGTTGCTTCTACACAAGCGGCAGCATCATCGAACACCTGCATGAGGTCTCCCTGGATGAACTGCGTGCTGAACTGGGAGCTCAAGCCAAGTTGATGATCGCAAGGGGCGTGCGGTTCGATCATATTGACTATCATCAACACATGGTGGCGCTGTATACACCTTTCTATCAGGTCGTGTGCGAACTTGCTAAGGAATACGCTGTCCCCGTGAGACATCCAGTCCCAGAGTCGCTGTATGGGAATACCAAACTCCAGGGTGGTGGGGGTTCGGCTGAGGCCATGAAAAGAATGATTCAGTTTGGAATCCGCCATCCTGTTCTGGCAATGCGACTGATGCCAAAGATGACGCCAAATGCGTACAGGCGGTACGCAGCCCTGCTTGACGCACAAGGGATAGGAACACCCAATTGGTTCATCGACTCGTACTATGGCAACCCAAGCAGGGAGAGCCTCATTGCCATGCTGGCACAGTTGCCGCCTGGCGTGAGTGAGCTCATGGTGCATCCAGCCATTGTTGACGACTCGCTGCGACGTTTAGGCGGCACATATGTAGAGCAACGTGAAGCTGAACTGGCAGTACTACTTGATCCGCGCGTCCGCGAGGCAGTAGTCCAGTATCAGGTAAAGCTGGTGGATTACTCGTTCGTGAAACCAGGTCGCTATTTGAGCGGGAGATAATGCTGTAACAAGAGGCTGTGCACATCGCGAAACCGTTTCCTGGCTCGGGGCAAACGGCGTCGTCCTCCCCTTCTGTCCCTCCTGGCCATTGACATGTTTTGAACAGATGACTCAGCTAGGAGTATCCTGACACGAAGAGCTGTCTCGGACGGTGGAGAGCAGCAGCTAAGGAGAGTGAAACTGCCTATTCGACGTATTGGCAATCTGCGGAAGGGCTGACTATACTCAAAGGGCTGCCTGTTCAAGCTTATGGGGAACCACCATGTAGAGTCTTGTTTCCAAAGGGATAGGTGACGTAACACAATGGTCTCTGTGACAGTGGTCGTGCCAGCACATAATGAGGAAGCTCTTTTGCCTCGTTGCCTCGCCTCCCTTCGAAAGCAGACGATTAGGGATTCTGAGCTCATTGTGGTCGACTCAGCGTCTACCGACCGGACTGAACAAGTAGCCCGATCATTTGGAGCGAAGGTCATACAGCTTAAGCAAGCTGGAGTTGGGAAGGCGCGGCTAGCAGGGTGCGCAGCTGCAACAGGGGAGATCATCGCGTCCACTGACGCCGATACGATTGTCCCCCCTAACTGGCTGGAGTGTCTTCTTTCCTCTTTTCGAGAGCCTCAGGTACTCAGCGTGTACGGCAGCCTCAGGTTTGAGGGCCGAGGGTTTATGATGCGATTGGTAGAACGTTGTTTCCTTCTCTGGCAGAGAATTAACCATAGCTTGGGGCGGCCGGCATTTTGCGGGCCCAATTTCGCCGTCCGCAAGACAGCGTTTGCAGCAGTAAGGCATCCTCTGAGTAACGGCATGTCTTGCAATGCCAAGCCTGAGCTTCAGTTGTGCTTCAGACTGCGACGGCTAGGAGAGGTTCACTTCCTTCCGGAGCTCTTTGTCGTGACGTCGCCACGCAGAATGGGTGGGCTAAGGCTTATCACATACACCATTCGATATTTCTTGGATTATTTAAGAGTTTGTCGGCTGGAAAGAATCATAGATGATTGAGGAGCAGACCAATGAGTGGGTTGCAAAGCTGGGCAACGATATGGTTTTACCCGTTTAAAGTAGAGTTAGTGAGTTTGGGCACTGCAGATATCCGCTATCTATCCTCCTTTGAGTATTCCTCCAAGACTAACTTGTGGGAGGGGCAATGACTGTGAGCAAGAATGCGATGGGAGACGCCAAACAATGGCTTGTCGCAGAATACGAAGCACTCAGTGAAAACATTCGCCAGCGGGAACGTTTTTTGGAGAGTACAACATACTACGCCTTCACAGCACTAGGAACAGCGTCTAGCTTCCTTCTATACTTCACGTGGGAGCTGCGCGGCTGGCAGCCCTTGATCTCTTTTTCTTTGGCCTTAGTTTTTCTGATTTTTTTTCTCGACGTTATCAGGCAACAGTTCGAAATCGTGTGGTTGGCCACAGTTATTGAGCATTATATCCATTTCACGATAGCACCGTTCTATGGCGGGAAGCGTCTTCTGCATTGGGAACCTTTCAGGTTGGCCAAACGGGTGGAAGTATTAGGAGAAAAGAGCATATTCTCGATAATACTATCCTCGATAATACCTACAAGAGTCACAGCAAGGCGAATCATTGAGCTAAAGCCAGCTTGCATGCTTGTACTCCTTCTTTCTCTTGCGTTTTCAGCTTTTGGTTGTTGGTCTTGGGTTCGGGCTTGGTACTATGGGAGCATGTGTCCATTGCAACACGCATTAGCCGCGCTTCTGCTAGTAGCCTACACATCTGGGGTGATAGATGCTAGCGCCGCAGGCCGAGAACTGCTCAAACAAAGTAAGCAAACAGTTAAAGACGTTGAGCCAGATGCCATCTACCAGAACAGCGCCAAAGTGGGCCAAGTTGTTGGGAATGTCGTAGACGACAATGACTCTATCGTATTCGAGTGTTTAGCCGACACAGAGAACCTTGACCGAACTCAGCCTTTCCAATATCGCAGACAAACTCTCAGCATAAGAAGCATCGAAGCCATTACCGGCCTCTGGAGCATTCTAAATGCTGAAACTGGTGAAACTGAGACTTTTCACAACGTCCTGCAAGGAGTAGTCTGCGAGCGGAAACCTTAGTCGTAATAACCAGCCTAGAAGCTTTTACAACGTAAGGTTCCTACCGTTGCGAGAGCTGGCGAGTTGGAGGACCCCTTAAATCCTTTCGCCAAGCGGCGGCGGTAGCGGTATAGCGTAATCGAGCGGGGGCGCGCATTTTGCCTCCATCGGGGGCGACCGTCATCCCCTTTCCTTGACCATTCAACATAACAGATTGCGCGCAAAATTCCGGGGACGCATACAATGATCCCTCAAGGAGCAGACTGAGATAGGATCTACGTCCCTCGAACTAGTGAAGAGGCATGGGTTTGCCATCCCTCTGCTACTCGTAGGGGAGTCCTTTCCCTTGGA
>Ga0315543_1003401_pt1 | contig 14317 bp, 8 predicted proteins | sample SalMarSW160210MG_2_FD_203098 | JGI IMG/M metagenome (GOLD analysis project Ga0315543, IMG submission 203098) | Salt marsh sediment microbial communities from the Plum Island Ecosystem LTER, Massachusetts, United States - Salt Marsh Sediment SW1601-210 ...
GGGCGTTAGGAGAAGAGAAATTAAAAATCAAAATGCAAAAAGCAAAACTACATCCGCCTTCAGTAAACTTACGGCGGACAAGCAGCAAAAATAAAAAATACAAAGACACGGAAAACGGAAGACAAATACTCGATACTGGATACTTGATACTTGTTACGAATTGAGGGAACAAGGTTGCTGCTGCTGCCGGAGGCCACCGAAGCGGAGAAAGTGGAACAGCAGAACAGTTGAACAGGAGAAAAACGGTGTCCTCTTCGACAAGCTCAGGATGATAAAATGGATTCCCGCCTTCGCGGGAATGACAGGCGAGATTGCCGCACTGCGCTCGCAATGACCCCGATGAGATAGCAGACGACGCCCCGAAGAGATAGTTTCACATCTCATAGGGCAAGCATCTCACAGGGCAGACTGGAGGATGCAACAGCTACGCTGCTCAGACGCACCCAGGGCACAAGCCGTGGGGGCTTTTTAGGAGGGTCGATTTTTCTGCTGAGCGCGGGATTTCAAATTTAGGATTTCTCGGAGAATATTCTTGACAAGGGGGGTGTAAAAGCGTAGAATTCTACCACCTCTTAAGGCACTGAAGAGAGGAGAAAATGTGCGATTTCTTTGGCTCAATTGCGTGAAATTCTGTGAGAAAGTATCGGTATGCGCAGGGTATACTATAAAAACATAAAAACTTTTATGGAAGGAGAATAAAATGAAAACTACAAGAATGTTAACAGCTCTGGTTGTGGCTTTCGGTCTTTTGGCCTGCTCATCGCAGTTTGTCAAGGCGGCACCGGTGGGGACGGCCTTTACCTATCAGGGTCATCTTTACGACGCCAGCCGTGTGGCGGATGGCCCCTATGACTTCCAGTTCAAGCTGTTCGATGACCCCAACGTCATCATCGGCAATCAAGTGGGCAGCAATGTTAACGTAGCTGATGTGGATGTAATCGATGGCTACTTTACTGTGGAATTGGATTTTGGCAGCGTGTTTGATGGCAATTCTGTCTGGCTGGAGATTGGCGTTCGGCCGGGTGAACAAAACGACCCCAATGCTTATACAACCCTTAGTCCACGTCAGGAAGTAACACCCACGCCATATGCGCTTTATGCAAAGACCGCGGGCAGCGATAACGACTGGATGGTCTCCGGGAATGATATGTATTCAATCCCATCAGGCAATGTTGGCATCGGTACGACGAGTCCAGGAGCGGCTTTGGAAATCGTTGGCGAAGGAGTCGCCAATCATCTCGTGCTCACAAATCTGGGTAGTCCAGGTCCTGCTTTACGCCTGAATGCACTCAACAAAGATTGGGTCATAATGGGCACCAGCCCGGGCGCTCCTTCGGGTGACCAGCAGCTGGTCTTTCGCGACTTTAGTGCCGCCAAGGACCGGATGGCCATCGACCGTTACGGCAACGTAGGCATCGGCACGACGTATCCGAGCTGCACATTTGACGTAACTGGAACGCAGGACAGCAGTCTAGTGAGCCAGCCGAATGCGACCCATATGTTCGTACACCTGACGAATACGACGGAAAACACTGGAGAAGGTCCTGGCATCGGCTTCTCGAACTCCAGTGTTAAAGAAAACATCGGTGCGAAGATCGTACACATCCGCACCGGCTCCCAAAGCACCGGGGATTTGGCATTCTATACCAAAAACAGCGGTACACAGGGCGATTACACGACCGAGAAGATGCGCATCAAGGCAAACGGCAGTGTCGGCATCGGGACGGATAGTCCTGGAAATAATCTAAAACTTGACGTAGCAGGAAGGATAGCTCCGGACTGGGGGAGTACAACTGATGCTACTTATAGGTTTGGTGATGGGAGCGAAAATACAGGCTTTGCCAGCCCCTCCTCAGATGCGATATCGGTGGTAATAGATGGCTCAGAGGAAATCCACATTTCCGCCTTCGGTTATGTCGGCATCGGGGATACATCACCAGCGTATCGATTGGAACTACCAAACGATGCAGATGCATCTGGTCGTGGCCGGGCAAACGCCTGGAGCACTTACAGCTCCAGAAGGTTGAAGAAAAACATAAAGCCGATTGAAAACGCATTGGATAAGGTAAAAAGGTTAAGAGGAGTATATTTTGACTGGAAGAAAGACGGAATCCACGACATTGGGATGGTTGCAGAAGAGGTAGGCGAGGTTATCCCTGAGGTGGTGGACTATGAAGCCAATGGGGTAGATGCCGCCTCACTCAGTTATGGCAGGTTAGTGGCACTTTTAATTGAGGCGGTGAAAGAGCAACAATGCAAAATTGCAGAGTTGGAAGCAACCATTGCCCAAAGAGAGCCGGTGGAACAAAGGCTTAAGACTCTGGAGAGAATGATACAGCAACAGCAGTTTGCCATCGCGAAGGAGGTTCAACAATGAGACAGATTATTCTAAATGCGTTTGTTCAAAAAGGCGTTATTACATTGCTGGTGGTATTCCTACTGGTGACTGTCCCGGCGTTGGGTCAGAGCGGAGGAAACTATGTTTTGGACTGGAGCACGATAGACGGCGGTGGTGGTGTTAGCAGCGGCGGGCAGTATATTGTAACCGGTACTATAGGTCAGCCGGATGCGGCATACTCGGCTGGTGGCAGCTATGAGCTGCTTGGCGGTTTTTGGCCGGGCGAACCGTCGTGCTTCGTGGATTTCGAAGACTTTGCAAGATTCGCCGAATACTGGCTTGAAACGGGAAGTGATTTGCCTGCTGACCTGTATGAGGATGGTATCGTTGACTTGTTCGATTTGAAGCTGTTTGTTGATGAATGGCTCTGTTATTGTCCGTATGGCTGGCCGTTGAAGTAATAGAGGACGGGGGACGGACGACAGATGCTCGATGCTGGATACTCGATGCTCGTAATTGGTTAATTAGTGAATGGCGATGTGGGCCCCAGATAACGACTTTCTGGGGTCTGCGCTACGCTCCGAGGATCTTCGCTGCGCTACGACAGGGAAAGATAATTTTCGCTTGACAATTTCGGGCAATAGAGGCATAAATAAGCAAGGCAATCAACGGGGCTGGGTTATATCCGCTTTTCCTACTCCCTCCGCACCCAGCCCTGTTTTTATTTCGTGGAATTGAGATTGCCACGTCGGCCTAAGGCCTCTTCGCAATGACAAATTCGTGAAACTACCGCTTCACTTGAATTGCGTAAGTATTTGTGGTAATAATTCGTCCTTCGCAACAGCGCTGCTGCGGAGAATGAAATTGCTGCAAAACGATAGAATGGATTCCTGCTCCCTTGGGGACAAGTTTCGCAGGAATGACATACGCAATACGATATTATGAAGGTTCAAATTAGAAAATCACTGGCTGCAGCTGTATTTAGTATCAGTCTTGTCAGCGCCGCTTCGGTAGAGTATTGCGTCGCCGTACCGGCGATGGCTAAACAGAGTAACTCGGAGCTGGCAAAACGCGTTGACGGTATTATCGAACAATCTTCCCAGAAAAAGGTTCGATACTCCGTTGTCATCGTAAAAGCGGATTCGGGGGAGGTGGTATACAGCCATAATGCGAACGAAGCGATGATTCCGGCTTCAAATATGAAAATAATTGTTACGGCGGCGGCGCTGAAATACTTAGGGCCAAATTACGAGTTTAAGACAGAAATTGGTCTTTGCGGCGATACGTTAGTAATAAGAGGCGGCGGCGACCCGCTATTAGGTGATAAAGTTACGGACACTAAATACCTTAGAGAGGCCGGCTGGATATTTAAGGATATAACGGCAGCACTGAAACGAAATGATATGACAGCCATTAAGGATATTATCGTCGACAGCAGTATATTCGATGATGAACGGGTGCATCCGAACTGGCCGAAGAAAGATTTGAACCGGTGGTATGCCTGTGAAGTGAGCGGTTTGAATTTCAACTGCAACTGTATAGAGATAAGCGCTAAAACTATCGGCGGCAAAACGACTGTTTTTATTAAGCCGGAAACCAGTTATGTAAAGGTCATCAATAAGGTTGTGCCAATATCGAAGGGTAAAGGTGCGTTGTGGGCCTATAGAAATCAAGAGATTAATAAAATTATCGTAAAGGGCAAATGTAAAAAGCAAGTGTGGCCATTTGCCGTTGCGATTGAGAGGCCTGCTGCATTTTTCGGGTATTTATTAGCGGAGAATTTGGCTAAAGCAGAGATAAATACAAAAGGGCAGCTTCTTGAAAAGTCGGTGGGCGAAGATTGCAATTTCAAAAGAATTGCTGAATACAGCACACCAATAGCAGATTGTCTGGCACGGTGTAATAAGGACAGCCTGCCGCTGGCGGCGGAGGCACTTCTCAAGACCATTGCCGCCAAAGCCTCACCGGACGGTAAAAACGGCAGTTGGGCGGGAGGACGAGAAATAATTCACAAATATCTGCTGGAGCTTGGTATTGAAAGAGAAGAATTTTATATCGACGACGGGAGCGGGCTGAGCAGGGGAAATAAACTCAGTGCAAATGCCATCACGAAGGTGTTGTTGGATGTTTACAAAGGTGAGAACCGGGGGCTTTATAAGAATTCGCTTGCGGCGGGGGGGATAGACGGGACAATCGGCAAATATTTCAGAGAAAAAAAATACAAGGGTAAAGTTTTCGGCAAGACCGGCTATATCGGCGGCGTTAAGTCGTTTTCGGGGATATGCAGTGGTAAAAGAGGGGATTATATATTTTCCATTCTGGCCAATAACACCAACGGGCGGACACGGGGAGCAATCAATGATATAGCAAAAGTAATTATAGATGATAATGGGGGGTAATGTGAATCGCAGGATTAACGTCTGAAGTAGACTATGGGGCCATTTTCGTAGATTTTTGCCTCCCAGGTTTCCGAATTGGGCTTGGCTGCTCGAAAGAGAGGGACTTCAAGGAACTTAGGTTCTACGCGAAGTATCAAGGCGGAAGGCGGGGATTTTTCAATCAACTCCTTGAGGTTTTCCAAGCCTATGGTGTGTGTGAGGTGGCGGTCGGAGGGGGAGAGGTAATCGGCAACTCTGTAAACAAACGGGCCTGCGGAGAATTCGGTATAGATATCGCAGCCTCCTTCGAGGGCATAAAGAGGGGCCAGGGTGAGTATTAGTTTCGGGCTTTTAGTTTTCTCGGCAATATCTTTCGAAATCCGGTGCAGGCGAATCGGAGTCCAGCTTTGCGGGTCAAAGAACTTTGGAACCCTGTGCAATACACAAGGGTATGATGCCACTGCTACAACTGCACAGGCAATCATTAAAGCACGGGCCAGCTTGAAATGCTTACCGGGGCTGGTATTGGAGTTAAGTTTTCTCAGGTACAGAAGGGGGAACGCAAAGCTGATTACTATGAAAGGGACCGGCATTGCGAGGTGCTGTTTCCATGTTGTCGGCATAATTAAAGCAATTATAAAAAAGACGAAAGCCAACAGGACAGCAAGTAGCAGATTTGCTGCGTTTGATATTGTTAGTTTGCGACGTTTCCATGCGATTGTCAGGCAGAGGTAAATCGCTATCAAGATAAGGACAAAGCAGCCTCGTGTCGTCAGGAAGCGGAATATTATATCAAGCTTGTTATGAAACATGCCGGTTTGGTGCACCCATTCACCGTTAAGTATGGATATCCGGAAGAGGTTTAGAAAGAATGCCCGTGGTGCCAGAGCTATCATCCAAACCGGCCAAATCGCAACAACAGCGGCGGCAATTAAAAACGGCAAAATGGTCTTAAATTTTTGCTTTATTGAACCGGTGGGTCGGGTCAGCAAAACAGCGAAAAACAGCAGCTGCACAAGAGCTGTGGTTATCCGCATACAGGTTGCGAAGGTCAACAGTGCACCAATGAAGGCGACTCGATAGTATCTTGATTTGTGCTTGAAATCGATAGAGATAAACAACCAGAAAGAAAGCAGAACGAGAAGAATCACGAGGTCGTGATTCCAGGCGAAGCCGTTGGCGTAATCGACGAAAGGATTGAATACATACAAGACAGCGGCTGAGGCGCCTAAAAACATTGCGGTAGTTGGAAAAGAGCCAAAGATGCGCCAATATATACCGACGATACAAACGGCTACGAGGATATCGCATAAACTTGAGAGGGTTCTGCCGATGAGCAGGAAGTGCGTTGTGCTCAATGTCCTGAACAAGGCGGCGCAGAATAATGGGTGATATGGCATCTGGGATGGGTATGAAAAATCCCTGTAAATCATTTTGCCCTGTGCTAACAGAGCACCGGCGGTGCAGTACATTTGTTCGTCGCGGCCAAGAGGCTTGGTCATACTATTGGCAAAAATTACAAGCGAAAGCGCTGCAATTATTAAGAAGACAAGAGTATTAGTAATTTTTGGCGACATCATATTTAATTTTAGATTTACGCAGCGGGTATTATTCTACCATTCAGCTAATTCGCCGAGTAGTTCCTCGACCAAATCCTTCATTGTCAGAATGCCGATGTGCCTTTCTCGGCCGGCGTGGGCGGTTCTCGTCCCGCCTCTCCGAGAGGCGGGGCTCGTAACCAAAATGATTTTTTGGTTTTCACTCTGCATAATATTTATTGCGTCTGAAATGATGGTATCGGCGGGGAGCTTTCGAATCGGCTTTATGAAATCACGCAAGTCAGTAAACCGCTCCGTTGAGCTTAAGGCTTCGTAAATATTTACAAAGCCGACTATATTCTCGGGCCGACGGTCATAGACCGGCAGACGAGTAAAAGCCGATTTCTTTAATTTGTTCAGCAAAACCGAACTATCAGAATTCACATCGACCATCTGAGCTTTATTAACAGGCGTCATCACTGCCCTTATACTAAGATGTGAGATATTTGCCAGGCGGTTTATGATATCGGTTTGGATGGGGCTGAGGAAACCTTCTTCTCGTGTTTCGTGAAAAATTGCTTCGATGTGAGGCCGTCGTGCGGCGGTTATTGCTGTTTTTGGGGAATCCGTTTTAGCGGCCAGTCGAGCGAAGGCGGCGGATATAAATTTGAGCAGGGGCACTATGCCGGACCAGCTAAAAAGTTTGTGAAATACAAATAAAACCGGTGCGATGTACGGCATAAGCAGATCGGCGCGATAAAAGAAGATATTTTTAGGAATCAGCTCTGAGCAAACGAAAAGCGTCGGTGCAGTTATAAGTGTTGCAAATAATTCAGCAGTGTGCTCAGCCTGCAGTTTGCTCAACAAAAGGAAAGTGACAATACTTGTAGTAAGATAGTATGTGAGATTGGTAGCTATTAACATTGAGATAAGCAGAGCGGGGCTGTCACGTAAAATCCTGCCAAGGATGACAAATAATAATCGCCTCTTTTCAATACCAAGCCGCAATCGAAGTCGGCTGAGCTGATACATGCCCGTTTCGGCGCCGGCGAAAAGGCCGGAAAGAATAACCATAAACACGGCTATTACTATTAAAATTATCTTATTGGTCATCAGGCGGCAGCGGCTCCAGGGTTAATATTAGTGTTTCGATTCGGTGCTTTCGCACTTGCTCGACAGTGAACTTTAAGTTTTTCAGGTGAGCGATGTCACCGGCTTTTGGTATTTTTCCGAGGGCGGCGGTTACGAGGCCGCCGACTGTTGAGACCCTCGCTGCTTCGGGTTCGATACCGAATGCTCCGGCCCAGTCGTGAATAGAAAGGTTGCCTGCCAGCCGGTATTCAAAAGGGCCTATCTGCTCGATGTGTTCAATACCGTCTGTAAGCTCAATGGGGCCAAGTAACTCTTCAACAATATCCTCGAGACGAACCGAACCTGCGATGCCGCCATATTCATCCACGACTATTGCGGTGTCGGTATGAGTCTGACGAAAGAATTCAAGCAGGGATTCGACTGTCTTTTGTTCAGGGACGAAATGGACCTGCTGAACAAGCTTGTCCAATGGTGTATTCGGCCTAAGTAAGAGCCGGCGAAGGTCGACCATTCCAACTATATTATCAATTGTTCCGACATATACAGGCAGTTTTGTCAGGTGATTTTTCAGCATCATTTTGCGTATATTTTGCGGCGCATCCGTGACTGCACAGGCGAGCATATCCACCCTCGGCCGCAGACAATCGCGAACCTTGAGAAAGCCAAGCTCGATAATTTCGGTTAGAAGTTTATTTTCATCAGTGGTAATTAGTCCTCGTTTTTGCACTTGTTTGATGAGCGATTTGAATTCGTCTGTGGTTACCGGCTTTGGAGTCTTCACCGGCCCGAGCAACAGTCGCAGGGCCGGCTCTACTATTAAAAATCGGAAGATAAATACGAGAGGTGTAAAAATTTGGAGGCATAAAAAGGCCGGCAGCGCGGCGGCGACGCTGAGAGATTTTGAGTTTGTGTAGGCCAGGGACTTGGGCAGTATTTCACCGAAGAGCACCAGTAGACAGAAGCTAAGCAGAGCGGTAACCGCTGCGGCCGTTACGCCGATTTGCTGCTCGAGTCTGACCGTAAGAACACTGGCGAGGGCGAAAAAGAGAACGTTAACGGTCATATTTCCAAACAAGAGACAGCTGAGCAATCGGCTTGGTTCGCTCAAGAGCCTTGCGGTCAGGTTTTGCAGCTTGTGTCCGGATTTCCGCAGCAGATTGATTTGCCTTCGAGAGAGGTTAAAAAAGGCGGTCTCCGAACCTGAAAAAAAAGCGGAAGCGATAAGCAGCAGTAACATCAATATAATATGGCCGACATTTTGGTAAACTTGAGCCACTATTTGCTATTGCCTTAGTGCGATTTGGGCAGCGTTATTTTGAATGTTGTTCCCGTATCTGGTTCGGATTCGACCGAAACGGAGCCTCCGTGGTCATTTATTATCCTTTTGACAAAGAGAAGACCGAGTCCGGAACCTGAGTGTTGTGACGGCGATTTTTCGTCCGCCTTGGTAGTGAAAAACGGTTGGAAAATCTTTTTCAAGTCAGCAGGTTCAATTCCGCAGCCGGTGTCGGTGAGCTCTATCTGGACCGCATTGGCAGTGTCCCGTGCTTCGATGGTTAGAATACCGCCACGGGGCAGCATTGCGTCGCGGGCATTAAGAATTAAATTCATTAAAACCTGTTGAATCTGAACTGGTATGGCCCAAACTGTCAAATCCTCCGGGATTTGTATATTTACAGTTATACCATCTTTTGCAAAATCCCGGCACAAACAGGTAAAAATTTCTTCAACCAAAGTAATCAAGGGGGTGATTTTCTTCTCCTGCGTCTGGCCATTTGCGACGGCGAGCATACTTTGCATAATTTTGGAGGCGTGCTCACAGTTGCGGACGACTTTTTTAAGCGCCTTTTCGGATAAGAGCTTATCATCAGGATTTTTCAGGGCAAGAGCTGCGAAATTAGCCAGAGGCGTGAGTAAATTATTGATTTCGTGTGCGACCATATAGGTAGCGGTGCCGATGTTGGCAAGGGCCTGGAGGTGAGTGAGTTGGGATTTTAAGGCATCGTTCTGCTGTTGCTGATTTGCGAGGTGTTTGTGTAAAGAAAAGCGTTTTTCAATTATCCTTGTCAACGTTTGCTCCTGCTAATTTAATGTTTTTCCGCCTTGGGCGGATAAAAAGCGAATAGTATTTGGCAGTTAATTATTATCCACGGAAGCCGCCGGCTTACAAGTATCTATATCGACCTTCAGTGCGGTTTTTCTTGAGCTGTGGGGAAAGAGAGAGGAAAAACAGTCTATAAACAAAAGGGTGCCGGATTTTACGGCAGCCGAGTGGCAAAGCTATGCGCATAACACAGGGGCATCAGGTAACAACACCTGATGCCCCTGTCACGCATTTATCCTGTTTGCATCATCTGCGAAGGAAATATCAAGCTGTCAAAGTCGGTTTTACTCACAGCCTTCGAGCCAATTGTCGGCCCATATAGCAAAATCTTCGAAGTTGACGCAGCCGTCACCGTTCAGGTCGCCGAGCGGTAATGGGCCGTCCGAGCTGACAACCGGTGCAAGCAGCCAGGGGCAGTAATCGACGTATTCGGAGACGGCGTCACCTAATCCGTCCTCATTCTTCATCGTTGAAACGTCATAGCACGTCGTGCCGTCGGTCTCGTCCGTCCCGCAGGGATCATTTGGCCCGCTGACATCACCCCACCAGTTGTACTCAGCATTAAAGACAGTAGTTGTATCATCATGGGCTGCTGCGCTTTCTACGCCAGTTGTACGATTGTCGAAAATGTTGTTAAGACTTGCGCTTGAGGAGTGACTGTTGACCACATAAATGGCATTGTAGTTGTTGTAAATATCGTTGTCAGTTACAGTCACTGTAGAATCGGCTTCGGGATAATATGCCATCCAGCCATTGATGTATATCGCAGAAGACGCCCAAGATGGCTCCGGATCGAATGTGTTATCACAGTTATAAATTTCATTACGCTTGATTACAACAACCGATGCAGTATCCGGATTATCATCAGCATATGCTCCCTCAACTTCTATTCCATAGCAGACTTCACCTTCACCAGCATATACCTGACCTTCAATTGTGCTCTCTAAAATTTCGACGGTACAGCCGTTGTAAACAAGGATACCTATTCTACCGAAGTTGTGCAGCAGGACTGAATCCACTGTCATCTCAGAGCCATCCCAAATACCAATAGCTGTGCTGGACATATTTCCAACAGCATTCGGCGAAACATTACAATTCTTTATCGAGCCGCTGGAGCTCTCGATGATTACGCCATAGTTCTTCGTGTTGATAGTACCCAAGCCATCGCCTTCAATGTTCAGGTCATTCAAAACGACATTTGTCGAATCCTTAACAAAGACCACGCAATCTCTAGGTCCATAAGCTGTAGTTACGGATTGGACACCCTCGATGAGAACAACACTGCCGGATGTGATGGTCAGCTCACTTTTTGCATCCACGGTGAAAGGTTCGTACGAACCATCAAGTACGTAAATTATATCGCAGGGGTCCGCAACTTCAACAGCGTCCTGAATAACTGCAAATGCGTTAAGGCCGATGTAGTAATCTTTACCACCTACCGTAACAGTATACCAGTCAGGATGAACTCCCCAATCGTCGTCCACAACGATATCAGCAAGAAGTTCCGTGTAATCGTTGCAATCCTCACTCAGTAACCATGGGAAGAAATCAACATTTTCCGAGACCACATCGCCGGTTCCGCCACCTTCGCCACTGGGGCCGCTGGCATCACCCCACCAGTTGTTCTCGGCATCCAAAGGCCCACTTGTTGCAGTCGGGTCGACGGAAATTCCATAATCAGCATTGCCAACGATTAGGTTGCAGTAAATAGAGCCGCCCGGCACAGGGAGTGCCCCACCATATATAGGGTCACTACCGAAAATATATATTCCCTGGAAGTTGTTTGTCAATGTGTTATCGTGGACATCTAAGGTATCAATATCCCAAAGTTGAATGGCCTGGCCTTCTCCCCACTGCCCTTCGGAGACACCATTTACTTCGTTATCATAGACGTTTGCCTGTACTGTGCGGTTAATCTCAAGAGCCGCCCAGTGCTGGCCCTGCTCTAGATTATTACCGCCAATGTCATTCCAAGTGTTTCCGTAGGCGTTAACGACATCTGTTCGGTCGGTGGATAAACCTCGGAACACAATAGAACCATTACAATTGTGAATGTCGTTGTTGGCGAAAGTTACAGTGCCCATAGCAGAACCGTCCCCACCACTGCCACTTCTACTATCAAGAACAGACCAGCCCAAAATATTTTTGAACTCTGAATTTGTGATACTAACATCTCCTTCAAGCTGACCACCTGAGAAGCCATTCCGGTCGGAGGCATACTCACCATCAAAAACACAGTTATCTATAGTGATGTCCGTTATCGCACCATACATACGCACAACAGAGTTCTTACCTGCAACAGCATTGCCTGACACTACAAAGTTTTTAAATGTCAAACCGGTCAGGTTTGTATCGAGCTTTAGTCCTCCTGTGATTGCAGGCCGTGAACTTTGCTCACCAATAACAGTCAAGTTGTCCACACCAATAGTAACGGATTCGCTGTACGTCCATACCACGACGGTGATAGTGTCGCCTGGGTCTGCATCGTCGACCGCAGCCTGAATAGTGTTGTAGGAAGTTCCCTTCGTAATGTTCTGGACCGGGTTCGTTCCGGGTATGGTACCATCCTCATCGGCCCACCACGGGTCGTAGTTAACATTATCAGAGACCTCATCGCCTAAGCCCACGGGATTAGTAACAGGATGGTATGGCCCCGTGGCATCGCCCCACCAGTTATGCTCTGCATCAAGGACCCCAGTCGCGTCGTTCAGTGCCCCATAATTGGAGTGATTGATAATCTTATTCTCCTCTACAACTACAGAGGTTCGCGTTGATAGGTCACCAGGCTTTACGTATATCCCATTGACTCCATCACGGAGTGTATTTCCACTGATCGTGATCGTTGCCGGGGTATTAGCGTGTGGATTCTGCTGAGTCGAGTATAAGCGGATGTCGCTGTAACCTGAAGTGCCGGAGAGGTTTGCGTTCCACACTTCGTTGTCCAAAACGTCGATTGTACCGGTACAGTAAGCATCAACTTGAATGCCAGCTCTTTGCGTGTCATGGATATCACAGCGTTGCACCACTCCGTCATTCACGTTGACCAGCAGAATCCCACCGTAATTTGTGGGACCTATATCACAATCCTGAACGGTCAAATTCTCCATGTTCTGTGGACGCATACCTGACGTGCCGGCGGTCCCACCAGTACCTGAGGCCGCCGTGCCTGTCGTCGAGAAGTTGCAATCTTTGATAATCCAGCCTGAAGGCGGGGGCCATGTGTGGTCCGTATGGTAGGATCCAAAACCATGACCATTGTCAACGTCGACAATCACATCTTCTATAGTGACATCGTCGATGTCGCCATCAATTATTTCGATTCCACCGTTTCCATTCAGTTCACTTCCCTGGCTGTTTTGTATGGTTACATCCTTAAGAACGGCTCCGGTAGAACCGGTCTCAAACAGCACCGCAGCACGTACCTTATCGTCGCCTGCCCGGGGACCTTCGAACTCCGCTCCGTTGGGGTCGATCACAACCAATTCTCCCGGCGCTGAGGTGACTGTCAGGAGCTTATAGATATGCACCTGCTCATTATACGTGCCCTCGTGCACGATGATCATGTCGCCCGGCTCGGCGTAACTGATTGCAGCCTGAATGGTAGTAAAAGGATAGACGTGGATATCGCCGGATGCGCTCACGCCTCCTTTAGGCGGGCCTACTTCCAATGTAGCCGCTTCCATTATTGGACTTAAACCCAAAATTAGAATTCCCATCACACAAATTATCATCAACTTTTTCATTTGGGTTTTCTCCCGTAAAATATTTGTTACTGTTTTTCTTTTTCGCTGCGGACCGCCCGCAGCAACATTCCTTCTCAATCCATTGGTTTTAATTCAATCCGTTTAATCCCTGATCATCTTTTTCCATAGGCATACTCCTTTCCGCTGACCACTGGCACGATCAGCATTTTGTTTCTGGCCGAATTTTGTTTCTCGTTTCTCGTTAATAGCTATCATTCTGTGCTTGCCTGCCCCAGCAATCCGTTGGCGGGGGACACGAAATCCATCTTTTATGGATTCCTGCTCCCTTGGGGATAAGTTCCGTAGGAATGACATTTCCTTAGCCACAAGAGTAATAAATGGGGCCGACCTAAGATCGGCCAGTGATCTTTGGCCGACCCCTAATTTGCAAATACAAAAGCTATGCTTTACGCCTGCGAAGCAGACTCAATGCACCAAGACCAAGCAAAGCAACCGTCGCCGGCTCAGGAACCTCGGAGACACGAAACCCGAAGACGCTGAGCTCGTTCGGCGGGTTGAAGCCAGTCCGGTAAAACGAGCGCAAGGTGGTCCCAAGGTCGTCGAACGACCCGCCCCGAGTGACGCGACCCGCCACCCCGAAGATCGCCTCGTTCCACTCCCATACGTTGCCCATCATGTCAAAGGTGCCGTTCTGCTCCTCGGCGCCCGATCCAACGTTCCATGGACCAGTCTGATAGTCACCGTAGTTCCAGCCGTCGGCTCCCTTTGGCGGCGCGGTGTTCATCCCGTTTGCGTAGTCCGAATAGCCGCTGCCGGTATAGTACGCGGCCTTGTACCACTCATCCTCGCTGGTCAGCAGCACGTGGTACTCTCCCGCCGCCGCCCAGGCGGCGCGTTGGGTCGCATTCGGGATAGTCACGGCCCCCGAGTTCACTCCGCCACCCTCAATCAGGTAGCTCCCGCTTTCCGTGTCGCCGCCCGTCATCCAGTTGGCAAAACGAATCGCATCGTACCAGGAGACGTAGTTCACCGGTCGGTTGGCGTAGTCGCTGCCCACGCTGTACGAATAGCCGCTGTCCGTGACTGTTTGCTCAATCTTGCAGCCCCTGGTGCTTATCCACATGTCCGCGTTGTACAGCCCGTAGGTGTCGGTGGTGGCGGCC
>Ga0315543_1003402_pt1 | contig 14316 bp, 10 predicted proteins | sample SalMarSW160210MG_2_FD_203098 | JGI IMG/M metagenome (GOLD analysis project Ga0315543, IMG submission 203098) | Salt marsh sediment microbial communities from the Plum Island Ecosystem LTER, Massachusetts, United States - Salt Marsh Sediment SW1601-210 ...
TCGATAGCTGCGAGAATATGCAATTCAAGAACGGCAGCGATTTTTACGGGGTAATTTACGCCCCAAACGCGGATGTAATAATGAAAAACTCCGCAAATCTGTATGGTTCTATTGTAGCCAAAGACTTTGAGCAAAGAAACTCCAGCACTTTCAATTACGATGCATCACTGAGAGATGCAAGTGTGAATGATGAGGTCGTGCGTTTCGTAGTAACTCATTGGCATGAAGAGTAGGCAAATGAATTCGGATAATGAGGTTTAACTGCTCATTCAACTTGCCCAAAAATGCCGATTAACTCGTTAGTTCTGCGGGATCATATATCGAATAGTTGCGATATCACTTCTGAAAACCTTCAGATTCCCAATACACTTCTCTTATTCTGCGAACCGCAATAGTTCTTGACATGATGGCGTTTATGTGCGAGAATCACCCTCTCTGTGAACGCTCAATCATGCAGGACTTTTGTTGTGGGCACAAATGATAAGAAAGGCAGAAGAAAGTTTGTCCGGAATTAAGGATATTTTAGAGAGGCATCCCGCAAATCGTGGGAGCCTGATACCTGTCCTGCAGGATGTGCAGGAAAATTTAGGCTATCTATCAGAAGAAGCGGTTAAAGAGTTAGCCCGGCTGATGGGCATATCGGCCAACGAAATATATGGCGTAGCGACGTTCTATACGCAGTTTCGTTTCAGTCCTCCGGGCCGGCACAGAATTCAGAGCTGTCAGGGTACGGCGTGCCATGTCCGCGGGGGCCGGATGATACTTGACGAGTTAGAGCAGCGTTTGGGGATTACCGCCGGCCAAACCACAGCGGACGGCCAGTTTGACCTGGAACGGGTTGCTTGTCTGGGTTGCTGTGCTCTGGCGCCCGTTGTCGCTGTGGACGGCAAAGTGTATGCCCGGATGACCGCTAAAAAGATACCATCCGTACTCTCTCAATACGATGGCAAGAAGGGTATGGAGAAGGCATGAACTCATTACAGCAGATCTATGCCGAGGCTCAAGAGCAGTGGCGCGAGCTTCAGGAAAGTGAACTTCCTGTTTTCTACGTAGGTGCGGCAACGTGCGGCAGGGCCGCCGGTGCCACAGAAGTATTGCAGCGCCTGCGAGATCATATCAAGGCGAAGAAGATAAACGCCTTGGTCGTCGAGGTGGGTTGCCTCGGCCCCTGCTCTTTCGAGCCGCTGGTGATTGTACACAAGAGCGGCACGCCGCGCGTCTGCTATGCAAATGTCGGGCCCGACGAGATTATTCATATTCTCGAAAATCACCTTATGGGCGACGATCCCTGTGCCCAGTGGGCTTTGGGCAAAATGACGCCGGGGCAATTAAACGGCATTGACGATTTTAATGAACATCCGCTGATGCGCCGGCAGGTGCGCAATGTCCTGCGCAACTGCGGTCTGATCGATCCGGAAAATGTGCATCATTATCTCGCCCGGGACGGCTATCGCGGATTTTTGCAGGCGCTGGAGATTGGACCTGATAAGACGCTCGAAGAGGTCAAGAAGGCAGGGCTGCGCGGTCGCGGCGGCGCCGGATTTCCAACCTGGCGCAAGTGGCAATTTTGTCGGGATGCGCCCGGGCAAACGAAATATCTGATTTGCAACGCCGACGAGGGCGACCCCGGTGCGTTTATGAACCGCTCGCTTATCGAGGGCGACCCGCACGCGATGCTTGAAGGGATGCTGATTGCGGCCTTTACATTGGGGGCTTCGCAGGGCTATATATACTGCCGGGCCGAATACCCGCTGGCCATTCACCGATTGGAGACCGCCATCTCTCAGATGCGCGAACTGGGACTGCTGGGCAAAAATATTCAAGGCTCGGATTTCTCTTTCGATCTGACCATTAAAAAAGGTGCGGGCGCTTTCGTATGCGGCGAAGAGACCGCGCTGATTGCTTCGATCGAGGGCCGGCGGGGAATGCCGCAACCTCGGCCGCCGTTTCCCGCCGTGAGCGGTTTGCTGGGCAAGCCGACAGTAATTCAGAACGTGGAGTCGCTCGGCAACTTGCCGCTGATTCTTCGCAACGGAGCCGAGTGGTACACTCAGTATGGCAGCGAGTCCAGCAAGGGAACGAAAACGTTCGCCCTGGCAGGAAAAATCAATCGAACGGGTCTGATCGAGGTGCCGCTGGGTACCAAACTCAAGGATATAATCTATGAAATCGGAGGGGGTGTTCCCGGCGGTAAGGCCCTCAAAGCCGTACAGACTGGCGGGCCTTCGGGTGGATGCATACCGGCAGAAAAAATGGATTTGCCTGTTGACTACGAGTCGCTAACCCAGGCCGGCAGCATTATGGGTTCCGGTGGTATGGTTGTGCTCGACGAAGATACGTGCATGGTCGATATGGCGAAGTATTTTCTGTCATTTACACAGGCCGAATCCTGCGGCAAGTGCGCACCGTGCCGGGTAGGGACGCGGGCGATGCTGAGTATTCTGGAGCGAATCGCGGCCGGAAAAGGTGAAATGGCCGACCTCGATAAGCTTGAAACAATGGCCCAGACCATAAAGGCCGGTTCACTATGCGGGCTCGGCCAAACTGCACCCAATCCCGTATTGAGCACGTTGCGGTATTTCAGAGCGGAATACGAAGCGCACATACGCGAGCACAAATGTCCGGCCGGTGTTTGTCCCGAGCTGCTCCATGCACCGTGTACCAACGAATGTCCCGCCGGGGTTGATGTCCCGTTATATATCTCGCTGATTCGCGATAATCGACTGGAAGAAGCTCTTACCTCACACCTGGAGCGAAATCCTTTTGCCTATATATGTGCAAGAGTCTGCCCGCATCCGTGCGAAGGAAAATGCCGGCGCATCCAGTTGGATTCACCGGTTTCGATTCGCGCTTTGAAACGCTATATGGTGGACAATACCGAACGTATCGAGCCGAAGAAGATGGTACGCGAGAATCCCCATTGTCTCGACATGAAGATAGCCGTTATTGGAGCCGGCCCTGCAGGTTTAAGCTGTGCTTATTTCCTGCGACGCATGGGCTATTCGGTTACAGTATTCGAGAAGCAGGAGCGTCCGGGTGGTATGATGGCCTATGCCATTCCCGAGTATCGTCTGCCTCGCAAAATCCTGCAGGAAGAAATTGACTGGCTTTTGGGAACGGGTATCGAGCTGAAGACGAATACGGAGGTCGGCAAAGACGTGACGATTGACCAACTGAAACAGCAGGGATATAAAGCCTTCTTCCTGGGCCTGGGCGCCTGGAAAGGCATGAGCATGGGCATCCCCGGAGAAGATCTGCGTGGTGTCATGCAGGGTCTGGAATTCCTGGTAGGGCGCAACAAGGGACTGGATGTTCCCATTGGCAAAAAAGTTGCCGTTATCGGTGGTGGTGACGTGGCAATCGACTCGGCCCGCACGGCCTTCCGAATGGGAGCCGAAGTGGTAATTGTTTACCGCCGGACCCGGGAGGAAATGCCCGGAATCGAATCTGAAATCGAAGAGGCACAGGCCGAAGGTATCCGCTTCGAGTTCCTGGCTTTGCCGGAACGTATCGAAGGAAATGGTAAGCGCGTGGAGAGACTTCTCTGTCGCCGGATGAGCCTGGGAGAGTTCTCTTTGGACGGACGTCGGCGTCCCGAGCCGACAGAAGAGATATTTCAACTTGAAGTTGACACAGTCATTGCCGCTATCGGGCAGCAGGTTGTCTCTGAGACCATCGCCGAACAAGTCGGCCTGACGTTGAAAAGGTCCGGACGTATCGATATTGATCCGTTCACCCACGAAACCGAAGTAGAAATGTTTTTCTCGGGCGGCGATGCAGTCACCGGGCCGAGTATCGTCCTGGAAGCTGTCGGAGCGGGTGAAAGGGCGGCGGTAAAAATAAATGAAAAACTTTCGCGGAATCTCGCACCGCAGGATCGCCCCGAACCATTCTGGCGCCGAACCCTTGCGAACGACACCGTATTTGACCCTGAAGCCGAACCGGTTGAAATTCCTCCGCTCAAGCAGAAAACTCTGCCGCTCGATGCGCGACGCAATTTCGAAGAGGTTGAATTGGGAATTTCTAAAAATAAGGCCTACCAGGAGTGCCTTAGGTGTTTGCGGTGTGATTATCGTGCTCAGGAATGACTTCTGATAGGAAAGTGACGAACTGCCAGGATGCGAGCGGCGTAAAGAAAATGAACAAACTAAATAAACAAAAGGATCGGTTGAAGTGAAACTGACGATTGATGGAAAATCAGTGACTGCTGAAAAAGGCCAGACGGTTCTCGAATGCGCTTTGGAGAACGGTATTTCGATTCCGCATCTTTGTACGCACTCGAGCCTGTCGCCGTTCGGAGCATGCCGGCTGTGTGTGGTCGAGATAGAAGATATGCGAGGCTACCCGACCTCTTGCACCACTCCGGTAGCCGAGGCGATGGTGGTTCGGACCGATACCGAAGCACTGCGTAATCTGCGCCGGAATATTCTGGCGCTGATGATGCTCGAACATCCCAGCGCGTGTCTTGTGTGCGGTCGGCGCGAGCAATGCGAACAATACCGGCCCGAAGCGGAAAAGGCGGGCAGCACGACTGGCTGTCATACCTGTAACAACAAGGAAGTGTGTGAGGTGCGTGTTTTAGCCGAAGATCTGGGCTTTGCAGAGCTGCCGGTGCCGCCCATATATCACGAGCGGCCTGTGGAACGTTCCGAGCCCTTCATGGATCGTGACCTCAACCTCTGTATTCTTTGCGGCCGCTGCGTGCGAATCTGTAAATATCACCAGGGCAAAGCAGTGATCGATTTTGTCGATCGCGGCAGCCAAACGCGTATCGGTCAGGCCTTCGGGCATTCGCTGCTCGAAGCGGGTTGTCAGTTCTGCGGCTCGTGTGTTGACGTGTGTCCGACCGGAAGCCTGGCCGACCGGTATGCCAAATGGCACGGCAAGCCGGAAGAAATTATCGAATCAACCTGTATCTTCTGCGACCAGGCGTGCGCGTTGGCGCTAGGGGCCGCCGGCAGCAAGCTGACAACTGCGCAAGGGGTGGATGAGAATGTCCCCGTGTGCGTGCTGGGCCGGTTTGCAATTCCTGAATTTCTGAATGGTAATGACCGATTGTCTGTGCCTTTGATACGTGTAGGTGAGGTCCCTTCGACTACGCTCAGGGCAGGCTTGCGACAGGTCGAATGGGAAGAAGCTCTTGAAACGACAGCCCCGAAGCTAAGTGAATTTGTCGGCGATAGTTTCTCGCTGGTTTGTGATGCGACGAGCAGCCTCGAAGACCGTCACATCTTCAAGAAGTTTACCAGCGAGGTGATGAAATCGAAAAACTATATTGAGATCGAACCTGATGCACGGGGCGTTTCGCGCAGCTTATTGCCGAAGGGTACTAAAGCGGCGCTGCTGACGGGCAACTTTGTAGATTCGGCTGATCTGGAGCAGCTTGAGTTTCTGATCGTGCAGGATTGTTACCCGACACCGGCGAGCGGGCGTGCCGACGTTGTGCTGCCGGCCGCAATCTTCGCCGAGGTTGACGGTACGATTCTTGATCACGCCGGGCAAAAACGGCCTCTGCGCAAAGCATGTGAGCCGCCGGGCCGGGCAAAACCGGAATGGTGGATTATCTGCCAGTTCGCTGAAGCAATGGGAGCCAAAGGTTTTGACTATGAATCCGCCGAGGCGATCGCGCGCGAGGCGGGATTACTTGATGCAAAGCTGTGGGTGGATCGGCCGGATGCTCCCGTTGCTGCGAAGAATCTGGAACTCAGGCGAACGTACTTCCGGGGCCATCGAATCGACGAGAAGGTGCGTGGTTTGCGGGAGCTTCCTGTAGATGATAGTTGTGCTCTTGATGTGAAGGAAGAAAAACACAAAGGAGCATTTCGAATTCTGGGAAAACGTGAGATTGCGCCGAACGTTCACGAAATCGTCATCGAAGCGCCCAATGTAGCGAAAAAAGCCCTGCCGGGCCAGTTCATTATTGTGATGGTCGACGAAAAATCCGAGCGTGTGCCTTATACCCTGAGCGGCTGGGATGCTGAAAAAGGAACGATTACCCTGGTCGTGCTGGAAAAGGGTCAGTCGAGCAGAAAGCTCGTGTTATTGAATACGAACGACGAGCTGGCGCATGTTGTCGGGCCGCTCGGTGTTCCGCTGGAGATCGAGAATTACGGCACGGTCGTACTTGCGGCCGGATGCTACGGGATAGCGGCGATTGCGCCTATCGCCCAGGCGATGAAAAAAGCTGGAAATCGGGTCATAGCAATCAGCGAGGCCCGCAGCCATTACCTGCATTACTACAAGGACAAACTTCAGGGCGTTTGCGACGAGTTAGTTCAGACGACGATTGATGGCTCTATTGGCACCAGGGGACACGCAATCGATGCTCTTACGCAAAGACTAACTGCCGGCGAGAAAATCGACCGCGTTATCGCGGTTGGATGTCCCTTTATGATGATGGTGACAGCCCAGGAAACCAAACCGTTCGGTGTAAAAACATTAGCGGCACTGAACCCGATTATGCTGGATGGAACCGGCATGTGCGGGGCCTGTCGTGTAACCGTCGGCGAACAGACGAAATTTGCCTGTGTGGATGGCCCGTTCTTCGATGCGCATCTGATAGATTGGGATGAGCTTCGAGACCGGCGGGCGGCATATAGTGCCGAAGAGATACATTCGCTGGGCCGGACCGAGTCGGTAGCTCCCGGCCGGAGCGGGCAGCGCAAATGCAGTTGTCCACATTGATCGACAGACAAAAGAGTGCGTAATAATAGACAAGATTGTGGGTCATCCGAAAAGGGTGGCAGCCTCAAGCGAAGCTTGGGGATGGCTTTCCCCCACCATCCCCAAAGCCTTCGGCTTTGAGGCTGCCACCCAGATGCAAGTATAGAGCTTACAAATTCAATTGTGTTAAGGTAATAGATTAGCAAATGGCTAAGGAAAAGATTCCCCGACAACCCATGCCGGAGCAGGCTCCGGAAGATCGCGCCAGAAACTTCAAGGAGGTCCCGTACGGATATTCGGAAGAGGCCGCTATCCTGGAAGCGAGCCGCTGCCTGAAGTGTAAGAAGCCGCGGTGCGTGACGGGCTGTCCGGTTAACGTCGATATCCCCGGTTTTATTGCTCTTGTGCAGGAGGGCAAGTTCATCGAGGCGGCCTGGAAGCTCAAGGAACAAAATGCCCTGCCTGCGGTCTGCGGGCGGGTCTGTCCGCAGGAAGAGCAGTGCGAGAAGCTGTGCGTGCTGGGAGTCAAGGGCGAGCCGGTGGCTATCGGGAGGCTGGAGCGGTTCGTGGCCGACTATGAGCGCAACAGCGGCAACATCAAAGTGCCGGAAATGGCGCCCAAAACGGGCAAGCGGGCGGCCGTGGTTGGTGCCGGGCCGGCGGGCCTGACTGTTGCCGGTGATTTGATTAAGCTCGGGCATGAAGTGACTGTTTTCGAGGCCCTGCAGCAGCCGGGGGGCGTGCTGACCTACGGGATTCCCGAATTTCGTCTGCCAAAAGCAATCGTTCAGGCGGAAGTGGATTACCTCAAGAAGCTCGGGGTCGAGTTTGCGATGGATTTTGTGGTCGGCCGAAACAGCACCATCCGCGAGCTGTTGAATGACGAAGGTTACGATGCCGTATTCGTCGGCAGCGGGGCCGGCCTGCCGTCGTTTATGAGAATTCCCGGCGAGAACCTGGTCGGCGTTTACTCGGCAAATGAGTATCTAACCCGTTCCAATCTCATGAAGGCGTACCTTTTTCCGAATTACGATACGCCGCCGATAAAGCGCCAGCGTGTCGCCGTAATCGGGGGCGGCAACGTGGCGATGGATTCGGCGCGAACGGCGCTGCGTCTGGGCGGCGATGTCACTATCGTCTATCGCCGTGCCCGCGAGCAGATGCCCGCCCGAGGCGAGGAAATCCACCACGCGGAAGAAGAGGGCGTCAAGCTCAAGCTGCTTAACAATCCCATTCGCATTATCGGGGACGACCGTCATCGAGTTGTGGCCATGGAATGTATCAGGATGGAACTCGGCGAGCCGGACGATTCCGGCCGGCGAAGGCCCGTTCCCATAGAAGGCTCGGAATTTACAATGGAGCTCGACACGGTTATTGTCGCCATTGGTAACAAACCCAATCCGCTCATACCGCAAACGATGCCGGAGCTCGAAATGACCAAATGGGGCACCATCGTTGTCGATGAGAAGTCTATGCAGACCTCGGTTCCGGGCGTTTTTGCCGGTGGCGACATCGTCTCAGGCGCTGCAACAGTCATCCTCGCAATGGGTCAGGGCCGAATCGCCGCTGCCGCTATGAATGAATATCTCAATAAGAAGCAGGGCTCTTAAATCCGAGTCTTCCAAAAGGCCGACGAGCCGCTATTTAGGCTTTGTTGGTGCAGACTCTTTCGCTTTTTTCAAAGCTTCTATCAATTTCTGTTTCCGTTCAGTTGCTGTCTTCTGGATAACTTCTTTTATCTTTTCTTCTCTAAGATTCTTTAATTCCTCTGTCAAATCGCTCTGACGCAGCATAAATTCAAGGAAGTATTTGCCGCCGTCCATGGGTATGCTGATTTTGCCGACGTAGCCGTCCTCTGCACTGCTGGTGTTTTTGGATTTGCTGGCCGGCACTGTCTTTGGGCGGTGTATCGGTCCTTTTACATGCACTGAGTTATTACCAGTAACGAATTCATAAGTGCCATCCACTGTATGGACTATATTTTGCAAGGCCTGCTGGAGTGTTACATCCTGCATCTTAACAGCTATTTTATTCTCCAGCCATGAGGGCTCATTCGTAATTATCGTTAGTACCATGCCGGCCCATCCGGCAAGTCTTTGAAGGATTACATCCGCCCGTTCGTCTACAAAGGAAATATCTACGATCTGATCGAGCTTCTCTTGTAGAAAATCTTCCTTACTGACCATTTTTATCATAGGAATCTCATTGAGGAGATTTGTTTCGGAAATGTACCAATGCGGTTTACGCTCTTCGGTGCCGACCTGCTCTAATAAAACGGCAAGCGTTGTGGGCGAAGTCCCTTTGTCATCCTCCGAAGCTTTGAGTATTTCGTATATTTTATTGGGCATGTTATACGGCAGAAAGGATACTCCCATCGACTTTCCTATGAATGAACTGACAACCTCTTCGCGAACGCCTTGTGAAAATGTTATTCTCATTAAGTAGATTTTTTTGAGCAATTCAAGTTGCCTGGCGTCTGGCCTGCCTATGATATGTTCCAGTTCCGGTCGCGGATATATTGTGATTTGCTCATCTCCGACCGCGTACCGCATGAAAAAGGCGCTGAGCATTTCCGTCATACTGTCGCCGAGTCGCCCTTCCAGCGTTACTGACAACCTTGTCGTTTCCCCCTCCGGCAGCTTCCACACCGCCTCATCCGATAGGGCGATCTTCAGCTCAGCCTTTTGCCCGATTGTTTCCAGTGCCTCTGCGATGGTGACATCGTTCAATTCAACGCTGATGTTCTTGTTGAGTTTTTCCAGCAGTTGCTTCTTGTCGGCCCGGCCCGGGCCGGCCAATACGAAACCCACTACGACCACCATTGTCACTAACTTGGTAAAACTCTTAGCGCTCATTTTCTTCTCCTTTCATTTGAAAGATTAGAACAGGCAAACGGTGTCCCTCACATCCCGGTCTGCCCCATTGTTCGTGGATTCAGGTTCCGCCCTGCTGATTACGAACCAGTTCGGCCGGATTTTGTCTTGCTGTTTCCGAGCTGTTTCCGAGTCGATTATCCGGACGGTGCTCTTGCCCCGGCTACTGTCCCTATCGGCGATATTGACTTGCACTTGTGCCCTGTCGGACGGGTTTATGAATGCGACGGTGGCGGAGCCTTTCTTTTCGGTCGAGCTGACCATAACGATTATAAATACAGCCGCTGCTGCTGCCGTTACCTTCGCTATCTTGAACACTTTTGTAGATTTAGTCGCGGGAGTCCTTCTCTGCTGCGCCTTGTCCAGCCGCCCGGATATTGCCGCATTTAAGTCATCGAAGTCAACGCCGGCCAACTGCTCCGTAGTGTTACGCCGGAGCAGAATATCTATTTTGTCAATTTTCTTATTCATTCCAGATACTTTCTCAACAATACCTTTAATTTCTGTCTCGCCCGAAACACGTGCCACCGCACCGCCTGGACCGAGCAGCCCATAATCTCGGCGGCCTGCTTTTGCGGCAAATCTTCCAGCCCGAAAAGCGTTATCGCCTTAGCCTCTTTCTTTGAGAGTCTCAGCATCGCTTTCTGTACAGCTTCTCTCAAATCCTCTGCATCCACCTTCTGGGCCGGAGAGAAAGTCTTTTTCTCTTGCCGGCGGCAATCGGCTACCTTTGCCGATTCGGCTCTTCGCCAGGCGGCTTTTCGCTGGCTAATTGCTGTGTTTGAAATGATCCGGAGCAGCCATATCTCAAATCGACCGGGCTCTCTTAACTTTTCAATACTCATATAAGCCTTAACAAAACCGGCCTGAACCGCTTCGGCCGCCTCGTCGACATTACCCAAAATCGCAAGGGCCACCTGCATCGCCCGCCGTTGATATAGCTCAACGAGTTCATCGAACGCATCCCGATTTCCCCGGCTGCTTGCCTCAGCCAGCCGTTCGATGTCAGAGATTTTAACTTTCTGAGCTTCTTTCACGAGCATGACCTCACCCTTTATAGACTCACCAATCCCGCCGGACGTTAGCAAATTTCGAAAAAAAAATCAATCAGCCTCTCTGTTGACCCGGATTTTTTGAGCCGCTTATATACTTGTATCTTAATTAAATCAGGGCTTCCATCTTTTTAATCTGTCTTATTCAAGTTTGACAATCACGTTTTTGTTTAGTATTATCCGGTCCATTGTTAGTGATTATTGGTTAAATGTTCGTGATTGATGCTCATTTGGGATCATGGTGAAAGATGCAAAACGCGATATACGAGATTCGAGACAAAGTTATGCAAGTTGGGCCTTTCAAAGCATTTAGGTTCGATGCTGGCGTAGTTGGTAATGTGGGCGATTGTATTGCTCCTCCGTATGATGTTATCAACGACGCCCAGCAGGAACAGCTATATAAAAAGAACGGGCATAATCTCGTCCGCATTATCAAAGGACAGACAAAAGCCTCTGATGACGGCGAAAACAACCAGTACACGAGAGCAGCCGATTATTTAGCCCGCTGGATAGAAGAGGGAGCCTTGAAGCAGGATTCGGCCGAGGCCATCTATGCTTACGTACAGGATTTTGTGGTGGCCGGCACGGCATATCATCGCGGCAGCTTTATTGCTTTGGCTAAACTTGAAGATTTCGGCCAAATCGTTAAACCTCACGAAGAAATTCTCCATAAGCCGATGGTTGACAGGCTTAGTCTCAAGCGGGCAACATCCGCCGACTTCGGTCTGGTTTTCATGCTCTATGACGATGAGAAAAACCTCGCAGACGGAATAATCGAACAAGCCGCCCGGCAGCAGCCGCTTATCGATTTCGTGGATGAGCAGGATGTCCGGCACCAACTCTTCGCGATTACCGACAAACAAAATATTGAGCAAATCGTTAAAATGATGAGCGATAAAAGCTGTATCATCGCGGACGGCCATCACCGCTATACGACGGGTCTGACCTACTCCAAAGAAAACAGCAATCCTGCCGCGAAGTATCAAATGCTCGCCTTCTCTAATATGCATCAGGATGGTCTGATCGTCCTGGCTACCCATCGTCTCGTTGGCAACCTTGAAAACTTCAGCATGAAGAAACTGATTGAGCAGCTCGGAGAAAAATTCCGGATTACTAAGTTTGAATTCAGCTCGGCTCAAACCAAACAACAAGCTGAGCAAGACATGCTTGAGCGAATGCGGGCCGAGCACGATAAGGATGAAAGTGCATTCGGAATTTACGGGCCGGACAGCGCCTTTTACGTGGCTGTCTTGAAAGACAAAAGTACGATGGATTCGATTGTACCGGACATGAGCCCGGCATGGAAGACGCTGGACGTTTCCATCCTGCACAAACTTATTCTGGAAGAATTATTGGGCATCGACCAGGAACGATTGGCTGAGGGCGAAAATCTACAATATGTGAAAGACACCCCGAATGCGATTACCGATTCAATTGCCCAGATTGATGCAGGGCAAAAACAAGCCGCGTTCTTCATGAATCCTATCAAAATGCAGCAGCTTAAAATGGTAACGGAAGCCGGCGAAAGAATGCCGCAAAAATCGACCTATTTTTATCCCAAGGTCTATACAGGTTTAACGATTAACAAATTGTAATTCTATTGTTGGAGACCATAAATGGTAGATTGGAAAAATCCCCCCAGGTTGTTTATTCCGGGTCCGGTCAAAGTTAATGAAGACGTCTTGCAGCAACTCGCTCGCCCGACATTAGGACATCGCGGCAAGGAATATGCTCAACTGCACGGCGACACAGTCAGTATGCTCAAACAGATACTTTTCACGGACCAGAACGTTTTTCTCTCGACATCTTCGGCTTCGGGGATCTGGGAAGCGGCGATCCGCAATTGTGTCAGTTTTGACGAAGTTGTGCTGTGCACATGCTGCGGTGCTTTCAGCGACAAGTGGGCCGGCGTGGCCAAAAGCTGCGGCAGAAACGTCGAAGAGCTGAAGGTCGATTGGGGCAAGCCGATTACCGTTGATATGATTGATGAAAAACTCGCTGCCGGTAAATATGCTGCTGTCACTCTTGTATATAATGAGACGAGTACCGGCCTGACGAACCCGGTTTACCAGATCAGCGAGATGATGAAGGACAAATATCCCGATGTGCTCGTCTTAGTGGATTCGGTCAGCGCACTGGTAGGTCTGCCTATGCACTTTGACGATCTTGGCTGGGACGTGACATTCGCCTCGGTTCAGAAAGCATTTGCAATCCCGCCGGGACTGGCTGTGGCTGCGGTTAGCAACAAGGCTCTGGAAAAGAGCAAGACCGTCCCCGGCCGGGGTTATTACTTTGACTTCCAGCAATTCGCAAAAAGTGCTGAAAAGAACCAGACGCCAACGACCCCGAACGTTCCTCATATTATGGCCCTGAATTATCAATGCGAAAAGCTGGTAGCGGAGGGCATGGAGAACGTCTGGAAGCGTCACAAGGAAATGGGCGATTTCGTAAGGGGCTGGGCCACGGAAAAATTCGGCCTCTTCTGCGATGAAAAATATGCCTCGAATACATTAACAACGGTCAAGAACACCCGCGGCATAAATGTCGCTGAAACTATCAAAGCTCTGCAGGACAAGCACAATACCATTTTCGGAAACGGCTACGGCAAGCTCAAAGAAGAAACTTTCCGAATCGCCCACATGGGTGACATCACTATGGACGACGTGAAGGAACTCACCGCCTGGATCGACGACGATATTAACTAACAGATCGTAACGATTATTTCGAGCATGTCGAAGAAACTCATATTCAGCCCCCAGATTCGCCTGGGGGTTGTTTACAACTATGCAATAGACTGTTGGGTCACGATGTCATGTGGTAGCTGAATTCGAGTATTTTCGGCTCTACCAGCTTTCGATAGTCGTCCATGCTCATCCGAATCGCTTTGTCGTGCGTGCCGGCCTGGAACGTGATATGGTCGTCCTTCTCCAGGGCCTTGTCCATAATAACCGGCAAATCATATAAGTTGCCGAACGGCGGCTCGGCTCCGAGATCGCAATCGTCAAAGATGCTTCCGATTTCCTTTTCCGTTGCTAAATCGACAGACCTGGCGCCGAGCTGCTTTTTCAACGCGCCTAAGTCAATCTTGTAGCACGCGGCAAGTACGCACATTAAGTATTTGCCGTCGGCCTTGATTATCACCGGTTTGGCCACGTACTTGCCCTGCTCGTGCTCGGCCGCCGCCATTTGCTGCGCTGTGAAAGCGGGCGGATGTTCGCTCACCTCGTAGTGAACTGCCGACTTGTCCAGAAATTCCGTTACTCGCATATTAAGCCTCCTAAAAAGTATCGGCAGGAATTATACAAAAAAAGGGAGGCACAGGCAATTATAAAAACTAATTTTGGGCCTGCCTCCCTGTTGCGATGTGCCTTTTTGCGCATTACCGCGGGTAGCGCTATAGCGAAACCGCTGAACTGCACTCACAACATATGTATTATAAGATTAAACAATGATGTTTGTCAAGTAAAATAACTTTATAATGTTTCTTTTTACATTGGCCCGGAGCTGTTCAAAGGGCATGAGAAAGAGCGGTCATCATAGTGGTTAATCAGGCAGTTCGGATTATTATGAAGGCACCACAACGCAAGTTGCGCTGTGGTGCCGTATTTTACTATCGTTATAGCTAATCGTAAATATGTGTTGACTCTGTTTCTTCCACCGGCCGGCTAAGCTGGTCGGCGTTCATGATGGTCTTAAAGCGTACATCTCCCGGTCTTACAGCCTCGACG
>Ga0315543_1003403_pt1 | contig 14313 bp, 10 predicted proteins | sample SalMarSW160210MG_2_FD_203098 | JGI IMG/M metagenome (GOLD analysis project Ga0315543, IMG submission 203098) | Salt marsh sediment microbial communities from the Plum Island Ecosystem LTER, Massachusetts, United States - Salt Marsh Sediment SW1601-210 ...
AGTACCGCATTAGAACCTATTACGGTATTGTATACCGTAACAGGAGACACGCTTTCATAAAATCATTTCGACCGAAGCCCCCGTTCTTGCTTTCGCAAGAAAGCACTGGGGCGTAGTGGAGAAATCTACTTAAAAACAGATTTCTCGACTCGCCTTCGGCTCGCTCGAAATGACATTTTGAACTCTTTTCAACAAAGCAAGCCTCTAACAAAATGAGTATATCCTTATGTTGTCATCCCTTCGCTTCGCTCAGGGCAGGCTCTGAGCGAAGCGAAGGATCTGGGTTACGGATGAGAAATTTCTTATGCGGGCCAGATTCTTCGCTCCACTGCGTTCCGCTCAGAATGACATTGTCTCATTTCGTTAGACGCTCTTAGTGCTTCGAGTTTTTGGCAAGTTGCACAACCCCGTTTTCTTTTAATTCAACAGTTGCAAACATTCCTGTTTATTAGTAGAATACGAATTCTCTTAATTGGTTAGTGGTAGTTGGTAAATTAACTATTCACTACTGGCCAATTAAACAATCATTCGTGGTTCGTCGCTCTATTCACGAATTACTAATCACGGCGTGTGATGGCAATGATAGAAAAACTTGACAAACACACACTAAAAAATGGGATGGTCATCCTTGGTGAGCAGATGGAGGCTGTTCAGTCGGTAGCTTTCGGTTTTATGCTGCCTGCTGGGGCAGCTATGCTGCCGGATGATTGCTGCGGGGCCGCAAATGTCATTGCCGACTGGATTTTCAGAGGAGCGGGTGACAAGAACAGCAGGCAGTTAAGCGACGCGCTCGATGGGTTGGGTCTGCACCGTGCCAGTTCAATTAGCAGCTCTCATATTTCCATCGGAGCAGCCCTGGAGGCAAGCAACCTTTCACAAGCTCTGGATTTACATGCTGATATTATTATCAGGCCAAGTTTGGATAAAGACCAGTTTGAGTTGGCCAGACAATTGGCCATAGATGGTGTACAAGCCTTGGATGATGACCCAAGGCAAAAAGTTATGCTTAAACTGAAAGAGCAGTTTTATCCTGCTCCTTTAGGAAGAAGTACTGCTGGTGATATTGAGCAATTGTCATCTCTTACCGCCGAGCAGACCGGGCAGATTGTCAAAGACAGTTTCAGCCTCTCTGAATCAATCTTTGCAGTTGCGGGTAAGTATGACTTCGACAGTGTGTGCAGGCAGTTGGATGGATTATTTGGAACAGTTTCGGCCAGGCAGGTTGAGCCGTCTGTTCTCGGCTTAAAAGCAGAGAAATACCAACACATACCCAATGAGGGTGCGCAGGTCCATATTGGCTTGATGACCGAAACGGTAAAATTAACTGATAGTGACTACTACAACGCCCGAGTTGCTATGTCGGTTCTTTCCGGTGGCATGAGCGCCCGGCTGTTCACAGAAGTTAGAGAGAAACGTGGCCTTTGTTATGCAGTGGGGGCACGATACCACGCTCTGAAAGAAACTGCAGGTATAATGTGCTATGCAGGCACAATCCCTGAAAACGCCCAGGAAACTCTCGATGTTATAATGCGAGAATTCAATCGACTCCGTGAGGGTATCAGCGAAGATGAAATTGAAAGGGCTAAAGCCGGCCTGAAAAGTATGTTAATTCTGCAGAGCGAATCAAGCAGCAGCAGGGCGGGCGGAATTGCAACTGATTATTATATGCTCGGCAGAGTCAGGAGCCTTGATGAAATAAAGAACAGAATCGATGCTACGAGCGTCGACTCAATTTTACGGTTCTTGCAAAGTAACGAATTTAAAGAATTCACAGTGGTAACGATTGGTCCAAAACAGGTTTCGGTTCAGTAATATGCAAAATGGAATTTAGAAAAAAAACACTAACAAACGGTCTGGACATTGTAGGGGAGTTAAACAAGTCTGCAAAGTCAGTGGCGGTGGGCTTTTTCATCAAGACTGGCTCCAGAGATGAGACCAAGCAGATAAATGGCGCATCTCATTTTTTGGAGCATATGTTGTTTAAGGGTACAGAAAGGCTCAGTGCTATTGAGGTCAACGAGGCGTTTGACAGAACGGGTGCACAGTATAATGCTTTTACAAGTGAGGAAAATACCGTCTTTTATGCCGCAGTACTGCCTGAATATTTTGCGCGAGTGACGGAGCTGTGGATAGAACTTATGCGGCCCGCTCTTCGTGACCAAGACTTCAATATCGAGAAAAACGTAATCAAAGAAGAAATCGCAATGTATAAGGACCTGCCGAGTTTTGATGTTGTGGACAGATGCAGAAGCCTGCATTTCGATACGCATCCATGCGGCAACAGCGTCCTCGGCAGCGAAGAGAGCGTTGAGGCTTTACAAGCTAATCAGATGCGTGATTATTTTATGAGGCGTTATGTACCGAACAACATGGTGCTGGCTTGCGCGGGAAATTTTGAGTGGGAACGTCTCTGCTCGCTTGCTGAACAGACCTGCTGTGGCTGGCAAAGGCAGACCGTTGAGCGAGAGCTTCAACATTTTACCGGTAGTAAAAGGAAGGAACACATCAAAAAGGCAAACCTGGCTCGCGAACACATATGTCTGATGAGTGCTGGTGTCTCTGCTCAGAATGAGAGAAGATTTGCCGCTTCGCTATTGGCGGCTATTATTGGCGACGAAGTTGGATCGCGATACTATTGGCAGCTTATTGATAAGGCAATAGCCGAGACCGCCGTCATGCAATTTGGGGCTATGGATGGAACCGGGGCATTTTGCAGTTATATCCGTTGTGGCAGTGAGAACGTTCCTGAAGTCCTCGGTATTATCAATGGGATTTTTGTTGACCTTTCTAAAGCCGGTATTACCAAAGAGGAGCTGATAAAAGCAAAAAATAAGATGCTCAGCGCCTTGGTTATTAAAAACGAACTGCCAATGGGTCGGCTTATCGACTTGGGTTTTAACTGGATATATCTGAAGCAGTATCGCACTGTCGATGACGATATTAACGCTATAAAGGCTGTCACTGTTAAGGATATAAATTTACTGATAAGGCATCTCGAACCTGGTGATTTTACGCAATTCTCCATCGGACCTACACAATCGGAGTGAAGAATCCTTACTGATATTAGGATAGTTCTTGGCAATTCTTGGCTATGAATGACGTGACATGGCAAGAATGTCCTTGATGTATTCCCATAGTTTGACTATAATGTTTTTGATATTTAGGGAGGCTGTGGGGTGAGTAAAGCCGACAGTAATAGCAAAAACGGCTCTGATGTGCTCCGGGCGAAGGATATAGTTCCACCATACAATGGTGAAATCCGCTCGACTGAAGCGGCAAAGGGGACACAGTCACACACCTCTCAGCAGGCAGCCAACAGACCGGCACATGATATAACGGTTAATGCTGCCGATTCAAAGATGACGTCTGATGATTTTAATCAAGTCGAGCATACAGTCTCGCGGCGAGATGATGGCCAAGTCCCTCGCTTTGACCTGGCCGAGGATATTATGGCCGAGCAACGCAAAATCACAGGCCTTAGGAGAAAGGGGCCGCGTAAGAGTTCTGAAGGCGCAGACTTGCAGGAGCCGATCACATCGTTCGGACAAAATATCTTTCAGCCCATACAATCAGAATTTGAACAGCAACAAATAGTTTCTGAGATTGTGGCACGAGATATTGAGAAATTGTTTCGAACAGGTCGTTATCAAAGCGTATCTAAGTAATCGCAATTTAGGATATTAAAAAATGCTGAGAATTATAAAAAAGCACAGACAATCGCATACCCCAACGAAACAAATGAAAAGATGATGTTTGAATACTCGTGTATATTCTAAAACCAACAACAGTACTGTTAAACATCGTTGGCTTTCTTGGATATTGCCTGTTACGGGCCTTTTCGCACTTATATGGTTTTTAGTGCGTGTCATACCAAAACCTTCCCGCGCAACTTATCCATGCCAAAGAGTGGCCTTTCCACTGGCTTCTGGTTTTGTTGTTTGGCTTCTGGGTTTGTTGGGTTCAGCCGCTGCATATCGTAAAGCGAAACACTGCTTTACAAGGGCTCGTTACATAGGTGGGATGATATTTATTTGCACAAGCATTTGGATTATATGGCTGACTATTATTACCGCTGATGACCGAATGGCCTTAGCTGATCCACCGGTTCCAAATGTTCCATTGGGTGTTGCTAAAGGGATACATCCAGGCCGAGTTGTCTGGATACATGATCCAAACGCGACGGACTGGTATGGCTACTATTCAGCCGAGCACTGGTATGATAGTGACCACACCAATCAGGCGGTCGTGCATAATATGGTATCCAGAGCGATTCGCGGTTTGGGGGGCGAGAGCACAGATGAGGCTGCATGGGACGCAATTTTCAGGCACTTTAATCAGAGCCGAGGCAAAGGTGATATCGGATATATGCCGGGTGAAAAGATAGCTATCAAAATCAACAATACGCTTTGCTACGACGCTGACCAAAGCACGTTCGAGCAGACGAACAGTAACAAAAACAGAATCGATAATTCACCGCAGATGACTATCTCGCTTTTGCGGCAATTAGTCAATATAGTTGGAGTGAATGAAACTGATATTACGATCGGTGATCCAACGAGAATAACGCCAAAATTTTATTATGACGCAGTGCATTCGGAGTTCCCGGATGTTTGCTATATGGCAAATATTGGAGGTCTGGGACGAACTCAAACGGAGTTCTCGACAGTGAAGTTTAACTGGAGTACACATGATGCCGATGGGAAGAGGCAGGACTATATACCACGCACATTTGCAGAGGCGGATTACTTAATAAACTTTGCTATTCTTAAAAGCCACGATACTGCCGGAATAACGGTGTGTGCAAAGAACCATTACGGCTCGCTTATAAGGACTCCTGACGGCTCTCTCTGGGGCCGACGATATGACTATTACAACATGCACGATACCCGCGTAAGAGAAAGGCCGGGAATGGGATATTACCGCTGCCTTGTCGACCTGATGGGTCATCCCCAATTAGGCGGTAAGACGGTGCTTTACATTGTCGATGGTCTTTTCGCCGGACGAAGTTGGTCTTCGGATCCAAGAAAGTGGAACATGGCTCCCTTTTACGGCGATTGGCCATCAAGTGTTTTTGTTTCTCAGGACCCGGTGGCAATTGATTCGGTTTGCTTTGATTTTCTGTGGACCGAATGGAATGATTATCCACACTACGATGGCACTGAAGATTATCTACACGAAGCAGCATTGGCTAACGACCCTCCATCAGGAACATTTTACGATCCCAATAAGGATAGCATTGGTTTAGCCAGCTTAGGAGTTCACGAGCACTGGAATAATCCAACTGACAAGCAATACTCTCGCAATCTTGGCACTGGGGAGGGTATTGAACTAACATCTCCAACACTTGCCGATTTCAACGGCGACGGATGTGTTGACTTAGAGGATTTGGCAACGCTAACGGATCAGTGGCTGGATAACTCAGAACAACTGTCTGCTGATATTTGTCCGTACCCTGATGGCGATGGAGTGGTGAACATGGATGATTTTGCGGCATTCGCCAGGTATTGGTCGCAGTAATATCAGGCAGAGCAGCATTGCCGGTCGTAGTAGGGGGATAGCCTACATATTGTGACCAACCAACTGAAAATATTTTCCAACGCCGTTTTTCCATAGCAGAAAATTCAAGCCGGCGCACGTATATTGTTGCAATGTGTGGATTTACGGTGTAGATTATTTATCGACTATTCGGAGAGGTGGCCGAGTGGCTGAAGGCAACGGTTTGCTAAACCGTCGTACGGGTAAAAACCCGTACCGCGGGTTCGAATCCCGCCCTCTCCGTTGCTCTTTTGTAGATTTGTGCATATTATACCAATTGTGATTAAAATTTGCGCTTATGTCATTTCGACCGAAGCCCCCGTTCTTGCTCCCCGCTTCCGCGGGGACAAGTTTACCCCTGCGAAGGCAGGGGCAAGAAAGCACTGGGGCGTAGTGGAGAAATCTGTTAAAATAGATTTCTCGACTTCGTCCCTGTTTCTGTCTTCGACAGAAGACACAGGGACTCGCTCGAAATGACGCGAATAAGCGCATTAATTATTCACAGTTGATATTAGGTTTGTGGCAGATTTACGCGCCTGTAGCTCAATTGGATAGAGCGTCGGTCTACGGAACCGAAGGTTAGGGGTTCGAATCCCTTCAGGCGCGGTTATTATACTGTTTGGACTATTCTTTAAACCCAGACTTGGAAGGCTTGATAGATCCCAGCCGCATGATTGTCCCCCAAGGCCCGATGTTCTGGGTCACTTTGAGCATGAGTTGGTTTGTGCCTTTTTTCATTGTGACCTCAATCATATCGGGTTTCGGCGAAATTCCTCGCATGACATTGTTTGCATGGACGAGTTTTCCATTGAGCCAGGCCTTTACGCCGTCATCGCTGTATATTTCAAGACGCGTCGGTGTTTCCTCGGTTGATTCAATCTGCGTGCGTAAATATGCCACCCTTTGATCGCCGCCGTTCAAAGCCCCGCTCAAATCAAGATATACTGGATTTTGTCCCATTGGCATCGGCCGCCATGAAACCTCAGTACCAGGCAGCTCCGGGCCAAGCGGAATATCAAACAGCTCCGTACAGTTTTTGTCTTTCTGCATATACGGACCAGCAACTTCCCAGTCGGTTAGATAATACATGGTCGGCGCTTCGGGGTACTGTGCAAATATCTCCAGAATCTCGTCAGGGATGTCTTTCAATCCCTCTGTGTGTTTGAATGAGTAATTAATCAGCCAGCGATTCAGATCAGTCTCGTAGTAATGCAAGTATGGATTGAGCAAGCCCTCTTGAGCTGTGTTAATGCTAATCACCTGCACGGGCTTCCGGCAATCGAAGTCGCAATCGCGAAGACGGATTGTCTTTACATTGGGGTAACGTAATGTCTTATAATGAATCTCCGTCTTTTTCAAGTCATAGACAATCATCCATTTAGTGATGTTACCTTGGCTAACAGACGTTAGGGTATCGAAGGCGTATTCGATAATGGACTTGTCGGTTCGTGACTGATATTTTTTGATCAAATCGGCTGCGCAAACAAAGCGATCCAGTGATCCCCATGAGCCATAGGGAATCTGCTTAGTACCGCCAAAGCCCGTATGTTGTTTGAGATAAGCCAGCGAATTGTTATAGGTGTCATTGGTTAATGCTGTGACAGGAAGCGTATCACCAGTGTGGTATGCGAGTTTTCCATCGATAAACTCGAACGTAGCTATATTGCCATAGCGGTCGCAGCCGAGAAAATGAAGGGGCATCGGTGTCCCTGCCGCAGCCCGTACTGTCTTGTTGCTCTTGATGACCTCTTTGATTGTACTGTGGTTATCCAACTGGTACTGTACCCAAGCGATAACCGCTGGGCGATCGTCGAGATCAGAATATTTCGTCCCCGGCAGCATCATGACCTCAAGAGCGAGCCCTGCTTCGTTTATGCCTCCATTCGGCAATTCCCTGCCGTATTGGTTGAAGGTGACACTACCGTACTTGGAAACCCAGCAGGATGGTTGGTCGGTTTGGTCAAGCAGGAATGCACGTTTGGCAACATTTCTTTTGTTGACGATGATTAAGCCGTGGTCGAGCATCCAATCGTAGTTCTTTGCTAATACGAGGTTGCTCTCATCCTGCAAGCAAAAAGATGTGCAGGCGAGTAAGGCTTCTGCAAGTAGCAGAACAATACAGCAGCTCAAAATAACGCTTTTATTGAAATGCGTCTGAAATATGCAAGATGTGGTCATTACTATCTCCTACCAAGCTCTACTTCCCATCGGCACTGCCTTGCTCGATAGTTAAATGGGAGCGCTGGGGCTCGAACCCAGGACCTACGGCTTAAAAGGCCGTTGCTCTGCCGCCTGAGCTACACTCCCTGTAGAACATCAAGCTACTTTACAACGGATAGATTGACTTTGCAAGTAGTTTACGGGCGGTGCTTATTGATTTTCTGGCAATAGTAGCTGTTTTTAAGTTCGTCATGTCGGGCAGGCTTGTTGTTATTAACCAGTTTGTGTATGATGAACTATATGGCTGCAAGTTGGTGGCGAATTTATTGAGCTGGTGAAGTAGGGCAATAGTTTCCATGCTTTATAAGAATTAGGTTGGAGTTCAACCTTTGTGTTAAGAGCAGTCATTCTATTTTTTGTGATATTGAGCCGGCCTGCCATAAATAGTCTTGTTAGCTCCGCGCCTTTGCAAAATAGAGCTGAGTCAAGACTTTCTGCTCCATCACCTCGGTCGAAGCTGGATTTGCGAGAGATTCCTTTCAAAATCGTGTACGAAACATACCGCATCACCGGTGGCAGAAAGAACTGGGAGCTTTACCTGATGAACGCTGACGGCTCTGAGCAGGTAAATCTGACCAATACTGCTGAGTTGGATGAAATGTATCCCCATGTTTCGCCCGACGGCACTAAGATTTGCTTTGTTGTTGATGAAGGCATAGGAAGAATCAAGGTGCGGAGCGTCTACTATATGAATACTGACGGCACGGGACGTATCAAGGTGGCCGAGAATGCTCGGCAGCCCTGCTGGAGCTTTGATAGTAAGAGCATTGCTTATCTAAAGGGTGAGTACGAGCGCTATAGTACCAGAGAATATGCTACCTCTGAGCTTTTAATTTATGATCTTCAAACAGGCCTGCACAGGCAACACCCAAATACAAGTTTACATCACATTTATGCCATTTGTTGGTCGCCGTATGGCAGGTGGTTTGCTTGTGCCGTACATGGCGGTATGCTTTTTAGTGACGCTATATTGGCTTTTGATGCCTACGGCACAAGGGTGTTTGATCTGAAAAAGTGGGGAGTTAAAGGGTGCAGACCGGACTTTAGTCCCGATGGCACGATGATAGCATGGGGTGAGACTGACTGGAATCTTTGTATTGGTAATATTGACCTGAATTCAAGCGAGCCCAGGGTCACCAATATCCGCCAAGTCGTTAAGTGCGCTCATGAATATAAGGTCTATCATGTTGATTTTTCGCCGGATGGGTGTTACATCACTTTTAGCTATGGTCCATTTGAAGGAAGACAGCAGGTCGGCGGCGAAGCGGAAGGCTGGAACATCTGCGTAGGCGATTTATCGGGTAATTGGGTTCAAGTGACAGCGGACGGTAAGCACAATAAAGAGCCGGACTGGGTCCCGATACCTACTTCGAGCCTTGATGCCAAACATGGTCGTTAATGATTTCGTATCGTCGTTGAGAAGCTTGGGATAATTTTTACTTAAGCATGTTACAGGTATGCACAAGACTTGCGAGACTGACGGTGTGTGTGTTGTGTCTGATGATATTGCTTTTGACCGTCGGCTGTCGTCGGACCAAGCAGGTGTATAGTGCGCCTCACGTTGTTGTGACTGAAAGTGGGATTGAAATGATAGCAATTCCAGCAGGCTGGTTTGAAATGGGAAGTAACGCCGGAGCGAAAGACGAGTTACCGGTGCACAAAGTTTGGGTTAGCCCTTTTTTGATGGACAGATACGAAGTGACTCAAGAGCAGTTCAAGAAATTCCAATTGCCTGATCCATCGCACTTCAAGGGTCCAAACCACCCCTTGGAGCAGATAAACTGGACAGATGCAGCTCTATACTGTAACGAGAGGTCTCGTGCCGAGGGTTTTGAGCCGTGCTATGATGAAGAAACTTGGCGTTGCGACTTCGATGCAAACGGATACAGGCTGCCGACGGAGGCAGAGTGGGAGTACGCATGTCGGGCGGGAACACGAACAACGTATAGCTTTAACAACGATGCACGCAAACTCAAAATTTATGCATGGTTTGTTGGCAACTCGTTGGGAAGAACTCATCCGGTTGGTCAAAAAAAGTCCAACTCGTGGGGTTTGTATGACATGCATGGCAATGTTGCAGAATGGTGCAACGATTTCTACTCGCAGGGCTATTACGAACAAAGCCCTCAGCGGGATCCAAGAGGCCCCAATCATGGACGTGAAAGGGTTGTTCGAGGCGGCGCATGGAATAGCAGCGCAGATGCCTGTCGGTCATCTTACCGGTCAAGCGATCCTTCTATCGATGATACATGTCTGGCAAACGACGCCATCGGCTTTCGCTGCGTCAGAGCCGGACTCTCCAATACCGCTGCCAGAGAAAAGACACATGAAAACCAGCCAATAGAGAGAAAGCCGAAGACAGGATTTCTGTACGACGATATCTTTTTGGAGCACAAAGCTCCTCAAGGTTTCCCGGAAAGACCAGAAAGGCTATCGGCTATAGTCGATAGACTCAAATCGCAGGGACTGTATTCTAAATTGTATCCGCTTAAAGCTATGCCAATCCCTTTGGAATGGCTCACAACCATTCACTCACGTGGGTACATTGAGCGAGCCAAGAAGAGTTGTGAACAGAGCGAGGGATATTTAGACTCGCCTGATGTCCCTATATCTTCTAAATCCTATGAGGCGGCTCTCTCGGCCGCAGGTGGGGTGTTGTGTGCTGTTGATGCCATCATGGACGCGAAAATCACAAACGCATTCTGCGCGGTTCGTCCACCTGGTCACCACGCACTGGAAGACCAAGCGATGGGCTTTTGCATCTTCAACAATGTTGCTATTGCAGCCCGGTACATTCAAGGCAAGTACAGCCTTGCGAAGGTGCTGATCGTTGATTGGGATGTGCATCATGGAAATGGGACTCAGGCGGCATTCTACGATGATCCTAATGTGCTATACTTTAGCGTTCATAGGTATCCTTTCTACCCAGGCAGTGGAAGTGTTGCAGAAAGGGGTGTCGGAAAAGGTCTCAGCCACAATATTAACGTACCCCTGCCGGCAGGCTCTACGGACTCAGATTATATGCGAGTGTTCCAGGAGCAACTCAAACCTGCGGCTCTTGCGTTTTGTCCTGAGTTTGTTTTGATCTCTGCTGGGTTTGATGCGCATATGGACGATCCGCTCGGCGGTATGAATGTCACTGAGAGAGGTTTTGCGCAGATGACACAGATTGTCAAGATAATCGCGGAAGAATGCTGCGATGGCAGGCTTGTATCCGTTCTTGAAGGTGGATATAGTCTTGACGGCTTAGCTGCGTCAGTAGAGGCCCACATTCGCGTTCTGGTCGAGTAGAAAAGGGCGGCAAATGCTATTTCACACCTGGCCGTTTCTGTTTTTCTTTCTGGTGGTATATCCAATCTATTTACTTGTAAAAGGCACGAGGTTCAGGCTTCCATGGCTGTTAGTTACGTCTTATTTTTTTTATGCGTGTTTTCATCCATTCTATATTATTCTGATACTGTATTTGACCGTTGTCGACTATGTTGTAGTTGCGAAAATGGAACGAAGCAGGCGAAAAAAGGCCTGGCTTTTAGTGAGCATAGCGAATGGCATAGGACTCCTTGGTTTTTTTAAGTATGGCGGTTTTATCTCAGACAATATTAATCTCTTATTATCCAATATAGCAATTCCATATAGGCTAACTTCGCCGAGCATATTTCTGCATGTTGGTTTGTCATTTTATGTTCTTCAGTCTCTCAGCTATGTAATCGATTTCTATCGCGGCAGAGTAGAGCGACAAAAGAGCCTTATTGCGTATGCTACTTTTTTGTCTTACTTTCCCAGGCTGATAGCCGGGCCGATAGAGCGAGCCAAGAATCTTTTGCCACAGTTGCTCACTACAGCCAGAGTGACAAGCAAAGACATTTCTGACGGCCTATCACTATTTATTGTGGGTCTTTTCAAGAAAGTGGCTTTAGCCGATTATCTCGCACTCTACGTTGATAAAGTTTACGATGCTCCTGGCCAATTTCAATCACCGGCTTTAATTTTGGCCACGTTCCTATTCAGTTGGCAGATATATCTTGACTTTAGTGGATATACAGATATGGCTCGAGGCGTAGCGAGGATGATGGGTATTCGCCTGATGTTGAATTTTAACAATCCATACCTTGCGACCGGTCTGGGCGAGTTCTGGTCCAGGTGGCATATCAGTCTTTCGTCCTGGTTCAAAGACTACCTGTACATTCCTCTTGGTGGTAACAGAAAGGGAACTTTCAACACCTACAGGAACATGTTTCTGACAATGGTGATTTCAGGTCTATGGCATGGTGCAGCATGGACGTTTGTGGTCTGGGCAGCGCTGCATGCTCTTGGCCGATTTGCAACGCGAGAGCTGGAGAGAACTGCGTTCTACAAAAACGGTGTGCCGAAGTTAGTCAAGCAACTGTTTGTATTTGCGTTCGTTACTTTTGCCTGGATTTTCTTTCGAGCTGACAGTATCGGTGATGCTTGGGTGGTGGTATCGAGGATTTTTGGGGCAGGATTTGCAAATCCTCAGTGTCCGATTTGGGCTATGGTTCTGATCTTAGCTGTTTGGTCCTACCAGTTTGTTTATGAGTCCAAAGTTAGATGGCTGCTTGAGCTTCGGCTGGTCAGAGTGACGGCAGTCATCCTGATGGTTCTTTACCTTGCTGTTTTTGCCTCCTCAAGTGAGCGGGCATTTATTTACTTGCAGTTCTGACCATTTGGCTAATATCTGCGAGGGATTAAAAAGGAATGTCAGAGACAGGCGAAGTTGGTTTTCGCAATTATGAACATGAATCTGGGGCTGCATTTAGCTCAAATAGCATACGACTAACCTTGAGTGAGTGGATCGTCGCTGCTGTAATTCTTACGGCTTTAGCATATTGTATGCCATTGCTCTGGCTGCGTGTCGAAAGTTTTATACCACAAGCCAATTATCGCCTGCCCTACAGACTAAGCAGCGACTATTGGCTGTACAGTCGCTATTGTAATTGGGCCTGCTCGCGGGATAAGGTGCTCGTCATCGGGGACTCAGTTGTCTGGGGACACTATGTGTCCTGCGACTGTACGCTGTCAGGTAGTCTTAACAAGAAAGTGGGTCGAGATGAATTTGCTAATTTAGGTGTGGACGGCATACACCCTGTTGCACTAGCTGGTTTGCTGAGGCACTACGGTCGTGACATTTCAGGCAACAAGATTATTTTGCATCTGAATCCTCTATGGATGAGTTCCAGAAAGCACGATTTGCAGATCGAAAAGGAATTTCACTTCAACCATCCTCAGCTTGTTCCACAGTTTGTCCCGAGGATTCCCTGCTACAAAGAGTCGTTTTCAACGAGGCTCGGTATTGTGGTAGGGCGCCTCTCAGCTTTTCTGGGCTGGGCATCACATCTTAGAATTGCATACTTCCAGGGCATGGACTTGCCAGGATGGACTATAGAGTACCCGTATAAAAATCCTCTAAGGGCCATAGCTGCCGGGCCTGAGCTTGATGAAAGTCAGTATGAGCGCAGAGATACTGCGCCGGCTGGCAATAGTGTTATAGAACCAAAAATTGAATGGGTTGAGCTTGAAACATCTCTGCAATGGAGATTTTTCAGACGAGCGGTTATGCTCTTGAACGCTAGAGAAAACAGGGTCTTCGTCCTTGTCGGGCCTTTCAACGAGCATATTCTGAAAGGAAAAAGTGCTCAAATCTACAACAAGATGAAAAGCGATATCGAGTTTCGGCTAAAACAGAACCGTATACCATATTGTATTGCGGCTGTTTTACCCGGCGCGTTGTATTATGACGTCAGTCATCCTACAGGCCAAGGATATATGATGCTCGCTGAGCAACTTTTTGCCGATGAGTTGTTCACAGCGTTCTTGGGCCAGGAAACTCCGTGAAAGCACCTGCTTATTCCTGTTTGTTGACTGAAGTTACCCCGAATCAGACTGAGCCGACGAAAAATCACACTCCAGAATAAGCAATAATACTTAAAAAATAACCAAAAAAGGACAAATTCGTAACACAACGGTAACATTCAAAGAGCACAATTGCGGTTGTGAAAATCATAGTTTTTTGTTAACCTAATTTAGAAAGGAGAACAGTCATGGAAACGTTAAAGCGCCTATTTGTTGTGAGTTTTGTGGTTATTGGGCTGCTTGCCACAGCCGTATTTGCAAAGCCCGCCGGCGTATTATTGCAGGAAGGACTTTATGCCGAGGAGGTTGAGGGTGACATAGATGCGGCAATTAAGACCTACCAGCAGATAATTGATGATCCCTCAGCTCAAAGGTCTCATGTGGCGCAGGCGATGTATCGGCAGGGCATGTGTTATCTGAAGAAGAAGGATGAACAGAAGGCAAAGGCAATCTTCGAGCAAATAATTCAGCAGTACGCGGATCAACCAAGTCTCATAGAAAAGGTCGCACCTTTGCTCGCCGATCTTACGACATTTGACCCTGCTGACTTGATGCCGCCAGAGACACTGGTTTATATGGAAATTGGCAGCCCCGGCAAACAAGTCGAGACAATTCTTAACATGCTCAAAGGCACGCCACTTGAGAATCCTCTTGCTGTTATTTCTGGTGTCCCCGGCCCGGTTGGGC
>Ga0315543_1003405_pt1 | contig 14301 bp, 28 predicted proteins | sample SalMarSW160210MG_2_FD_203098 | JGI IMG/M metagenome (GOLD analysis project Ga0315543, IMG submission 203098) | Salt marsh sediment microbial communities from the Plum Island Ecosystem LTER, Massachusetts, United States - Salt Marsh Sediment SW1601-210 ...
GTCGAACGGTTCTTCTTCAACCGTAATGCGGATCCTCTTCGTGGGGCTACATCGCACAAGCTTTTCCCAACACCACTCATGTAGAGCACGCCCTTTTGGTAATCCTGTCACGCTAGACTTGTTCATGTCTTTCTCCTTCGGACCAAAGCTGACAAAATGCTGTGCTCATCCGGATCGCCAAATAATTTAAGTTGTGGATCGAGTCCATCACGAATCAAGTCCCGTAACTGCTGGTCGGCGTTATCAAACTTCTTCTTGGCAAGCGCCGCCTCTGCCTTGGCATCCTCCATTTCTCCCTGGAGTTTACGAACGCCCTTTTCCTTCTCCCGGATTGCGTTGTAATGTTCGACCTCTGGCGTTGGTACGTCTGTGTTTTCTGCTTCATCAACGGTTGCTTTGGTCTTACTAGCCATGTCTTTCTCCTTCGGTTTGGCTGTGCGTGTCACCACGCTCCCTCCTGTAAATGAACGCTCGCATATCAGTCTCCTGTCGCACCGGCGAACAAAACCATGTTTCATCTGTTCATCGCGGTTTTCCTCGACCAACGATCAACCACCTCAAGATCATCCTCGGTGCGTAACTCTCGCAACAAAACAATTGTTTTCGCAACGTCGCCGTACACGGTGTGGATCGCATGGTGAGCTATTTGGGAATCGTCCGCGTAGATGACCCCCGTCATCGCATCTTCGACGGCGCGTACCGACTTCAGTTCATCGGGTCGCGTGGTGGGCCATTCCGGGGCGGACGGCTTGAGTATCTGCGAATTGCGGCCGGTTCCAAAATGGCCTTTCGGTCGTTTGCGCACGATCACGACGCCCATCGCAAGCGGTCCAGAGAATGAATCGACGCCCACCTTGTCCAATTCGGCCATCGCCGAGACGGCAACATCTTGCCGAAAGCTCGCAAGCCGTTTGTTGCTGTCGCGCGTCGAGGTCAACACGCGACCGTTCTTCATGATTGGTTTTCCGGCTTTGTTGTAAAGCGCCCTCGCCACCTTACTGCCCTGGGTGGCCGGCTTGCCAAACACGGTGAAGATGATTTCATTGCCGAGGCTAGTCGGTTTCATTCAAACAACCTCCGTTCTTCAACAGCAGCAACAACAACCGTTATTCAGCACGCGATGCAGCATCGGGAGTGCTGTCCGATAGATTTCGTTCGCTTCCTCGCCGTCATTCAAAATCGGGCGCGCCGTCGCACCTTCGGGTTTCTCGCTGCCAAGTGCTTCTTCCCGCTGGCTAATCAAATCACCATTGTTGTTGTTGTGACCGTAGGGAGGATCGGTAAACACACAATCAACGCTCCCCGCCTCCAGCGTCGGCAGCACTTCCAAACAATCGCCGTGGTAGACCGTGATTCCCTTGCGGTCGTAATAGGGCTGCATTTCAGAACTCATCCTTCCCGATCGAAATAATTCTCGTGGCAAGGATTGGATAGACATCTCCAGAAATCAACACCCACACCTCGCCTCGGGCCACGCGCGTGACAACGCCACTTGCTCGTGTTCCCAAAATGAACCACGACACTGTTTGGCCGACGTCTATGGCCGCTTCGATGCACTCGTAATAATGTTTCTGCTCTTCCTCGAATCTCCGTACAGCCGACTTCACGATGTCGATACGCCGCCTCCCGCCGATGTCCACTCGACCATGCCCCCGCGTCTCGCGGACTACTGTTTTGGTTCCGTCGATCATCTTGACGATTCGCATTGGTTGGCTCGGGTACTGGCTGTCCAACGCATCGACACGGCCGTCGCAGTATGCGCGAGTCGAGTATCTTGGAAAGTCCACCCTAACCCAGCGGCCGTCGTCCCATTTTATTTCCGCGAAGTACGTTGGTTTGCTCATTTTCGGGACTCCCTCCTCATCGTTTCTGTTAAACTAATCACCAAGCAGCCTCCACTCTTTCGCGATGGCTCGGCCAATCGCAGAACACTTGGCCGCTACCTTCCTTGATTCGGTCCAACACCGGGCCGGTCAAAACCATCTCGGCATCTTCCGGCCTATCAACGTTGGTGGTGATCCACGTGCTTTTCATCTTGCGATACCGTCGGTCGATGACATCACGCAGTCGCCAGAGAATGGGCGCGGTCAGTTCACCCTTCGGCGGCACCGGGTCGCTGATCGCCAGGATGTGCGAACATAACAACTGCTGTTCCAACTCCGCAATCGTGCCTTGGCAAGCCGCGTCGGCAAGCTTGTTACGCAAGTCGCCACCGTCGTACCACTCAGCCTTGAATCGATGCTTTACCAGCGCGAGCTTGAGCAGTGCCGATACAAGATGATCCTTGCCGGTGCCCTTCTGTCCGAATAGGATTAACCCACCTCCGCCTGATAGTAATCGCGGCATGTCCGCCGCGAATCGCAACAGCCGATCGACCACGGGCCGCTGCGCCGCATCGTAGATTTCATAGTTGCCGAACGTCAACGGCCAATACTTCGGGCCGAGCTGGAGACGAAGCCGCGAAACAGCCTTGCGGTAATCGGCTGCCGTTTCAATACGCACGTTGAACGGGTTATACCGTCCCGCCTCAAACTTCTTGAGAAATTCACAGACGCCCTCTTCCAGGGTCGCCAGGTCGGGAACCTGTGTTGTCTCGACCCTGCGCCTGATTGGTCCGATGGTTTGTTCTGTTATCGGGTTCACGGATTCCCTTCCATCCATGTTCGAGAGTGGTTAAGAGCGCCGCCTTGGCGCGTTCTGGTCCCATTTCCGCAAGTCGCTTCAGCGCGTAGCCGGCCGCCCGTTCGGTGAGTCTGTCACGTGGGGGCATCGCGGCACGATGGGCGAGGTAGTCGGCCCAGAGCGTTTGCAATTCCGGCGTATCGAGTTCTGGGGGTAAGGGGGGAGAACACGTAGTGTTCTCTTCTCTTCTCTTCTCTTCTCTAGGTGCGCTTTTAGTAACGCCAGTGTCGTTACGTTTTGCGTTACGATGTTTCGCCGCGCGCTTCGCCGTAAGTGCCCGCTGTTTAGCACTTTCGGAAATGTGCCGGTTGAACTTTGGTATGGTTATCCCCTCGGAGGTGATACACAACCAATCGACATGTGACAGCGCTTGCGCAAACCCTGGCGCGCTTACGTAACGATCGAGCCACGCTGGCGTAACGCTGAGTGCGTTACCATTTATTGTTTGCACGTCGCCCCATGACCAGAGCTTGTGGAGCCTGCCAACAACGGCAAATTCATCCAGCCCAAGCTCCTCCGCGATCCCAATCACCGAGGGGTCTTCGTGCAGGTCGTGTCGCATCTTGATCCAGTCGCCGGCCATGGCTACATGTCCTTATCCGCTCTCGCGTCTTCTTCCACGGCCAGCATCTCTTCCAACTGCGCAATCCCCGCTTCGATTGCCTCGCGTCGCGTCGCGAAGATGTACTTATTCACGCCATTGCAGTCACACCACGATACTCCTCCGCGCTCACTCCACGTCGCGTAGCGACCGTCGTCCACGAAGTCGGTGGCTTCATTGACCCCGATAGTGAGTGAGTAGCGTTTCGTGTCGGCTGTCATTACCATCCTCGCTTTCGTTCAAACTTTTTCGTTATCGTCCTCGAACACCGCTTCCTCCGGGAACCACGGCGCATGCCGCTTGCCGTCCGGTCCAGTCCAACCCTTATTTCTAATTTCCGCCGCCCGTCGCATCACGTCCGCGTGTTGCTCCTCGTCGACCGCTGGTCTTGTGCTGTATTGCTGCCTCACGGGCACGCCCTCGCGATCACACACGGCCGTTACGGTGTTGCGGCTCACGTGGAGCGTCGCGGCAATCTCGTAGATCCCATGTCCCGCTCGAGCCATCTTCAAAATGGCCGCGTCCCGATCACACCGGTGTCTGGTTTGGTAATCCACGCTGCTGCTCCTCGTCGAGAATATCCTGGATGTCTTGCTTCAGTTGTTCGCCTTCCACGGCCCAGAAACATCGCCGCTGCTCGTCGGTCAGCATGCCGAGCGCGGTTTGCAACGTGCGAGCCCAGACGGCTTGCGAGCCGACCTGTCTTGGAAGACTTAGATCATGCGCCTCGCGGATGATTGCGACCGCTGTTTTCAATCGGTTCAGTCGCGCTAGGCTTTTGTCCGTGAACATTGCATCACCGTCCCTATCTCACAATCCGTGACGCTTCTTCAAGAATGTACAACTTGGGACACACGTAAATCGTCGCGAGCCCGATGACACTATTGAAAGCACAAATCGCCCACAAGAAGGAGATTCCATGCAAACATTTTATAAATAATTGGAAATCGGCTCCTAGTTTGCCGTCGTTCGACTCGACCGACCACTGATAGAATCGCTCGATTAACCGAATGGAATAGATCATCCCAATAATGCAGAAGACCGCCGTTATTCCGTGGACGACCAGTCCGCGCGTAACAATCTCCCTCGCAATGTCTGGCGCCTGCTCAAGAACAAACTCTTTCCCTTCTTCAAGTGAATCAGCCAACAGTTTCAACACTCGTTCCGCTTCATGAGACGTCATGGGTTTTTCTCCTCGTAAGGTACATTTCGTGATCACAACTTCCGCGTGGAAGGACTGACATCGCCTCGAACCGGTTTAGTATCTGGCATTTTTCCTTTCGGTTTCATCCACAGTCTCGCCAGGTTGTTTTTATGCGGGCACAAAACTCTTCGGTTACAAACGCCACCTCGCCCGCGTGGTTTCGGCAGACACCGCCCCGGTCGGTTTCAATTGCGACGTCGTCTGCCTGTTGGTTTAACCTGGCACGTCTTTTTTCGGTTTCAAACGCGCTATCGCCAGGTGTTATGTTCGGGCCAAAGGCCTTCTCGGTTACAAGCCTTTGTTCGGCCCTTGGTTCGTGCGGACATGCCTTCTGTCGGTTTCAAATTCGATGTCGTCCGCCTGTTGGTTGAACTCCGCTGCGACGCTTACGTTTCATTGCTCCGTCCACTCAATCCAAAGGTTCTTCAACAGCAGTTTCGTCATCAGCAGCATTGCGTGCTTGTGCGCGTGCATGGTCAACTCGCTCTTGCCCTTGCAGTTCGGGCATTTTTTGCCTTTCACCTTGCCCGTGCTGTTGCACTTCTCGCAAGCAAACCACTCGGGATGTTTCTCCCGCGCGCCTTGCTTCACTTCGTCGTAGCGGTCGCGGTACGGACCGGTGTTGCCTTTCAGCAGAGCGTCTCCGATGTTGTGTGCAATGCTCCGCCGCCTTGGGCTGTAGCCAAACTCTTCCCATTCCGCCGCATGGAGTTTCAATCCCTTGTATGGTTTCAACTGTTTTCGCCACGCTTCGCCCATGCGCCGGATGCCGTCCTTCTCCCACGGCGCGCAACCAAACCGACGCCAGAGCTTGGCGGGGTTGGCGTAGTTATTCAAATCGCCGGCCTCTCCGACCACGATGGCCAGCATGGGCAAGCCGAAGCCGCGCTGTTCCGGCTCCTCTACCCAGGACGCCACGGGCAATTGCTTGACAAGTTTAAGCATGCGCTTCTCCAGTGCTCGTTTCATTTCGAGGTAGGGGTCGATCGAGGATTGACACGTCAGAATGATTCCACGATGCGGCGATGCCTTTTCACCAGCCACGACGAGCTTGATGAGCGTTGCCGCTTTTGAAAATAGTGCTTTGCGGTCGGTTTCACCCAGGGTGCTGCAATAGCCGAGTGTTCCGGCAATGGTGGCCTGGAGTCGGTTGGTCATCATCTGCGCGGACTTCTTGTGCCACACTCGCTGGCGCTGCAACGATTGCAACTCGCGGCAGAGTTTGCAAATGGTTGCCATAATGGTTCTCCAAAAAAAGGGCACAAAACGCTTCGGTTTCAAGGATAACGTCGCCCATAGGTTCGTGGTTGGCATTGCAGACTTCGGTAACAGATTGAATATCGCCAACCGGTTTAGTATCTGGCACTGAGTGTTTCGGTTTCAAGGAAATTGTCGCCAGGTTGTTTTTATGCGGGCACTATAAGCATCGGTTTCAAATACATTTTCGCCCGCGTGGTTTCGGCAGACACAGCACCAATCGGTTTCAAGTTCACAATCGTCTGCCTGTTGGTTTAACCTGGCACGTCTTTTTTCGGTTTCAACAAATGTTTCGCCAGGTGTTATGTTCGGGCCAACGGCTTCATCGGTTACATTCGGCTTCTCGGCCCTTGGTTCGTGCGGACACGTCCTTGGTCGGTTTCAAATTCCCAATCGTCCGCGATTGTGTTCGGCACTTGGCAGCGGCATTTTCGGTTTCATTGTTCGTAGTCAGGTATTCAGTTTCGATCGACTCCTTTACCTCGCGAGCCAGCTTCATTAGCTTTGATGCTTTCACCGCGTCCTTGACTCGCTTCTTCGCCGGCACCATGACGGCCAGACGCTCGCACAGCATGGCGTTGAACGTGTGGCCGCCGGCAATCGCCCGCTCGGAGTCGGCAATCCGTAGAAGCTCCTCGCCAAGCAACAGCCCTAGCATCGTGCCCGCAATCCGCAGCGAGTAAACCGACTCAGCTACCTCGTTTACCGCCTTGCTGCTCACCTCGACCTTGGCCGGCTGCCCATAGCATCCGCTTTCCTTCTTCACGACACTGTTCGTGCGATGCCGCATGTCGTACACGAGCTGCTCGACCATGCCGACAAACATATTGTCTCGAATCTCCTCGAACTCCGGCAGCGCGCGAATGGCCTTTTCCGCCATTCTCGTGGCCGCCTTGATGTTGGTTGGGTAACGGCTTGCCGCCACCTTGCCCAGGTCAATAACGCTTTGTGGTAAAATCATGCGATTCCTTTCTGGTAACAAATCAGCTAAAACGGCCACGTCACAATCCGCCATGTCTTCTCATCAAACTCCTGAAGTTGATCAATCATCAACGCAACTTTCTTCCACTGGACTTCGCACAACACGTTGCCGTCGACATCCACGTATCCGGCGTTTATGGCGGTCCATTGGAGCCGGAATTTAGCGTCACAAAACAGGCTACTCATCTTTTTCAAATGCCGACGCAAAACCAAAAGTCGCCATGCAGACACAGCGGAACACAAGCACGCTACCACGGTCAGTATGATCCAAATGACGTTCATGAATTTCCTTTCAGGCATTCAGGTTTACACCCACGAACAAGCCCCTCAAAATTTCCCGACGCGCGAAACAGCAATGGAGCAGATTCGTCGCGACCATCCTCGCAATACTCCGCGACACCAAGTGAGTCGATCAGCCAGAGATACCAGCCGCCGATTCGTCGGCCGGCCAAGAACATTGCGATCGGTATTAGTCCAGTACCGCGACACGCAGGGCAAAGAATATCATGGCGCGGTTTTTTCCCCGTGCCATTGCATTCGTCGCAGCCCGAACAAATGTGGCTGGAGCTACATTTCGGACACAAACATCGGACGGTGCAATATTCGCACGATACGTGCTTCCTCCCTGGATTGGTTGTGCCGTCCATGTTGCAGAAGGGACATTTGTAGCGAGCATGGTCTTCATGAATCGTTGGCCACGGCTTCCACTTGGCATCTTTCGGAGGAGCCATGCTGGAAAAATACTCGGCGGCGTTTGGTAGTCGGTATCCGTTGACTTCCATCACTGTACCTGGCACCGCAGGCGCACGAACCATGATGCGTCGATCGGATGCGTAGTCCCAATCACCATCGCGCCATGGTGTGTCAATGTCGAACACACAGCCGTCAGCCTCGAAGATGTTTCCGGCGCAAAATTGCAAAAGTCTTGGGTCACTTATTTTTTTATTCATCGCCTCACGCTCCTTCCATTCTATGTCAGTCATTGCACATGCGAATTCAGGAGATCACGGATGATGTTACGCACGTTCATTGTTCGTTTCACCTTTCGTTTCAAAGCGTCAAAACAACTCTGCAACCAGGTCAGCCGCCAGCCTCAAGGCGATGAGGATCGCAACGGGGATGACGACGAGGTCCCACCACTTGAGTTTGATTCGCATTGGTTTACCTCGGCTAACAATTCGTTGAGCCAGTCGACCTTCGGCTTCCCTCTTTGCCTTTCCGATCTGGCTCTCGGCGTCCGTATCCTCTACTTGCTCCGATGAGAGGCGAGTCTCTTCTTTGCCGCTTTCGTACTCAGGAGAGAAGATGGGGTCATCAGTCATAAATCACCCCCATTTTTGAACGAAGTCCAGCAGTGATTACCTGCTCGAAGGCCTTCCTAGCCCGGGTATGGAAGATATCAAGAAATCTTTCGACATCTTGCTTGTCTAGGAGAAGTGTGCAGTACGCATCACAATCGAGCGTGAATATCTTGCGCTTGATCCTGGCTGGAAAGTCGGGGTTGGGCATGCCGTACTGGAATCGGATTCTCGATTCGTCGTCGTGAACGATTTCGAGAACGTGAAAGGCGCGAGCAATCGTCTTCTGATCGTCAGCCAGCTTGAAGGTTGAGAGCAACTCGGGGCGAAGGTATTTCGACCAATCCGTGGCCTTGGGCTCGTCGAGCTCGATGTGGTAGATGTAACGCAACCCGAGTCTCTTCACCTGCAAGTCCTCGAAGGTGTCGAAAAGCGCATCTGAGGTCTTGAGGAAGTCGTCCCGCAATGTCTTGAACGTGTTGTACTTCGTGTACTCTACGAGCATTGACTGATCAGTAACGACGAGCTTCTTGTGGCGGGATTTGCTGTAGTAGTGCCACTCTCGAACCTCGGTTTCACTGTCGGGCGGACCTTTCGCGGGTATTCCTAGCGGTTCAGCAAAGTCGATGCGGGCAGTGACCTGCTTCAGGAAGTCCTTGCGGTATTTCCGAGGCATGCCCCTCGGTTTGTCTGTCTTTCTTGGTGCCTTTTTTGCCATCAGTCGTGTCACCCTCTCTTGGTTAGGTGTGTTCCAGCATTTTCACCGCAGCCCGTAGGCCGCGAGCTAGGTCGTGACGGTCGGTGGCTTCCGCACGGGCGCACCCTACGGCTCTCAATTTTGGTTTCTGAACCGCGATGTTTCCTAATGTACCGGTGCGTGAAATCACAACGTCGGTCTGCCATCCACCAGCGCGAGCTAAGGACAGAATGACTCTGGTTGGTTGTACGGCGAGTTTCATGGTGTTACTTTCACGTGGGTTTCTTGGCTTTTCCATGCGTCTCTCTTCACACCGCCGACGCAGAGGACTCCGTTTCGTATCGGGATGCAAGACATGGCTTTTACTCCATCTCATCCAAGGCCCATTTGCGGATTTCAAACCAGCCGATTGTCAGCGACCAGTGGAAACCAATTGATGATCTGGTAACGTTTGAATGTGTTGTTATCTGCCTTTGATCCAATCGTGTAGATACAGTGGCCGGATGCGTTTGTCGGCCTGACGCAGGAGTGATAGTGCGAGACGACTCTCCTGGAATCGGTCGCCATCTCGCCAGCGTGCTTCTGCGATAACGTGAACCACGCTTCCTGCCGGCACGAGCAAGCCCCAGTGTTCCGGAAGCTCCTCGCTCGATAGTACAACACCTGGGTTCGCGAAATAGTACCGACAATTGCCCATTCCATAATACGGAGCGCGTCGCGCCATCTTCCTCTTGTGCGCCAAAAAATCAGGTCGTCGCGACTTGCATTCAATTAGGATCGTTCCTTGGGGCGACCACCCAAAGCCGTCCGGACTCTCGAATTGAAATGTGTATTCGGCAACCACAATTGAACATCGCTTCGTGTTCCGCAGCCACCGGCATGCTCGCTCGACTAGTTCAGCGTGGTTCATCGCTGGTTATCTCCGTTCTTCATTTAATACCGTTAGTCCTGGCACAGCCGCCGCGTGTATCGAAGCAGCGCGCCGTCTGGCATGAGGCGGATCATAATAGTGGATCTCGCATGCCGTCGCAGATTTGGCCAAATGGTGGTGCCGCCGACTTCAAACAACATGATCGCGTCTTTGGTGTGGTGACATTGCACGATCTTCCCGACAGCGGACGGGGAACAACAGTCGCACTTGACGATTTCCGCCAACTCTCCCGGCTCCAAGAGGAGTGCCGGAAACGAGTGGTCCTTCGTCTCTTCTTCAATCTTTAGTGACATGGACGTCTCCCGAATGTTCGTGGTTTTTCAACTGTTCAGTCTGTTGACCGAACACTGGAACTGAGTATTCACTCACCAGGTCATCCAACGGCCCTACCGGCGCGTTCGGATGCGCCAGCGAACAGGCTCTACGATGCCGCTGGATTTCTCGCGTTGTGCTGTCCTGCAAGATACACAAGAGTGTCAATTGACGCGTCGTGTTATTTTTCCTAACAACACGTGCGATGTGTTTGTGACCACCAATGTGTACTAACACGCGACCACCCACATAGGTTTTCATAAAATCAACTTCCGTCATTTCATCTCCCTTTGAGTCTTACGCATCTGTCGAGACTCTGCCCGCTGCGCGTAGGTCTCTGGTGCCCCGTAGCCGATCACCCCGTCATCCTCGGCCTCGAACTCTCGCCCGCAGTTGCTACAATAAAGCGATCTCATCGTCGAGCCACTTGTGCGAACAGTTCGACTGGTCCGGCACCACGGGCATGATGGAGTAGATCCGTTCACGGTTACGCTCCTGCTTCCGTTGCGGACGCCTGCGTCTCAAATAATTTGCCTTGCGTCTTCGGTTTGCTCTCGCTTCCTCCGTTCGTTCTGCGTAGTGCCATGCTTTGCTCAGCGCACAACTGGTGTCCCTGCGCGCGTGCCTCTTTCGAGAGCGTTGTGTCCGCGCCGATTTGCTTGGCGATCGGGCTGATTTCACACACATCAGTCGTCGACGCGATCGCTTGTAGATAGTGATCCGGAAGCGTTGCTTCTTGATGTGCCTGGTCATCGCCGGGAGCATTTGTGCCTCCGCTCGTGAGGTCGTAGTCGGAGTCGACGAGACCGTGTGCCAGGCCGGTCAAACTGTCGTAGATCCGAGCGAACAGTTTCCTCTTCGCCTTTCCGATGATCGCGTCGATGATCATGCCTTTATTGACTCGGACTGGTATTGCGCGGCCGCCGAGACAGTCCACGGTGTGCTCGATGCCGTCCTGAATGTAGGACGCGACGCACGGAACCAGCGCGTAGGCGGCATGCATGATGGGTTCACGCACGTCGATTTTGAGGTCCGAGATGCCCGGGAATTCCATCACGAGCCGCTGCATGCCGGCTTGGCTGCCATAGAGTCGTCCGGAGATAATCACGATTTCATTTCCGTACATGCGCAGCCCTCGCAACGTCGCCTCGATGGCGACGTCCTTGACGACGGAGAGCGGGTATGACTTTCTCTCGGAATCAAGGTCCGTCGTGAACCCGATCGACGATCCTTGCAAGGCCATGATGTCTTCCATCATGTCGTCGGTGATCAGTTCGCCGAGCCGTTTTTTCGCCGCGGCCAGTGCGAATGTCTTCCGAAACTCGCTGGCCACGTCGTGCTGGATGCACCGGCAGTGCGCGGCCACTTCTTCAAGTTCACTAATGGCTTGCGGCGTGGCTTTGGGCGCTATCGCCGTGTTCCGGGTCGCGGTCAATTCGGTGGTCATGATTAGGTTTCCTCCTCGTGTCGAAAAGACTCGTCAAATTGAATGCCGCGTTGAACGCGGCCTAATAGATACCGTGCCGCCTGGACCGCGCTCCTCTTCGACAGGTAGAGATCGCCCTTCGCAAGCGGCCTACTCGCGATGTACATCCACCACTGCCATGCACCGCGCACTTGAAACACGCCCACGCGCAACGGCTCGGCTTCTGCCTCGTGCGTCAACTCAAGATAACTGTCAGGCGACCAACTGGCCAAAACACCGTGGTTTGTACGGAAGTGTTCAATGCCACAGCGTGGGCAGTTCACGGGATTGCTTGCATCACAATAATATTCATACAAACAGTTTGGGCACCAATGCACGGACTTCTTTACGGGAGGCGCAAACGAGCTTCGTGGTTGGTTGTTGCGCGGAACCGGGCGTTCATCCAACATAGGGTGTTCCTCGCGGTCCCTCAACCAAGTTTCGGTTATTTCATCTCTCGCCATCGCAGGCCTCAATAATGGCTTCCAATACAGGAATAGTCTGCTTCAAGAGGTCGAGAATGACCGGCAACCCGACTCGTTTTCTGGCCTCGATGTCAGTGGTTGTCTCCGCGTCTATGTTGTTCAACCCCATTTTGTCGAGCAGGATGGTGATAGACAGTCCTGTATCGACGTAGGAGCACGGGTGGCTCACGTGCAACGAGACATTGTTGAAGAGCCGCATGCTTTCGTCCTCACAACCAGGCGGCGGAACGCGCCGTGGTTCTTCTTTCCATTCTGGCAGTGCTACCATGATTTTCTCCACTGCGTCTTGTTGTCGCCGTGACACGTTTTCACAGTTCTCAAGTGAATCCAGGCAGTCGCGAAGTTCCTCGATCGTGAAGCCTGCGTCGATCCAGTTCCGAATCTGTCGCACGCGCTCGTCAATGTTTGGTGTTGGCTCCTCCCGGCCGTCGACCTCCGCAGGACACGTCGATGTATCAAGATCAACGTCACCCTCTGGCAGCGTGACGGTGGTTGTTTGCGAATCACACGCAAGCAAACTCAACAGTTGCTGCGCCTTTTGCAAGAATCTCTCCGCCGTCAATATCACTTCTGAATCCGATTGTGCTAAAATATTGCGAGCCGCCGCGATGTGTTTGCTCGCGGTTTGAGCTGCCGCCTTGTCATTCACCGCCACTATGATGCTCATGGTTTTCTCCAAACATGCCGGCGGCGTTGGCTTCCTGTTCGGCCGCCGGCGCGGGTGTCCCGCCTCGTGCGGGGATCATGGTTTTCCCTTTTGTTACCTCGCGTCGTTTTTAATCCGGCTCGAACCATACATCGCACCAACGCTGCTCGAATAATGCATGGTGCCAACGTGGCTCGAACCATACATCGCACCAACTCTGCTCGAACCATACATCGCACCAACGCTGCTCGAACCATACATCGCACCAACGCTGCTCGAACCATACATCGCACCAACGCTGCTCGAACCATACATCGCACCAACGCTGCTCGAATAATGCATGGTGCCAACGTGGCTCGAACCATACATCGCACCAACGCTGCTCGAACCATACATCGCACCAACGCTGCTCGACCCAAGCATGGTGCCAACGCTGCTCGAACCATACATCGCACCAACGCTGCTCGAATAATGCATGGTGCCAACGTGGCTCGACCCAAGCATGGTGCCAATGCGGCTCGAACCATACATTGCGATGATGCGCGCGTTTTTTGCGCGCTTAACAGTCACTCCATCTACGAGAATCCAACACCCCCCGAGCAAACACTCCCTTTCATTTGCAACGATCATGCGGCGCACGTCGTCACGGAGCACGCTTTCAACATGGTCTCGTAGATTCGCAGTCCACCAGTCAGGAGCGTTGTTTTGGTCGAGGCGAAGGACATATTTGTCAACCTCGTATAGCAGACCCTTTGGCACTAGCTCGACTCGAACAAACGCGCCTCGCCCGTTATCAACGAGCCCTCGCGACTCGATCAGATCCTCGTGCGAGTCTGTGTGCTCTGGATCGCGCACAATTTCGTGGGACTGAAGAACTATCGCGGAAAGAAAAATACACATCGTGTTATCCTTGTGAAAGTGTTTTACTAATGTCACACGCCTCCTGTCATCACGGTCGAGCGTATGTCCACCAGCACGCTCTCGGTCGGATTAGGCACCGCTCGTGCGACGCGACCAATGGCCGTCGTGCGATGGCCTGACAAAGCAACTCGCTGATTGCAGAGACCACGGCTCACCCAGGCCCGTGGCGCCACGAAGTCGCCCAGATTCCACTGGTTCTCTGGCGGGCAGTCAAACTCGAAAACGCCTGTTGTGGCCACGCGGATCGGGTGTGTCTCGCCTAAGTTGCTCCGCTGCATGGCCACGCCGAGAAAGTACGATTTGAAACACATCTGGTCTTCACCAGCGCCTTGCGAAGGCTGCGCGGACGCAGGCTTCGCTGTGTGGTCCTCGACGTCTTGATAGAGCATGTCGCCGATATCGATAATCGTTTCGCTCAGCACGGTGGCGACCACCGGGTTTGTGTCGCCATATCGCCAACGCATCTTGTCTACCATGTCCGATCTCCTCTTGGTTAGAATGTTTCAAAACCCCTCGTGTAACCCGCAATCGCGTGGTCCAATATTCTTGACACAAGCAGCGGCTCGACCGCCACCCGCCGGACCGTCGCGATAAATCGCAATGTTTACTTCGTCACGATGAACCGTGACAGAAGAATCACAGTCAAACCCGAGACGCACCTTGTCGCCGCTAATTTCGATTACAACAACTCGGCCCGGGCCATCAAAGACAACCCCCTCGTTTTTCCGTCGTGAAAGGACCAGCATGGTCAAAGACTCCTTATTTTGCCGGCCAGCGCCATCCCTTGCGCGACCGGCTATTCCTGTCGACGGAAGCGATCA
>Ga0315543_1003408_pt1 | contig 14291 bp, 10 predicted proteins | sample SalMarSW160210MG_2_FD_203098 | JGI IMG/M metagenome (GOLD analysis project Ga0315543, IMG submission 203098) | Salt marsh sediment microbial communities from the Plum Island Ecosystem LTER, Massachusetts, United States - Salt Marsh Sediment SW1601-210 ...
CAATCAGCAGGCTCGAAAGTCGCACAGAAAAAAGACTCTTCGAAGATTGCGAAAATTGGGTATCAAAATCAGCCAATTGAACTCTTGTGTACCTCATAATTTATAACTATGTCGCGCTGTAGTACTAGTCTATTGGGTAAAATTCAGGTGTTATGAGAAGATAAGTAAGAAGTTCTGCTGACCGTGGAGGATGTTGAAGCGTTTGACAACTTAAAAAATGTCGGCATGCCTGTAGTCGTTATCCTGATTTCCGGACGGCCGATGATTATCAATGATGTTCTTGACTATGCAGATGCGTTCATCGCTGCCTGGCTGCCGGGAACCGAAGGCCAACGCGTGGCGGCAACTCGGATACTAACGAAGGTAACAGTCTCCAGACCTGGACCGACTTGTATGACCGCTGCCTGAACCGAAGATATATCACTTAACATATGTTTTGTCCTCGCAGGGGAGGCATTGCTGAAGAACCGGATGAGGGAAATCCTCGAGTCTGGTTCTGTGAGGGGCATTAAACTGAAAGGAGGTTATGAAATAGCTTCTACTCAACAAAGGCTCAGCCTTGGGGCCGTGTTTCCGATCGTTCTTGCATCGATTGCCTTGTTCGCTGGAGCATGTGGTACAGCAGCGGAGAGTAGGAAATCAAAGGACAGCAAAAAAAGGGATGTTCAGTCAATAGTTGACAGCTATAACGAAAGGCGCTTGCGAGCGATTGAAGAAATCATCAAAGCGGAAATGCCTGATGATCCGTCTGATAAATTCCTGGTAGATCAAAGCATTAGCAATACTCTATCATGCCGATCGCACTAAAGAATATTCACGAGTGAAGCAGGCCAATGAACTGATGCTTGATTTCTGCCGTCGGCTCGACGACCCAGATTCAGAATAGTGGAGAAGAACCAACCATGGGGGAGCGATGATCGTCATGCGTATTTTGCTGACCTACAAGGAGAGAAAAGATATTCTTTTTTCGGAAACGGTGGCAAAAATCAGAAACGGCAAGGAGCCCGATGGACGTTCCATACCCGAGGAAACACAAGCTTAAGATTGACATTACCACAGCCACGGATTTTCTTACAGAATCACCTGCTGCATCTATACAGTATGCACTCACTAAGTCATCAGTATAGGGGATCCAAAAATGTTTCTGACCTGGTACAGAAGTATAATAATACTCCCCTTGGCCGAATATACGGCCAAGAGGAGTATTATTTTTCTTACGTACGTACTACAGGTTCCCTCGAGGTAATCTGCTACACGTTACGACTTCCGACGTCTGAGCAACGCCAGAGCACCCAGTCCCAGCAGTGCCAGAGTCGTCGGTTCCGGCACGATATCGACAACAAAGGTACGGTCGCCGTCAGGCCACACGTTAACCATGTCATTCCCTTTTTTAATCCCCGAGTTCTGAACAATATCAACGGTATAAGACACACCCCCGGCGTACGGACCTGCTTCTAAACCCGCCAGCTCGAACCATGGGCCGTAGGAAGTCAAGTCAAAAGCGTAGAGACCTGCGGTAGTCAGATCAACCGTGTTATCCAGATCAATATACAGCCACTTGCCGGTACCGCCCCAATCGCCGCCGCCTGGAATACCGTGTCCGGCAGCAACGGTCACTGTTTCATCACTCAGCACTGCCAAGGCTGTGTCTGACACCGAGCAGATGCGAATGTCAATCTGCGTTCCATCATCGAGGCCGGACCAGGTTCCGTTGCTCATGCCGTCCGTGTAGAGAACATGCTTAACCCAGATACCTTCCACCGTGCCTGCCGAATCCATCGTAAAAGTCTGGCCCTGAGTCGATCTGTCATTAGCAACATAGGTGGCATAGTCATTGTCGCCGGTAACAGTAACGCCGGTACCCATGATATTCTCGGTATCCGATACCAGCGGGGCGTTTAACTGGGCAATATCCTCGGCACCCACGGTAGGTGCGGCAAGTTGCGAGGTAACAATACCCGCCTGAGCCCCTACCGACATAAGGGTTATTAGTAGCACCACAATACACTTTTTCATCTTTAACTTCTCCCTTCAGTAAGGGTAAAAAACCGTAGATAAAGTTTTCATCTGAAAACCTTAATCTTATTTTTTTCCCATCCGATGGGCAGCCTATTTTTTGCTGTAGGTTGAAGCGCTACTAAGCTTCGCTTAGAGCTTCAACCCCTCCTACAGTTTCAGTACATCAAGATCAAAGACTAACCGAGTGGAAATAACATATTATGTATTACGTACTTATACGCAATACACTATATCTCCTATTTTAACCATTTTTCCATGTTCTTGTCAAAACAAATTTTCTGATTATTAAGGAAAATCAATACACCATAAAATACACATGACGTATATCATGAAAATTACACATGGTTTTATTATATAAGCTTTTAGGAAGATTTAAGGATGAGTTTTTGCCCTCTTGCAGGTATATCCGGTGGCTGAATTGATATTCATCAGGCCAAAAATGTGTATCGCTCGTTAATATCTTTAAAATCTAAGCCAGCATATCAATCTCCCTTCTGCCGAAAATTCACTTGGCCTCGCTCAATGAACCAAATACCAATCAATATAGGCGACGCCGACTACGACCCACTATTCGAATTTAATTACGGCCTAACCTATTAGAAATCAACAGCACTCAGCCCGCAGCATTACTGCGGGTCTTTTGCCACATTACCTCCGCTTTATGTGAAGAACCACAGTGTGACCTACTTAACAGGACTTAACTTGAACAGTATCAGATCATGCAAATCTTGTCGATTCTGAATTCCGGGGACCGGCCCAATTGCACTTCTCGTCGTTTTAGAATTTCTCATTATTAATCTTTTTGTTAAGTATTTGATTTTTATACATCTGATTCATAAAATTGTCGCACATGGCGTTTATCAATCACTTTATTAAATTTACCGACAGTTGTAAATCCGGGAGTTTTTTCAAATGAAACAAAAACAATTTATTCTATCTTCGTTTTTAATCCTATCTATTGCTGGATGCAATCATCTTAACGTAACAAATAACAATAGAATCTCGTTTGAATCTGGAGAGATTACGGGAGAATATAACATTCCCGATTGTCCGGGATGGCTTAATAATGCAGTATTTTATCAAATTTATCCACAGACGTTTTATGATACAAATGGTGACGGCATCGGGGATTTACAGGGTATTATCGAAAAGCTGGATTATGTTAAAAGTCTTGGCGTAGATGGTATCTGGATCAATCCCTTTTTCGAGTCACCTTTCAACGATGCAGGTTATGATGTGTCGGATTTTTACAAGGTGGCATCCCGTTATGGTACCAATGATGATGCAAAACGGTTGTTTGACGAAGCTGAAAAACGTGGTCTGAAAATTTTATTCGATTATGTAATTAGTTACACAAGTATAGAACATCCATGGTTTCAGGCATCTGCTAAACAAGAAAAAAACAGATATTCCAATTGGTATATTTGGACTGATAATACATGGATAAATCCGCCTGATGCTTATAAAGATGCTTTTATTAAAGGTTACGGTAGGCGAAACGGCCAGTTTATGCGTAATTTTTACTGGAGCCAGCCTGCATTGAACTACGGTTTTGCCAAACCTGAAGAAGACTGGATGTTACCCATCGATCACCCTGACATTCTTGAGTTACAGAAAGAATTAAAGAAAATCTTAAGGTTCTGGATGAACATGGGTGCCGACGGATTCAGGGCAGATATGGCAGGTGCTTTAGTCAAAAACGCCAATATTACAAGGAACGACCAGCTTTATAATACAAGAGACGAAGGCACTAAAAAATTCTGGAATGAAATATGCGGAATTATGGATAATGAGTATCCAGGATCGTTCATGGTGGCTGAATGGTCACACCCCGAATCAGCTCTTGACGGCGGTGGTTTTCATGCCGATTTTTATCACTGGTTTCCAGGCTATAACGACCTTTTACAAAAAGAGAGTTGGCGAATACTCAATGGCTATTCAGAAGGACATAGCTTCTTCGATAAAGAAGGAAAAGGAAATATCACCAATTTCCTTTACATGTATTTAGATCAATATCACAAAACCAAAGGCAAAGGGTATATCTTGCTCCCACTTGGTAACCACGACTTATCACGGTTAAACATTAAGCGTACGGATAAAGAAATGGAAATGATTATTGCCTTCTCAATGGCAATGCCCGGCATACCATTTATTTACTATGGCAATGAAATCGGCATGAGGCAATTGTATGGAAATCCACATGTTGAAGGTGCGTATAAACCCCGCGCCGGGGGACGTACACCTATGCAATGGACATCAGGCAAAAACCTGGGATTTTCCACTGCCCCAACAGAGAAATTGTACTTGCCTGTCGATAGCGCTGAGGATGCACCTAATGTCGAAGCACAGGAAAAAAACCCAAAGTCTCTTTTAAATCAAGTTCGAAAATTAATTAAATTAAAAAAGTCTGAACCTGCTTTAGCAGCATACGCAGAATTTGTCCCCGTCTATGCCAAAGAAAATACGTATCCATTTATATTTGCACGCGCAGCGGGGGAAGAAATAATTCTGGCTATTTTTAATCCAGCTGCCAGAGACGTATCCGCAGAATTCACATTAAACATCAGCGCAAACGATTTTGAACTTCTATCAGGAACTGAATCACAAATCGATGTTTTGGGAAATCATTACAAATTAAAGATCGCAGGACAATCGTATTCTATTTATAAAATAATAAATTAAAAGAAAAGGGAAGCATGACCTCTAATCTTATCTAATCCTTGAACTTACTTGACAGGACTTAACCTCAGCAGGATGACATCATGCGATGGAATCTCACGAATAAAATCTTTGTCTGTTATGCCAAGGTCCTTTTTCTGCCATAAATCACGAACCTGATAATTGCCTTTTAGAAACCAAAGGTGCGACCAGGTCAATCTGACTTTAAGTGTATCTTCGCCACTGTTGAAAATGCACACGGCCCATTCGCCATCCGACAGTTCCTTTACCCAAATTTCTTTACTAGGATGGCTCATGAACTGATATCCCTGTTTGCCTAACGGGTCCTGGTTAATCGCAATAACCTCCTTATTGGTGAGGATATCACGAACCTCGTTGCTCATCTTTCTCACATCGTTGCCCGCCATTAATGGTGCCGCCAGAATGCACCATAAGCTAAAATGCGCACGAGATTCGGCCAGCGACAGTCCCGGATTACCCACTTCCAACATATCCGGGTCGTTCCAATGGTCGGGCCCCGCGTATTTCTCCAGCCCAATCTGGCTGTCCAAGATAAACTTCCATCCCAAAGAGTATACTTCCTGGCAGTCATAGCAATCTGTGATATCACCCGTCGTTCTCCAAAGATGTCCGACGTCTTTGCCCCAGAGCCACGGTTTGTTATTACCCCACTCGCATATACTCAAGACAATAGGCCTGCCCGCGGCATATAAGGCATCGCGCATCGTTTTGAATGTCTCTTCGGCATTGGCCATGCCGTGGTTGCACCAGTCGTACTTGATATAGTCAACGCCCCACGATGCATAAGCCCGGGCGTCCTGAAATTCATGTCCTCGTCCGCCTGGATAACCCGCGCACGTCCTCGTCCCCGCGCAGTTATGTATCCCGAATTTGAATCCTATCTCATGAAGGTAATCGCCCAGCGCCTTCATCCCGCTGGGGAATTTTTTTGGATCCCAGATGAGATTGCCCTCTTTGTCTCGCGACCTTGCCTCCCAGCCATCGTCGAGCACGATGTAGCTATACCCCGCCTCTTGCATTCCGCTCGCAATCAAAGCCTCTGCCATTTCTTTGACAAGCTTCTCATTAATGTTCGTTTGAAAAGTATTCCAGCTGTTCCATCCCATAGGCGGTGTCAGTGCCAGTCCTTCGAATTTCTGCGCCAGAGCACAGACCGGCAAACACAAAACCATTAGAACAATTATCTTTCTCACTGCTAACCTCCTAAAAGTAGATTCAATGAGTATTCATCATTAGCAGTTTGACTCATAAACACAACAACACAAGTTGTCTGTGAGTCAACACACATAGTAATCTAACCAATCAGGCTTATTCTGCCCACTATTTTTTGACATACCGTAACAGCATACAACTAATAACTCTTCGGCGACAAATTTAGCATGACACCAACCTTGCTTTGCCATATAGTTGTTTGCAAGGAACTCAGTTGTACCGGTATAGCTTGATGCGCTGGATGCCAAAACTGTCGGGAGGTATCCTAAGATGTCTACCCTGATGGCTCTGGTCGCCATTCATCCAGCGGCCGTTCGAATACGTCCCCTCTTGGATGCTGGCGATCCCTGCAATCGGGTACCCCGGCGTGTTTGGAGCAAAAGTAATGATAAAGCCGCTGCCAGCGACCACATATTCATCAGGTCCTGCCGATATGATAATGCCGCCTACGCGCGGCCACTGTGCCGATTCACGATCTCCGGACGACCAGGCCCAAGTGTAATCATGAGAAACATTCAGCGTGTAATTGCCCAACTGCACCTGTTGAGTCTGGTTGTCCTTGTCCAGCAGCACGCCAGCTATTAATCCTTTACCCTGGCTCTCCAAAATCAGAGGTGCCAATTCTGAAAGGACATCATAACTCTTAGTAAGCCGGTCGTTTTCGGGGTCGCTAATTGACTCAATCGAGAATGGACAAAAGCCAATTGCATCGTGCTGTCCGATGGCATAAAACACATTGGCCGCACTTTCCTCGCCCCTTTTTGCCTCTGGTATGAACAGCGGATTGCCGGAGCGATGGTACTTCCGGCACCACTCGGTAAAGTTAGGAAAGTAGATGTCCGGCGAGAGAAAATCAATCTGCGGAGCACCAGCCCGCCAGACATCAAGCAAATGAGGCAATGGACCGGCGCTGGGATACTGGCCCGGCTTATAGTTTGGGCGAATAAGCGCCGCGTTCACATACATTGGCAGAGGATACTCGGCTTTTCCAGCCTCTGCCACCACATTAATGTAGCGAGCATAGTGCCACGCCATAAAGATTTCATCTGTCCCCAAACCTTGGCCGAAGACTTCTTCCCAGGTTCCGGATGTCTTAAAGCCAGCAGCTTCCCACAATTCTCGGAACTCAGGTATCAAGGTGTCTTTATGCGTCTGAAGGTAATCCATCAATTCTTTCCGCACTTCCTTGCCAAAGGCAGCGTTGGCTGCATTAGACCAGTCCCGCGCGTCTTCCAACATGCCAACCTCGTTCTCCACCTGCACCATAATGACCGTATGCAACTGGCTGTCCAGCTCGCGAATGTGCCGCATTAGCGCCACAAAGGCACAGGTATCGGCATCTCGACTCGCATCGCTAAAGGCCGATAGGATTTCCATGCTTCTACCTGCCTTAGTCCGGGCCCGTGGGAAACGCTCAAAGTTCGTCTTAACCCAGACAGGAGCATAGCAGCTCATGCTGTTTTTCCAGCTTGCAAACCACAGCAGAACCAGACGCATATTGTAACGCCTGGCATCCTGTATCAAGCCGTCCACAAGCGTGAAGTCGAATCGACCTTCTTCAGGCTCAATCAGATCCCAATATACGGGCGTAAGGATTGTGTTGAGATTCAGCTTTACAAGCCTTGGCCAAATCGGCTTCATGTAACCGAGACTGGAGGAGCTGGAGTTGCCCAGTTCACCTCCCAGGATCATAAATGGTTTGTTATCCACGATGAGCTGCGTTGCGGTTCCTTCTTTGCGAAGGTGGGGGATTCTGCTGTTGTCAGCACCCTCGGATGGAACAGCGCACAGAGCAGTCAGAATCCACCCTATGCACACTACGAGTGCGTATGGTTTAAAAAAGTTTCTCTTAGACATATATCTTGCCTCCTTTCTTCAGGTTGTCCTATGTTTAAATTAGCCCCGTCTCTCATGATTCGATTGAGACGACTGTTGTGTCAGCTTTAGAAGGAACGAGACCTACATATAAATAATTTACATTACTATCACAAGTCAAGCTTCGTTAATCTACGTTTACGTTTTGCCGGTGCGGAGGACTCGCAAAAAGAAAGGGAACAAAAGAACACCTTAAAAGACTCGATCGAGTCTCCTTAATAGGCAACTATGCCGAATTTTGGACTTATTTGCCTATAAGGCCGATTGAGAACATCGCCCGCTTGATCTTTTGTTTGTCTATATCTGTGCTGATTTTGCGGATTACACCCAGCCCACAGGCTGCCATGCACCCTCAGAAATTCTCCTAATTATTAGGATGATTACTATTTTCTCGAACTTGACAGCAAGGCGTTAGTGATTATGATGTGGTTTGCCATCCGGCAATTTCTTGCGGCAGAAGGCACAATCGTTCATTAAATGTAGAAAACCTCGCTTCTGCTTGCTATAACAGGCAACTGCAATTTGTTCTTATGTAAAAAGGATATCCGCATGGCACTTTTATTAGGTTATGACGTTGGAAGCTCATCAATAAAGGCAAGTCTGCTCGACGCTCAAACAGGTAAACTCCTGGCAACGGCGACCTCACCCGAAAAAGAGCTTGAAATCATCGCAAAACAAATTGGCTGGGCTGAGCAGCATCCCAGCACCTGGTGGGAGCATGTTAAAAAAGCTACAGAGGGTATAAGCGCACAAGTGCGTAAGAACACAAGTTACACCATGTCTGACGTACAGGCCATCGGCATCAGTTATCAAATGCACGGGCTTGTGGTTGTGGACAAAAATAAGCAAGTGCTTCGGCCTTCAATAATCTGGTGCGATAGTCGCGCAGTTCAGATCGGCGAAAAGGCTGCGAAGGATATCGGCGAAGAAAACTGTCTAAAAAGGCTTTTTAATCTGCCGGGTAATTTTACCGCGTCAAAGCTTAGATGGGTTAAAGAAAATGAGCCTGACGTATATTCAAAAATCCATAAGATAATGCTGCCCGGCGATTATGTTGCGATGAAGATGACAGGCGAGATAAAAACTACGCCCTCGGGGCTATCCGAAGGAATAATGTGGGACTTCGAAAGCGACGGTCTGGCAGAATTTGTGCTCGATAATTACGAGGTTGATACCGATCTTATTGCCGATAGAGTTCCGACATTCTCCGTTCAAGGCGAGTTGACGAAAGAGGCTGCGGACGAACTCGGCCTTGCTGCGGGGACGAAGGTAAGCTATCGAGCGGGGGATCAGCCGAACAATGCCCTGTCGCTTAATGTATTAAATCCCGGCGAAATCGCTGTTACAGCGGGCACTTCAGGTGTCGTCTATGGGATAAGCGATAGAAAGACCTATGATAAGAAATCACGTGTCAATATCTTCGTGCACGTAAACCACGCAAAAGTGACTCCACGTTACGGTGTGCTTCTGTGTTTGAACGGCACCGGGATTCTAAATAGCTGGCTCAAGCACAATTTCGTTGGTGGGGATGGTTTGGATTATCCACAAATGGATGAACTGGCGGCGAGTGTGCCGGTGGGCTCTGACGGTCTGGTGATACTGCCTTATGGCAATGGAGCTGAAAGGACGCTGGAAAACAGAAACATTGGGGCCTCAGCACATAACTGGAATTTCAACATACACAAACAGGCCCACTTCCTTCGAGCCGCTCAGGAAGGAATCGTGTTTGCTTTAAACTATGGGCTATCCATCATGCGCGATATGGGAATCAAGCTTAAAACAGTTAGGGCGGGCCATGCGAATATGTTTTTGAGTCCGCTGTTCGCAGAGGCTTTTGCGACAATAACGGGTGCGACAGTTGAGCTATACAACACCGATGGCTCGCAGGGAGCGGCTCGCGGTGCAGGCATAGGAGCAGGAGTATATAAAGGAATGGAAGACGCCTTTGTGGGTCTGGAACCTGTCAAGACAATCCGGCCCAATGACAAACTAATGAAAGAGTATGAACAGGCTTATACCGAATGGGATGCGGTTTTGCGACAGCAACTAAAATAAGAGGTTAGAAGATATCGAGCAAATCACAAGACATATAAGGAGTGAACCAAATGGCAGAGAAATCTTTACATAGTATATGCAGATGGACATTTAACCCGGGAAAAGGTGGTTTCGTTCCTGCTGACATGAGACCCGACTGGGGCGGTGAAGCGTTCGGCACGCCGGAAATGATTAAATTGGTGGCTGATAAGATCAGGCCAAGGATACCGGATAATATCGTGCTCGGCATCGAAATGCACTACGACGCAGAGGTGGACGATAAAAATGCGGCGGAAGTGGCAGACGCACTTGTTGATAATAAACTGTATCTTGCCATGATTACACCCGGTGCGCATACCCACTTTGCATACGGTGGCATCGCATCACTCGATCCAAATGAAAGGAAGGCAGCAGAAGATTTAGGAACTCGGACAGTTGAACTGGCATACGGGACTTTGAAAAAGGCCTGGCATCCGGAAAAGGCACCGGCTTTTGTCATCTGGAACGGTTCATTTGGCTATGATGTTGCAACGGTTGGCATAAAGCAGATGTATCAGAACCTAAAGGAAAGCATCGCTGGTCTGTGCAAATATGAAGCAAAAAAAGGTGGTAGTCTTTATATCTCCTTTGAACCCAAGCCGAACGAGGGTCATCCGGCGATGCTTATACCAACCGTGGCAAGCGCGCTATTATTCTGGCGGAGGATAGAGGAAGAGTTCGGCGTCTCACGAAAGAACAAGGGCGTCAACAAGGAGTTCGGCCATTCCGAGATGATTGGTCTTGACCACGTATATGACTCTGTCGAAGAGCTTGACAACAGCATGATGGTCCACATGCACCTTAACAGTCAGGGCTACAACGACGGCATCATTCTGGGCGGGCCCGGCAAGTACGACATCGACCATGGCGCGAGGGTAAATGGCATGAACATTGCCATCGCAGGGCTGATTCAGCAGGCAGGATACAGCCGCTGGAAAGGCCACGACATGCAGACTCGTGCTTACGACAATGGCGAACAGGGAATCGACAGGGTCATCAGAAGCGTACTTAGCTGGGATGCCTGCGAAAAGGCGGCGAAAGACCTGGACACAAAGGCTCTTATGAATGTGCTGGCCAAGCGCGAGACAGCCAAAGCAGAAGATATGATGCGAGCTGCGGTAGTCAGCGCCCAAAGGCACTTCGACCAGATGTACAAATAATAAGCCGTTTTCATAACACCGTCTAAAAATATTTAGCCCCTGGTTTTACCAGGGGTCGTTGCCTTCGGCGATTGCCGACAGTCACGGTATTAGCATCCCATCGCTATAATATAGAGTAAAAAAATGGTACTGCCGCGCGAGGTGCCGGCATCGGGGCGATCGTGTACAAAGACGCCTTCGACGGCTTGGAACCGGTCAAGACTATAAAGCCCAACCGTCAACTAACCAAGGTGTATCAGCAAGCGTATGCGAACTGGGAACAGGTTTGGAAAGACAACTCTGACAGTCGTGCAGTAGAGATACACCCTGTGTGACTTTGGCGGGGCACTGTGATATCTGCTCAATTAATGTGGATTATGAGGAAAGGAGCCTGGACATGAAAAGTAAGATTTTCGCAATCGTTGTTTGTTCATCGTTTTGCAGCACTCTATCGTATACACAGGAAGCTGTCCCGACATCGCAAGATGCTGGTTTTGTGATTCGTCGAGGCGTCAACATCAGCCACTGGCTCTCGCAGAGCACTAGGCGCAGCCGGGAAAGACGCGAGTTCTTCATCCAAAAGGATGTAGAATTCATTGCCTCATTGGGTTTCGACCACATCAGGCTGCCCATAGACGAAGAGCAGCTCTGGGACGAACAGGGCCGGCCCGAGGCCGAAGCGTTCGAGCTACTCGACAACGCAATTGAATGGGTTCGTCAGAGCCAACTGAGGATTGTGATCGATCTGCACATCCTGCGTTCCCATCACTTCAATGTCGAAGAAAGGCCCCTGTGGACTGATCCGAAGGCACAGGAGAACTTTCTACGTCTCTGGCGCGAACTCTCGGCAAGACTGAAGAAATACCCCACTTCGCTCGTGGCGTACGAACTGATGAACGAGCCTGCGGCCGATGATGCCGAGGACTGGAACAAGCTGGTTGAGAAGGCCATGGTCGTGATCAGACAAAACGAGCCTCACAGGAAGATCATCATCGGCTCGAACAGGTGGCAATCGGTGGACACTTTCGATCAGCTTCGCATCCCTGCCGGTGACAAGGACATCATACTAAGTTTCCATTTCTATACCCCGATGCTGATCACCCACTACAAAGCCTCTTGGACCCCCATCGGCAAATACACGGGGCCGGTAAACTATCCGGGCCAGATCGTGGATCCCAATGATATCGAAGGTCTCAGCGATGATCTTGCCCAGCTTGTGAGGGAGAACAACGGAGTTTACGACCGCCAGAAACTCGAAAGCCTTCTGACAAAGCCTCTGGAACTGGCGCGCAAGCTCGATCTTCCGCTGTACTGCGGAGAGTGGGGTGCGCTACCAACCGTGCCCCGCAAAGCACGAATGCATTGGTACGAGGACATGCGCTTCAACCTGGAGAAACACAACATTGCCTGGGCCAATTGGGACTACAAAGGCAACTTCGGCATCGTCAGCGAATTTGGCATTGTCGGCAAAGATGACTTCAAGCCCGACTACGACTTTATCAAAGTCCTGCTCGGGCAGTAGGATTCTTCAGGTGGCCCAGCAGCCATCTCTCAACCACTCAGGTGTGGAAGGATGTGTTCTGCCCACGCTGGATTGGACTTGGAGACTATCTCAACACAGGCCGTAAAGCCGATAACGCTTCCGGGACCCCTTTTGAACCCTTGCCGACGATTTGGTATGCACTTGAGCCGTGCCATGCACACCAGGTGTCATAGAATCAACATGGCGTCACCGTAGGAATAGAAGCGGTAGTGGTGTTCGATGGCGTGTCTGTATGCAGCCAGAATTCTGTCTAATCCCGCGAATGCCGCCACCAGCGCAAGAAGCGTGGACTTGGGTAGATGAAAATTCGTTATCATCGCGTCAGTAATTTTGAATTTATAGCCCGGCTTTATGAAAAGCTCTGTTGCTCCAGTAAAGGCCTTGACCTTTGAGCCAATAGCAACAGTTTCAAGAACGCGTGTTGTTGTTGTGCCCACAGCGATTATTCGGCCAACTTTATTTTTTGTCCTGTTGATGAGCTTGGCATTGTCTTCGTCGATACTGAACCACTCCTCGTGGATTTTGTGCTCTTCGATGCTATCAACACTTATCGGCTTAAATGTTCCCGTCCCCACGTGCAATGTTACATGGGCGAAGAGAATGCCTTGTTGTTTCAATTGCTCGATAAGCTCAGTGGTAAAGTGAAGTCCTGCGGTAGGCGCAGCGACGGCCCCGCTTTTCTGAGCGTAGACAGTCTGGTAACGGAGTCTGTCGGCCTCAGCAACCGCTAAATCATCGTCTCGCTTGATATATGGCGGCAAGGGCGGAAAACCTATTTTGTCCAGGACAACCTGTACATCTGTCTCGACATCGAATTGCAGCCGACACCTGCCAGCTTGGGCCTTTTCAAGTAGTTCTACAGAGCAAAAGTCAGTTTTTGTCTTATCTTTGATGAAGAGCTTCTCATGTGGTTTGATTCTGCCCGCACCTTTCAGCATCACTTCCCATACACCAGGCTCGCTCTGCGACAGAAACAGTCCTTCAAGTTTGCCTCCTGTTGCCCGTCGAGCAAAGAATCTTGCAGGCAGAACCTTTGTATCGTTCAGCACAAGACAGTCACTTGGACGCATGAAGCGACCTATCTGGTTGAATTTACTGTCAGTGAGTCGGCCTGTCTGCCTATCCAACACCAAAAGGCGAGATTCACTTCGGACGGGCAAAGGCTCTTGCGCGATCAAATCCGCGGGTAAATGATAATTTAGTTTTTCTGTTCTCATAATTAGATGTTATCAGACTGCCGGTGTAATGATAAAAAATTTTCAGCTTAATAGAAAGTCAATTTGTGCCTTCGCCGGGCGAAGCAGTATTTCTTGCATAAGTTGCATCTTATAAAACACGATATTAATATTGCAATCCGCTTTTGAAAAGGTATGGCGAAGGTTTGACCGATGGCTTCGCGAAGATATTTCGAGCAAACAGCTACTTCGATAGCTTCTCTGGGTAGAGACGAACTAAAGCGGCAAATCAAAAACTTCAAGGGACGATTCAGGCTGGATTTTACAGACAATTACCTCAACAACACCAGCATTGACAGGTTGCGACACATCCTCTTGGCTGCTCTTATAAGCGCCAAATCTCGTAGCTAAGAAGCTCCTACAGACTAAGAGCCTATCCGAATAACCTGGAGCAACGGAACGTAATTATGGCACAGACAAAATGAAGAAGACCGAAATAATTCTCAGGTTTCTTCTCCCACCGTACCAATATACGCCGGAAACGATTCATCCAAC
>Ga0315543_1003409_pt1 | contig 14290 bp, 14 predicted proteins | sample SalMarSW160210MG_2_FD_203098 | JGI IMG/M metagenome (GOLD analysis project Ga0315543, IMG submission 203098) | Salt marsh sediment microbial communities from the Plum Island Ecosystem LTER, Massachusetts, United States - Salt Marsh Sediment SW1601-210 ...
TGAAGGCGACATTCCGGAATGTCGCCTTCAGGGTAAACAATATTCAAAACGATATAATAAAACATTTATTGTTCCGCATTTGCAACAATTCCATCACCAATTCCTCCAAAAATACGGAGGAAATCAAATACAAATCCCCAAATTTGGGTGGCAAACCTCATTTCGCGATCATGTAATCCGTGGCAATCGAGATTTACAGAATCATTATCATTACACTGTGTATAATTATACAAAACATAATCTTCCAGACAATTGGAAATATACCAGTTTAAATTTTGAGGAGATGATTGACGGGTTAATCTCGTAAATAATATTCAAATGTTTAACAAAAATTTAATTTTAAAAATAGCTCTCATTTTAGCAATCATTGGCGGGAGCTTATTATTTCATTCCTCAGCTCAGGCTGCCGATCTGGAAGTCACTTGGGATTCAAGCCCTTTATTTGAAATGACCAATCTTGCGCCCGGAGATACTTCAGTAACTAAAGGATTTGATGTAGAAAATAATTCTGGCGAAAGTAAATCCGTTGGATTTTATATTACTCCCACCGGCGGAGATGAGAACCTCTTAGATGTTCTACTTATAACAATAAAATTAGACGGGAGTCCAATTCATTCAGATGTAAAATTATCCTCTATTGCTAATGAAGACAATAATTTAAGTTTAACTACAGGTTTAGCTCCAGGAGAAACCAAAACATTCGAAGCTTTTATTAATTTTGATAAAGACGCTGGCAATGATTATCAAAATAAATCCGTTACTATAAGTTTAAATGTTGGGTTTTTAGGCTCGCCTCCTCCTCCAAAAGTCTCTCCAACCCAGAGCACTGGCGGTGGTCCGGGAATGCCTAGCGATTATCATAAAGTTGATCTCAATTTTGCTTATCCATTTCAAAAAATACTTGACGCTCTAGAAACTGAAACTGTCTTGATTACTAATACCGGAAATGGCACACTCAGCACTGCTACTTTAGAAATAACTTTTCCTCTAGACTATTTTATCCTGGATTCCTCAAGCCCAAACTGGACAAATTATGATATTTCTCAAGGACTAGCCACGTGGGATATCCCTTCTTTAGCGCCAGCAGAAAATTACTTAATTACCTTAAATATCAGACCAGCCAAGCTGGGAACTAATATAATTACCAGTGTTCATTATTTTGGCAATACTGATATCACTGTCTATGGTGAGGAAAATATCGGGGAGATACTTGGCGAAACAACAGCTCCTCCAAGCGAAGAAGAAACTCCTTCATCTGAAGAAGAAGGTTTTTTGGGAGGAGAAGCTGGTTTCATCCCTTCATTTGGAGGCATTTTAGGAAGTACAATTAGTAGATTAAAAAAGGCATTTGTCCCCCAGGTTTTCTCTGAAGAAACCGAAACACCCAAAGGAAAAGACGAAGAAGTCGAAAAAAGTGAAATTTTGGGCGTTGAAGATACTAAAGAAGAAACTCGACTAATCTGCCCTTGCTGTTTCCCTTGTTGGCTTTTTTGGCTAATGCTTATTGCCTTAATTATTTTGCTATCACTTTTAGGCATTAGGCGTCATAATACTCGTCGTAGTAAAGAAACAAAAAAAGAATAGAATCTAATTTTCTATTCTGAAATAAAAAGAAGCGACTGCTATAAGAGGTATTACAGACAGCCGCTTTTTATTTAACTTCAATCCTCCTTATAAATTTCTCAGCCTTTTTAATTCTTGGGCTAAGAGGCTTTCCTTTTTGAGTAAGATAAATTTTTCCTTTTCTGGTCTGCTCTATCAATCCTGCATAAGATAATTCTTCAAGGACATATTTTACATCCTGAGAAGAGACATCATCAACTTTTGATATTACCCTGTCAATTAACTCTTTTTTGGTTAACGGATACCTACACTTCTCTATCTCCTTTACTATTTTCCAAGCCACAAAGTGAAGAAGGTCATGACAATAGGAGCAGAGAATTCCCATCACTTTAAATATGTCTTCTGTAGTAGAAAACACATATCCATCCTCTGGATAGAATTCTCTATGATGCGCCTCCAGCTCGCACTCTTCTTTTTTCTCCCCACATTTCTGACAATAATACTCACAAACTACCATTGCCCATATTTTTGCCTCTTTCCAAGTCAATTCTCTTGCGGCCGACTGGACTCTTTTTTTTCTAGATATCCCACCTTTTGCTCTTAACACCCTGCCTTTCTCATCTATCATCCTGCATGTTTTGCTCAACTCCCCCACCTCCTATTTAATCAAATTTATCAGTATTGCTGGAATAGGCGATAATTTACTTTTGTCAATTTCTATTGCTGATTCAGGATCTTTCGCGATATGTTTACTTACCACCTTTATTCCCTTTTCTGTAGGATAAATAGCCCCCACAAACTTTCCTTTATTCCAGATCTCAAACATCCTTACACCCGGTTTAATTTCATGATTATCTGTTCTTAGACTAAACATTTTATCTTCCCCCTCCTTCAAATTTTCAATCTATATTTTTTAGATATTATAGAATCCTAGCATAAAAATAAACAATCGTCAATCATTTTAAGCGCCTTAATTTCGCAAGGCACTTTTGACAAAACTCCAAGCTTTTGTAATCAGCCTGTTCTAAATCATTTGAAAAACTCATTACACATTTTCTATTTGAGCAGTGATCAAAACCAAAAGTATGGCCTAGCTCATGGATTGCTTCTTTAATTGTCCTTTTAAATAAGGGCTCATTTTTTTCAGTATTATTGAATTTAGGATTTAGCCTAAAAGTGGAAACAATTGCGCATTTCCCACCCAGTTGAGCCTGGCCAAAAACAAAATTCAAGCCCCGAGTGTATAAATCTAGATCGGTAATTCCTAAAATTTTACTAGTATCCTTAGAAGCATTAGAGTATATCTCATTTAAAATCAAAGAAGCATTATACTGATTACGCTTTGGATTATAAGCATGCTTAGGCTTCTCTATAAATGGAAGTACTTTACAGGGTATGTTAAATACTTTTTCTAATGCCTTGGATATTTGATCAAAATATTTAGTATCCACCTCTTTTATTGGAAGAAGATAGATGAGCATAGAAAATATCTAATTTCTAATTGATCTAATGACTAAAACTATTAAATCCAAAATCCAAATTACAAATGTCAAATCAAATCCAAAGCTCAAATGTCAAAAAGAATCCGTTTTGGATTTTGACATTGAATTGATATTTGGATTTTGACATTTGGATTTAAGGTGATTGAGCTTTGACATTCGGCTTTGACAATCTAACTTTTAACTTTTCACTTTAAACTTAAAACTTCATCTCCATCCCATCATACGCCACCTCAAATCTCTTTCCACCTAAGCCCTGGACAAACTTTGTCAGTTCTTTGTGTGTTCCAGCCTTATGCCCTATATGAGTAAAGTAAATTTTCTTAGCTTTAAGTCTCCAAACCAGTTTTATTTCCTCAGGAATAGACATATGAGCAAAAATGATCTTATGTTTGGTTGATCCATCTAAAACTAAAACATCGGCATTTTTGAGATATCTTTCACTCTTTTTGCAAATTGTCTCCATATCCGGGATATAAACAAACTTTGCTTGCCCCGTGGCGAAGTTCTTCGGGAAGCGACTGTTCGGGTTAAACTTTGCTTGCCCCGTAAGAAATCCTCTATTTCTATTCGGGGAACTTATCTTGAATCCTACAGTAGGCGCCACTTTAGAATGTTCTACTGGAAAACTTTCTACTTCTAGATCCTCCACCTTAAACTTGTCTTGAGACTCAAAAATTTTATACTCAAACCTAACCATAATAAAACTTCGATTCAGAATTTTCTTAGACTCAGGAGAACAATACAAAGGAATTTTTTTAGCCCCTGGAAGTTTAGATATATCATGAAATCCCAAAATATGATCTGGATGAGCATGGGTAAGCAGGATAGCTTCTATATTATTTATGCCAAATTTAATAAACTGCTGGTAAATATCAGGACCAGCATCTACTAATACTTTATTATTAATCAAAACACAAGGCCTAAGGCGTTTATCTCGAGGATTTTTAGACTTACACTGCGGGCAGTTACAACCTATCCTAGGAATTGGCCAGCCAGACGATGTTCCAAGAAATTTAATAGTCATAAATTATTAATTTAGAGCCCTTTTTACTTCTTAAATAAAAGCCATAAATTATCCTTTTCTCTATTTTTCATACGTATTAAAGCGTACTTTCCCTTCAGTTTCTCGCCACTCAGTACAAACCTCAACCTACCATTTTTTAATGCTTCTAGAGCCGAATTATGGGCATCTGGGGCTAATTGATACGTTCCTTTATCCCAAATTATGACTTTCCCGGCCCCATAAAGACCCTCGGGAATCTCCCCTTCAAAATTAATATAATCTACTGGATGATCCTCTACCTGAATGGCTAATCTTTTAATACCAACTTCAGTAGGTACTCCTTTAGGCACCGCCCAGGATTTTAAAACTCCTCTTTCATCCTCTGTAGCTTTAGCGGAGGAGGACATTTCTAGCCGAAAATCATAATGTAAGTTCCGAGCATGATGCTCTTGGACAACAAATCTATTGCCTTTACTTCTACTAATTTCCCTCCCTTTTGGTTCTGGAGTTTTAGTAAATTCTCTTTTCTTTTGATATTCCTTTAGAGATAATTTCATCATCTTGCCATAAATGTAACAATAACAAAGATAACATAAATCGCGATGAGAAGAATTCCTTCTAAAGAAGATAATTTTTCTTTAGATCTAATAAATGTAGCAAAAAGCATTACGCTTATCAACATAAAGAAAGCTGTTATGAGAAATAAATTGACATTCGTGAGAGTGATAGGATAAATTAAGCTAGTCACTCCTAAGACTAAACATGAATTAGCTATAACGCTACCAAACAAATTTCCTATAATCATTTCTTTATGCCCTCCAAATCCCGCTTTTATCCCAAAAGCTAACTCAGGAAGGCTCGTTCCAATAGATATCACCAAAAGCCCTACGAGAACCAAAGGAACATTTAAAGCCAAAGCCAAAATAGAACCAGTTTTCACAATAAGCCAAGCGCTTAAAATAAGTAAAAAAAGTCCTAAGACAAAAAATAATAAATTATTAGTAAATATTTTTCTCCTATTTTTAATCTCAACAGAATTACCTTTTATTTGAGAAAAAATTGATTGCCTGAATTCCTTTTTTCGATAAAATAGCCTTAAAACATATAGTAAAAAAACACCAACTAACATTCCTCCTTCTATTCTAGAAAGATGCCCATTCAAAATAAAAAGAAAAGGCAGAAGAGCAATTATGCTCATATATAATGTATCTTTCCCCGCAATGCTGGACCTGACCCTTATCCCTCGAGTTAACACCACAGTCAAGCCAATTATTAATGTCAAATCTACAATATTTGAACCAATGGCATTTCCCAAAGACAGATTAGAAACCTTGCCTAAAGCAGAAGTAATTCCAACAAATAACTCTGGCAAAGAAGTAGCAATGCCTACTAAAATAAAGGCAATTGTAAATTCACTTAAATGAAAATATAAAGCCAGCCTCTTTAAACTCTTTACTAAAAGCGCCCCACTCTTAGCCAAAACTACACAAGCAATAAGGAATATAATTGAATAGATGATGAGCATATAATTTAATCTTAAATGTTAAATGTCAAAACTGCTTGTCATTGCGAGGAGTCCGAAGGACGACGAAGCAATCCCGTGAAGTCTTAGACGTCCTTGAATTAAATGACTTCTATAACCTCACGGGATTGCCACGCCTCGACTTCGTCGAGGCTCGCAATGACACCAAAGGTGTCAGATTCAACATTTTAGTTTTGCGTTTTGCACTTTTAGTTTTTAGTTTTAATAAAGTGCCATTTAGCAGCTTCAATCAAGACTATCTCTATTATCCCTAATGTAATAATTATCGTCCAATCATAAAGCCCCAAAGGTACTGTCTTTAAAAGAGTCTGAAACACTGGCAAATAAATACCTAAAACAAGTATTACAACTCCAATCCCAGAAGCCAGCACTAAAAATTTATTTGAAAAAGGATTAATATGCCATAAATTTCGCCTCAAACTCTTACAGGAAAAAACATAAAAAAGTGAATCTATACTAAGACAAGCAAAAATCATAGTCCTTATATATTGGATATTATGACCACCTTTCCAGAGCCAGAAAAACAAACCTAAAAGCAGAAGGTCAGTAATGAGTCCAATAACAAAAATTATTACTTTCATTTCTCGATTTAAGAGTGGCATATCGTGACCTTGGGGTTTTCTTTTCATTAGATCCTTTTCCTTTGGTTCAAAAGCCAAAGCCATGCCAGGCAGACCATCCTCAATAAGATTTACCCAAAGAATCTGGACAGCCAAAATCGGTAAAGGAAATTTCAGCAATAAAGCAACTCCAATTAAAATAATCTCGCTAAAACTATCAGAGAGAAGGTAGGTAATCACTTTTTTTACATTGTCAATAATTGCCCTTCCTTCCTCTATTGCCCAAACAATAATACTGAAATTGTCAGTTAGAAGAACCAGATCAGAGACTTCCTTGGCTACACTTGTCCCTGAACCCAAAGCTACTCCAATATCAGCTTGCTTTAAAGCTGGTGCATCATTTACCCCATCTCCTGTCATTGCCACCACTTCTCCTTTCCCTTGCCAGGCTCTAATTATTCTTAATTTTTGAGTCGGCTTTACCCGGGCATAAATATCAAAATCTTTTATCCTTTTCTTTAATTCTTCATCGCTTAATTTTTCTAAATCCTTTCCTTCAATTATGTTTTTCTCAACCACGTTAAATCCTAACTTTCTTGCTACTGCCTTGGCAGTTAAACTGTGGTCACCAGTAACAATAATTGGCCTCATCCCAGCTTGTCTGCAGAGTCTTATTGATTCCTTCGCTTCCTTTCTTATTGGGTCATGCAAACCAATAAACCCTACAAAAACCAAGTTATTACATAGCTCTTCCAGCTTTGACATTTGACATTTGACATTTGACATTTTCCGGTAGGCTACTGCTACTACCCTTAGCCCTTTCTTAGCAAGAGATTTTAACCTAAGTGTCGATTCTTTCATTTTAGCTGGGGTTAGTCTTATCTGTCTTCCGTCAATTTCCAGCCATTCTGACATAGCTAATATTTCTTCTGGAGCTCCACTAACGTAAAGAACACTACTTTTTTCATCTAATTTATAAAGTGCGGCTAGATATTTGTTTTCTGGATTGAAAGGAAGCTCATCTATTTTTGACATTTCCTTTTCCAGTTTCCTCTTATTAAGTCCAGACTGAATCCCTGCTAAAAGTAAAGCTCTATCAGTTGGTCGACCTCTAATAACCCATTTTTCTAAAGATTGTTCAGGGTTTTCAATAAAAGCCTCATTACATAAAGTGGCAATCTTCAGGGCTAAAATATGCGAGGATTTATTATTTCTGTCAATTTTTTTATTATACTCCCCTCCATCACTCAAAAGTTCTTTTGCTCCGGTATAAACTCCGGCTACTTTCATTTTGGCTTCGGTCAGGGTACCGGTTTTATCTGTTAAAATTATTGAAGTTGATCCAAGCGTCTCAGCTGAAGCTAATTTTCTCACCAGTCCTTTTTTCTTTAGGATCCTTTGCATGCCTAGGGCTAAAATTACGGTCATCGCCACTGGCAGTCCTTCAGGAATGGCTGCTACGGCTATAGCTACTGAGGTAGTGAACATTTCTATAAACCTGTTTCCGGTTATCATTCCTTCAATAAAAATTCCTAGACATATTATACCAATCACTATCCCAACAATTTTTGAAAAATGAGCCAATTTCTTTTGGTAAGGAGTTTTTTCTTCTTTTGTCTCTTTTACTATTTGAGCCACCTGTCCAATTTCAGTCCCAAGACTTGTTTGGGTAACCACTGCTTTTCCTCGTCCATCCTCAACAATTGTCCCCATATAGACCATATTGTCTCGATCAGCCGAAGAAGTATCTTTAGGCAACTGGTTAATTGTCTTTTCAGCCGGCAACCATTCACCAGTCAAAACTGACTCATTAATTTTTAAGTCGCGGGTTTCAATTAACCTTCCATCGGCTGGGACTTTGTCTCCCGGTTTTAGAAGAATAATATCTCCAGGGACAAGTTCTTCTTGGTAGATTTCCTTCTCAAGGTCTGATCTTAAGACAATTGTTTTTATCTTTAGAATCTTTTTTAATTCTCTCAAAGCTCGAGAAGCCTTATATTCTTGGATAAAGCCAACAATCGTGTTTAAGAAAACGGCTCCGAAAATAACGATAGAATCAGTATATTCTCGCAAAACCAAGGTAACAACTCCAGCAATCAGCAAAATATAAATTAAAGGGCTCTGAAGTTGCTCTAAAAACAATTTCAAACGAGATAAGGGCTTTTCTTCAGGAAGTTTATTCGGACCATATTTTTTAAACCGCCTTTGAACTTCTTCAAAAGTTAACCCTTGGGGGCTTGATCCCAATTCCTTCAAAGTCTCTCTGATTGTAAGTTGGTGATAGGTTTTTGACATAATCAAACAAGTAAAAACTCAAATGTTAAAGCGCAAAACTGCTTGTCATTGCGAGCCTCGATCGTGAGTCGAGGCGTGGCAATCCCGTGAGGCTATAGAAGTCCTCTTTTATAATGTAACGTCGTCTAAGTCTTCACGGGATTGCTTCGCCCGGCCTTCGTAGCCGAAGCTACTTCGGCGGAGTAGGCTCGTTTCACTCCTCGCAATGACACTAAAGGTGTCAGTTTTACTATTTAAGTTTTGAGATTTAAGTTTACAACATCCGTAAAAGCGTCTTAGCATTCTCTACCGCATATCCACAAGCGTCATTATCAAAATAGACATAAACATCTTTTTTCTCTTTCATCCATTTTTTAATTTTATTTGCCCAAATCTTAAGTTCTCTATTAGTATATTTAGATCCATAAAGTTTTTTGTGACCGTGAAGTCTGATATAGACAAAATCAGCTGTTAAAATCTCTTTATAAGGATAAGAAGGCGTGTCAGCAAAACACAGACTTATATTATTTTTTTCAAGAATTTCATAGATTTTCTTATTAAACCATGACTCATTTCTAAACTCGAAAGTGTAACGATATTTGCTGGGCAGTATAGAAATAAAATTTTCTAACTTTTCAATATTGGCTTTCAAATTGGGTGAGAGTTGAAACAAAATAGGTCCTAGTCTTTCTTTCAATTCTTTGGCAGAATTGATAAATCGTTTCCAAGGTTCTTTAACATCTTTTAATTTTTTAACATGGGTGATAAATCGGGAAGCTTTAACAGAAAATAAAAAATTTTTAGGGGTTCTTGCCCTCCAATTAGAAAAAGTTTTGGGTTTTGGCAAATGATAAAATGAGGAGTTAATTTCTACAGTGTCAAATATCTTAGCATAGAATTCTAACCACTTAGCTTGAGCTAGATCCTTAGGATAAAAAATATCCCTCCAGTGATTATACGACCACCCAGAAGTACCGATTCTTATCTCTGGCATTGAAAAAATTATTAATTATTAGTTATTAATTATTAAAATTGCCCTTCAAATTATCTAATCTCAACAAACTGAGGTTTCCCTTCATCCTAATCCAGGAGCAGGTATATATATTTCGTATGGCTGATATTTACTCTGTGCTTCGGTTTTGATATAGACGAGTTTATATGGCTCTTTGTCACTTTTCTTCACATAAATGTTAAATCCTTGAAACTTACCTACTATTCTCATATTTTCATCAGCCAACTCTACTTCTTTGCCTTTCGGTGTCCAAGATTTATTTGCAAAACTGATTGGCTGACCTTTCCTAAACCACTCTTGCTCTTTCACGTTGGGCTCTTCTTTTTCGGAAACAGTCTTTCCTCCAGCTACTCTCTCTACAGGTTCCCTTTTCTCGGCTTCTGAAGTTTCTTCTTCAGTTGTCTCCTTTTCTTTAACTTCTGTCTCACGCTCAGTCCTCGGCCCTCCTGTAACCATCCCCCAAATAACCACTGCAGCCAAAGCTAAAACAGCAATGAGAGGTACCCTCCATTTTGTCCATTTTTTCTTCTCTAACCCGTTAGGCATTTTTTATCACCCCCTTAGGTAAGTTTATAAGTTGATAAGTTAGTAAGTTTATAAGTTCTTAAGTTTCAATTTTAACAACCAACAATTAGCAATTTCCAATTTCCTAATTTCTAATATTCAATATTCAATTTCTACTTCAACAATATAGCAATAGAGCAATATGACAATCTCTCTAATCATTCCCCCACAACCTGCACCTGTATCTCGCGTTTTCTTGACCTATTATCAAAATCAACCAAAATAATCTGCTGCCACGTACCCAAAGTAAGTTTACCATTTCTTAAAGGCACAGAAATAGAGGGTCCAAGAAGCGAAGCCCGAAGATGAGAGAATCCATTAGCATCACCCCAAGTCTTATCATGGCGATAACTCTTCTGAGGGACTAATTTCTCTACAACCTCTTTAAAATCTTCTATCAAATTAGGTTCGTATTCAATGGTTGTAATTCCGGCAGTAGATCCAGAAACAAAACAAACGGCTAAGCCGTTTTTTATTTTAGAACCCAAAATCACCTCCTCTACATCTTTAGTAACATCAATCACATCGGACAACCCTTGGGTATTAAATGTAAGAGTCTTTGAATAAACCATAATTTGAGGGTATAACACGAAGACTTAAGATGTGGATGTCGGAATCTAAACTCTAATCTTAATTCCATATTAACTTTACTCCCCTACTATCTGAACTATAACTTCTCTCTTTCTTCCCCCATCAAACTCTGCCAAAAAGATGGATTGTCTTGGATTGAGTTCCATTTTGCCTCCCTTAATCGGAATACATTCACTTGCTCCAAGAAGTATCTGTTTACAATGAGCATGTCCGTTTGACCTTTCGTCTGGTTTCATATTCTTTCTAATCTCAAAAAGATCATGACTGTAATTTTCTTCCAAAGGTACCAATTTATAGAGTAGCCTCATAATATCCTGGACTAAGAGTGGTTCATTTTGGTTGATTCTAATTGCCGCTGTAGTATGTCTAGCAAAGACATTCACAAAACCATTCTTTACTTTCGCTTCAACAATCGCTGCTTTTATCTTCTCTGTAACGTCCACGAATTCAAACTGACTTTTGGTAAGTACTTTTAATGTTTTGGTTGTGATTTTCATATGTTTTGGAATTTTTAATGATAATATAAGTTCTAAATGAAATCTAATAAAATATTTATTCTCTTAAACAAATAATCTTTTTTATTTCTCATTATCCATTCTATCATTTCTAAAATAAAAAATCTAGGAATATCCTTGTTTTTTATTCCACAACTTCAGCCGACCAGAAAAATGCAGGCTGACCATCAGGCAATTGATAATAAAATTTCCCTGAGGCCTTTTCCCCGCTAAGCGTACCAGTGAAACTATGTTTTCCTAAGCTAGCCTCTATTCTCCCTGATGATGGATAATAAGTTCCTACAACAGTCCCTCCTGGTACATCCACTGGCGTTCCAGGCACCCAACTCCCTGCTGGATATTTTCCTCCTGTAACAGAAATACAATAAGCTCCATATTTTTCACCTTCCGGGCATTTCCAATAATCTCTGGCTGAAATATTACAACTACCAAAAACTTGGGTTCCTATTATTGCCAAGCTTATTGTTCCTGAACCTTTCCTCTTATGCGACCGAGAATCAACTTCTTGTGACACAAAAACCGAAGAATTAACTGTAACATTGCCCACTAGCTTTATCGCCTCTTCATCTGTTTCTAGTCCTGCTAAGATTTCTTCCCATTTAACTTCCTCACTTGGCTCATAAATTTTACACTTGTCAAGTATTTTTAATGTTTCTTCAAAATTATCCCATAGCTTGTTGATTCTAATAATCATGTTGACGATACTAGTTAGTTCATTCTTATTTATTCTGACATTTTTATTTACAACAGGAACAGTTTTCTCAGCCGCATCCAAAACTTCCCATTCGCCTTCAGGCACAATTAACTTTGTCTTATCTTGTCCTTTTATTTTAACCATAGCGATTAAGAGTTTTTCTTGTTCAAGTTCATTTAATTTCTCGGCCACAGCCCGTTTTTCCTCTTCTGTCCATTTATCATATGGTTGGACCTGATCAGCAGCAATCCCTGTTTTCTCATCTTCTGGTTTTAATATATCTGAGGGAATCTGGCCAGTTAAAACACCCGTAATTGTTTCTTCCACTTCATTATCGGTAGCCACAATCACCTCTTCCTCATCTTCTCTTTCAGTTTTTTCTTCTGTCTCTACTGCTTTACGCCAAACCTCCATTCCAGTATCTACAGCTTTGCTTTTAAGATAGTCCTTGACTGTTTGTTTCCCCAACATTATCTTCAAAAAATCTTCTAGGTCTCCGGGGAGATAATCAGGACTCACATCCTTAGCGCCAGTGACAGCCAAAATCCCATCTACATAAGCTAAAGTAGCTGCTCTACCAAGTTTAGCAGCAGCTTTGGCTAAGTTTACTTCCTGTTTAATCTCATCTCCTACACCGAATTCAAAAGTATGAGCTTCACGAATAATTTTATCTACTTTGACAAAATTACAGGTAAAAATATCGTCTATTCCGCTAAGGCCACACCCTTTTAGTTCCCCGTCTAATATTTCTCTATCTGCATCACAAGCATTGTGATATGCCTTATATATCCCCATTCGGGCACTCTCGTGAACTATATCAAAGCCATCCACCAATTTCCCCACTACAGGAATTTTGGATAAAATAGCGCCAACTAAGCCATATTTTTGGCGATAAGACAGTTTCTCTTTAGCCCAGGCTGCAGAAACTAAACCTGATATTTCTTGACTTTCAAATCCCCTGGCTATATCTCCCATTTCTTGAAGAGTGTTTAAAACTTCTCTGGCTTTACTTCGAGCAATACTCATTTGGTCAAGAATTTTTTCATCAGAAGCAACTTCGTAACCTAATTTTGCTAATCTTAATCTTTCTTGCTGGAGAGAAACATACTGGTCATAAAAAGTAATCATTTTCTGGTTAAAAACATCTGCTTTATCTGTTTTATCAGTACTTGTTTTAGAAAAAACTAAAAAAACAATTATGCTAACTGCTACAACTAAAATGATGATGCCAATAATGATTTTTTTCTTCGTAAATAGGTTCATTAAATTCATAGATTTATTTTTTTACTGTTTTAACATACTAAATTTATTAAGAAATAAAAACAGTCCAGTATGAGTCTCTTGTTTTAGCTCGCAGGGCATCGTAGACAACGTTAGAACCATACTTCAACAACAAACTGAGTATATTTACATACCAGATTTAAGTCCACAAACTTAGTCTATCACATTTTACCCTACCCCGCTACTCACTATTTCTTATGAATAAAAACAGCCCAGTAATTGGGCTTTTTAAAACTAAGAGGAGAAATTATAATATGACGTAATTTGCTCCGCGGGCTGGACGAGGTTAGAACCTGTCTGATGGAGATTTAGTTATTTCTCTTTTTCTAAATTTGGTTCTTTATCTAAATCTACTTCTATTTCTCCGACTTTTAATTTCTTTTTATTGATCCAAACAAAACCTTTATCGGGGGTAATTACAGCAATATCAACAGGACCACCGACACCTGGCATATCTCCGGGATCAGCTGCAATACCATCAGAGAAACGCTGAATAGCAGAGGTGGTTTGAATCATCAAGGCACAAAAGTCTATAGCGTCTTGAAGGGTCATTGTCCCCCACTGAATAACATATTCTAAATTTCTAAGTTGTTTATTTATCTCATCTTGCCCATATTTTTTGGCTGCCTCATTAACAAACTTTATATTCCCAATTCTGCCATCAAATCCCAAGACAATCCTCGAAACTACATCAAGTTGTCCAATCCAAGAAGCCCCATACTCCTCACCTTTTTCTCTGCTATCTCTTTTCTTTTGAATCTCCCCAGGAATATAACAAATATAAACCTCGTGTGAACCATCTTTGTTATAACCAGCCACAAGAAAATTTATCACATCAACCCCACCTATACCATCTTTCAGATTACCTTTAGCATCTTTAAAGCGGAACTTGACGATATGCTGTTCTTTTTTAATCTCTATAACTTCATAACCTTGTCGTTGAAGATCACCTTTGATCTTCTCTGGTAATTTGTCTAATTGCTCCTGCCAATTATATTTTTTGTCAAAAAGATAGTGTAATTTCTCGGCTACCTCTTTAACATCCAGTTTTTCTATATCTGTTTCTCGTTTAAATTGTTCAATAAATTTGCTAATATTTTTCATCACTCCATTTTCTGGCAAGAAAGCCAAACCAGTTACTGCTACACCAATTTTTTTATTCAATTGAAAAAGTTTAGAAGCGTTATC
>Ga0315543_1003412_pt1 | contig 14283 bp, 9 predicted proteins | sample SalMarSW160210MG_2_FD_203098 | JGI IMG/M metagenome (GOLD analysis project Ga0315543, IMG submission 203098) | Salt marsh sediment microbial communities from the Plum Island Ecosystem LTER, Massachusetts, United States - Salt Marsh Sediment SW1601-210 ...
TCAATATTATTCTTGACAAAAGAGCCGTCCTCGGTCGTAAGCATACCATTGTCAACCCACTGCTCAACAGTTTGCACCTCGACGCCGGCGTACTCAGCAGCTTCTTCGATTGTATTTATGACCATAGCAGCGACCATAGCAGCTAACTGCTCTTCTTCGGCTTGCTGTCGTTTTAAAAGCTCAAGTAACTGCTTTTTTGTTACGTCGGTTAGCCAGTGCGTTAGTTCGATGGTTTGTGTTTCACCGGCAGAGTCAGTATATTCGGCTGAGCAGATGCCTCTGACCCATACACGCTGCGTTATTGGTTCGTAGAAGCTCTCAACCACGGTTTGCCACTGGATTTGGTGATATTTGTTACTGGTGCCGAACTCGGCGGTTTCTTTGGCTGAGTCAGCGGTGAGCAGTTTCTCCATATTCTCGCGTGCAACCTCAAAGGCCTGCATACGCAGGGCTGAATCTGCAGCCGAGGCCATACAGCGATTTATAACAACTAATACGCTCGTACTGATAAACGCCAGGAGCATCAGAGCGGTTGTAGCTTCTATCAGACTGAAACCTTTGGTTTTGGTATTTCGTAATGACCAATAAATCACTTTCGATACCTCACTATCCTCAGAAAGGCACTTCCTCTTTGGCCTTTGGTTCTAAAAGTTTAATATCGCCTTCTTTTAACGAGATAGTTCTATTTAATCGGTTAACTACTACCGAATACGGCCTCTCTTTTTTATCGAGCAGGACGATTTTTCCGCCGTATTGCCAACCTGAATGTCCCACTCGAAACTTTGCCCAGCCATCGTTGATGGATTCACCATCATCAAACTGGATATAGACAACACGGCAAGCATCGCTGAGGTCATTTTCAACAATAATCTCTTCCTGGAGCACTTGTGACAGGTCAGGCGAAGTAATCTCACGAAGGATATAGTTCTGCTCGGTTGGGTCGATAATAAATTCGTATCTTCCATTGCTCTCGGCGGCGGCACTGGCAGCCATCTGCATTGTGCAGACGAGTTCCTGAACTTGTGCCCTGAAGGTATTTTTTCTAAGCAAACCGAAAAGGTTCATTTGTACCAAAAGTACAAACAACGAAACCATCATTATCACCACTACCATCTCGGTCATCGTAAACCCGTATCTCGTATTGCGTATTGCGTATTGCGTATCGCGTAAGGCGGACTTATCTGCCAGACGTAAGTCGGATTGCCCACGCACGACGCAATACGCATCACGCACGACGAATTCAGAATGCATCGGTGCTGTACAGGTCGGCATCATAGCCCTCACCACCTTCTTCACCATCAGCCCCGTAGCTGATGATTACGAATGGCTTACCACTATCAGGATAGAGCTGATAGAAGAAATACCGCTTCCAGCCATCTTTTTGTAGTTCCGTAGTTTCCAGATAACCACCCGGCTCATAGCTTTCAACGTCGCTGGGCTGTTCGATAAGAGCCATAAGCCCTTCTTCTTCTGTCGGGAATCTGCCAGTGTCCATTTTGAACTGGTTAACCGCATTATGAAGGGCCTTTAGGTTGGCCTTGGTGGTTATAACTTTGGCTTCATCTATCTTGCTCGCTACTTTTGTTGCCACCAGTGTGGCAAGCAGGCCGATGATAATCAGTACGGCCATAATTTCGAGCATCGTAAACCCCGTGCGAGCGTTTAGCGTATAGCGTTTAGCGTTCAGTTTTTCTTTACTGTCCGCTGCCCGCTCTACGCTATCCGCTATTCTTCCCTTTGTTTTCATGGTTACATTTAGCTCCTAAATTAAAAGGCACAGAGGCACAGAGTTTTGTTGTTTTGTGCCTTTGCTACTTTGCTCCTTTGTGCCACGGTTATATTTGTAATGACGAGATTTCCAAAATGGGTAGTAATGTAGCATAGGCAATTACGCCAATTATCGCAGCCATAAAAATTATAATAATCGGTTCGATCGCTGCACTTAATCTTTCAATAACTACGTCAGTGGAGGTCTCAAGGTTTTCACTGATATTTTTAAGCATTGTCTCCAGCTCACCACTTTTTTCCCCTACGGCAACCATGTGAGCAATAGCGGGGCCAATGACGCCGCTATCTCTCAACGGCGTTGCGATATCGGCACCGGCAAGAATCCTCTCGCGCGCTTTGTGAATTGCCTGTCTCATAAGAGTATTTCCGGTAACTTCTGAGACAACACGAAGAGATTCAGCCATGGCGAGTCCTGAACCGAGAAGAGTCGAAAGAGTAGTGGCAAAACGCGAGACAACACGCTGTTTTATAAGTGAGCCGAACAGCGGTAGAGACAACATAAACTTATCGCGCAAGTATGCTCCACGCTCGGTTTTGAAGAATCGTTTAAAGCCCCAGATAGCCCCGACAATTGCTGCAATAATAACCAACAACCACCAGCTGGTCAGCACAAAACCAACGTTCATAAGTTGTCTGGTAATCCAGGGAAGCTCATGCCCAGCTGCTTTTATCTGTTCACCTATGGTAGGGATGACTTTGATTGTCAAAATCAGAATTGCTGCGATGCAAAAGAGAATTAGTATAATTGGATATATCATCGCAGTTATTACTTTCGTTTCGACTCGCTGGCGTTTTTGCATAAAATTAGCAATAGTCGAAAGAGACTGCCCCAAGCTGCCGGTAACTTCACCTACGCGGACCATGCTTACATATATGACATCAAAATAATCGCTGTAATCCTTCATAGCATCGGCGAATGACTCGCCGGTGACAACGCGGTCACGAATATCGGTAATGGCATTTTTGAATCGCACATCAGAGGTCTGTAAGGTAAGCACTGATAGGGCCTCAGTCAGTTTAATCCCTGAATTAAGAAGCGTGGACATTTGTTTGGTAAAATCAATTATTTGGTTTTTGCCGCCTCGTGCAAATATTGAAAACAACGCCGCTTTACTTTCGCTTCTGGAGCTGACCTCTGTAATTGACGAAGGGTGGATACTACGAACCCGCAGCTGTTTTCGTGCGGCATAAGGGCTTTCTGCGGTAATCGCACCTTTGACTTTTTTGCCATTTGCTGTTATCGCTATATAATTGTATCGAGGCATAATTGAAACTAAAAGCTGAAAACCAGAACTCAAAATTTAAAACTTTTGAATTTTGCGCTTTGATTTTGCGTTTTTCACTTTACGTTTTACATTTTTACATTACATCTGCTTGTGTTACTCTTAATACTTCAGAAACAGTTGTTATGCCGGCAAGAACTTTCCTTGCTCCATCCATTCGGAGAGTCTGCATACCTGCATCAAGGGCCATTTTCTTTATTGTACCGGCAGTTTCTCTTTTGTATATCGTGTTCTGAATCTCTTCGTCAATGAGCATCATTTCATAAATACCGGTTCTGCCACGATAACCGGTTTGAAAACATCTTTCACAGCCCTGTCCGACAAAGAACTTGCCGCCGTTGGCAGGGGAGCTGGACAATCCTATGCCAAGCTCTCTTAACTCGTGAGGAGAAGGTTCAGCAACTTTTCTGCATTCGGGGCAGACCTTTCGCACCAGTCGTTGAGCTATTATGGCAATCAGAGATGAACTTACCAAGTACGGCTCGACGCCTAAATCCAAAAGCCGGCTCACTGCTCCAGCCGAGTCATTTGTGTGCAGCGTACTGAAAACCAGATGACCTGTAAGCGAAGATTGTATTGCCATACGGGCCGTTTCAATATCTCGAACTTCGCCAACCATTATAACATCCGGGTCCTGACGTAGTACGTGCCGAAGTGACGTGGCAAAGGTCATTCCTTTTTTACTGGCGACTTGAATCTGGCTGATGCCCTCAAGTTGATATTCGATAGGATCTTCTATGGTTATAACGTTTTTCTCGGCTGAATTAATTCTGTTGAGGCAGGCGTAAAGAGTGGTGCTTTTGCCGCTGCCGGTTGGGCCCGTTGCAAAAATAACTCCGTGAGAGCGGTTAAGCAAAGTATCGAATTTTTTCAAATCATCCTCCCACAGCCCAAGCTCGTTTAATCCGAATAGGCCTGTGCTTTTATCAAGCAGTCGCAGCACGCTGCGCTCGCCATAGCTGGTCGGAACCGTACTGATACGCAGGTCGACTTCCCGCTGGCCGAGCCGGACACTGCAACGCCCATCCTGTGGAAGCCGGCGCTCGGCGATGTCCATACCGGACATAACCTTGATACGAGAGATAATCAAAGGAAGAACGTTTCTGTTCAAACTCAGAACATCGTATAAAATGCCGTCAATGCGATAGCGAATCTGAATCTTTGTCTCATAAGGGTGAACATGAATGTCACTGGCCCTTAATTGCAAGGCACGAAAAAGGATATCGTTGACCAATCTGATAACCGGGGGTCGATTTACCATATCAAGCAGGTCATCCGAAGTAGTCACTTCATCAATGAGCTGGTCGAAATTTTGCGAATCAAGCTCTTCGACTACCTCTTCGATAACAGTTGTTCTCTGCTCGTAGGCAATATCTATTACAGCAGTGATGGCAGTGCGGGTAGATATTGCGGGCTTAGCAGGTAAACCTGTCATCTTCGAGACATTATCCAGAGCATTCGCATCTAAGGGCTTTGATAAAACCACCGTAAGTTCATCTGCTGCTTTGGATTCCCGCAAAGCGGGGTCTCCCTCAGGGGCGGTTTCGGTATCGGATATTATCCCGATAAGATAATGGTGCTGAGCGTAGGTCGCAGGAACAGCTTTTATGAATTCCGGTGGCACGGCCTTTGCGGATATTTCCGGCAGAAATTCCCAGCCGAGCGCCTCGGCAAAGAGTTTCAAAACCGCGTCTTCCGTAAAGTAAGGGCAGTTAAGCAGTGCTTCATCAAGTCGGCTCTGGCTGTTGTTTTCTTCTAAGAATTTGGCCAGCTGTTCGGCGTCAACCAGGCCAGTGCGCTTAGCAGTTTGTATCAGTAATTCTTTCATGAAAACTAAAAGCTTAAAGCTAAAAGCTAAAAACCATAACTTAAAATTCAAAACCTATCAAATTTTAAGTTTTACACTTTTTGCTATTCGGCCTCAAGGACTCTCAACGGTTCTATTGGTTTGGGCTTTATTCCAGGCCAGTCTTCATATTCCTGGAACTTTTGTTCAGCCTTCTCGAAAGCAGTCCTGTTTTCATTGGAGATTTTCTGAAGCTGCGCCAAACCAACCGTCTCATCAGGCCGCAGGATATTAGCTTTTACAAAGACGTAGAGTTTACTTGAATCGTCACTATTGGCAACCGTCCTAAATAATCCTCCGACAATTGGGATATCACCTAAAAGAGGAACTTTGCTTCCGCCTTTTGTCTGCTTTAGTTTTGTAAGGCCGCCAAGAATTATGGTACTGCCATCTGGAACAGTAACAATTGTGTTTATATTGCTCGTCGTATAATCAGGCGGGGCATCTGTCTTTTTCTCGAAGTCTTCACGGGTCATATTAATTTCAAGACGCAATAAATCACCCTCACTGATATTTGGAGTGATGGATAGTTCGATTTTAGCGGGGTATTCTGTCCACTTGGTAGTGGTAAGCGGGACACCCTCACTCGTATAGCTCGTAGTTGACTCTTCTACATAGGTTTTTTCGGTGGTGTTTATCAGGCCTTCTTCATTGTCGTTAACCAGGACTTTTGGTTGTGCAAGAATTCGGCCATAGCCCTTCTTATCCATAGCGGTTAGCAAAGCCTGGATTTTATCCACAGAGTAGAAACCCTGAATGAGCGCACTGGCTGCATTGAGGTTCCATCCCGCTTCAAGATTGTTGCGATGAAGACCTGTCTTATTAGGTAAAGTGCCTGTTACTTCAATATTTCCTGTCACGGAATCCCTTGCATTAGCTATAAGGTTTAGGTCATATTCAAATATCTCCTCTCGTGTTATTTCAACAAGTGCGACGTCTATTAAAACCTGCGGCCTTCTCTTATCTAATTGCTTTATTAAACTCGCTATCCATTCCTGATTCTTTTTGCTGGCATAGACAATTAGCGAAAAAGTGCTTTCGTCTGGAATTATGGTGATTTCTTCTTCGGTCTTTTTTACGACCTGCTGAATCTTGCCCTCTTTGTCTTTCACGGTCTCTTGAATAAGTTGATTTAGAACCGTTGCTAAATCCTCGGGATTCTGGTTTTCGAGTGGATAAACTTTATAAGGAATTTCCTCTTTTTCTGTCCTGCTGTCTACATAAGCTAAAATTTGTCTTACCTGTGCGTGTTGCTCGTCTGTGGCATTGACTAAAAGCGAATTGGTCATCTCAATTACGACTACTTGCGGTTCTTCGACAAGGCCTTCTGCTGTTCCACTGGTTTGACCGGCAGTTGCAGGATTTCCACGTTTAGCGGGGGTGGTAATTCTCGAAGGAGTAATTGCTTGACCATCGCCGCCGATTATACCAAGCTCGCCCAATTTTTTCCTTGCCTCCTCGGCATCCACATGCTCGATTTTGTATAATTTTAGGTTCCGCATGTCCTGCTGCTCCACGTCAAGACTATCTATCAACGTATCAACAACATCTAATTGCTCGGCAAGGCCTATCATCAGGATACGGTTTGTTCTCTCATCGGCGTCAAGATACACAGTAGGTTTGGTTGGTGTGGGGGTTGGCGTAGCAGGCCTTGCTGGAGCTCTTCTTGGTGTTCTCCGAGTAGGTGCCGGTGCTTTTGGTGCGGTAATAGTAACTGAGACAGTGCCAAGCTGTTCGGCAAGTGTTTTGACTTTAGAAGCAAGTGTCTTTGCCATCGTGAATTTTAATTGCTTGAACCTGAATTGCTTCGGCTCACCGGGCCTATCAATTATCTCCAAAAGCTCTTCTATTCGGGGCATACGGTAGGCATAGCCGGTTACAACAAGAGTCCCAGATTCGGCAATTGGGGTAACGGTTGTGGCGAGCTTCATAGCTGTCAAAAAATTCTGTGCACTGGCAGTATCTATAAATGAGAGCTGAAATACACGAGTTACGATTACATCTCCCTGCTCTACCTTGCCCCTGTCATCCGCCAGCAAGACAGGGTCAATGTCTAAGGATTGCGCTGCAGGAACTATAGTTACAAGATTACCCTTGCGGGCCATTACAAAACCTTTGAACTTAAGTGCCGATTCAAGCAAGGTGTATAAATCCTTGACCCTGAGGTCTCCTCGAAGCTTGCCGTGAAGCTTGAGTGTAACATCGCCTTTTATCTGGGTCGGGTCGTACATAAAGTCCAGACCCACATACTCACCCACCAGGCCCAGCAGGTCAGTTATTTCAAGTTTCTCGGGTAAATTTAGCTTAAGAATTTCATCACCATCGCGTATCGGTGTAGGTGCATACCGGGCTGCTGTGGCAAAGGCTTCGCTGGCGGCGAGCTGGGTAGTCATAGGGACTCCTTGCGGAGTAACAGTCGGCTTAGGTAGGGGCGGTTCGCGCTCGCCGTGCTGCGCACTTGGCGCAGCAGGAACCGCCCCTACTTCGCTCGGCTCTTTGGCTGCGCTCCCCGCTTCGCCCTGAAAAACAGGGCTTCGCAGGGCAGGCGGGACAGGCTGCCGAGATTCCTTTGCATCAGCAAGTGTCAGGATGGCCGCTGCTTCGATTAGCTCGTTAGGTTCGGCAGTAATCAAGAGCGTATTTGAGCCGGGAAACTTCGAAACCGTACCTATCTTCGCTTCGGCTAACAATTCCGCACCCTTCTGGGCTGATATATTGGTTAAGGAAAAAATCCTGTATTGCGGTGTCTCAGGAATGCCTGCCCGCGTGCCAGCAAAGAGAGAGCTGCCCTTCGGCGGTGAGCTCAGGACGGTCGAACCGCTGCACAGAAAAATAACAGAGGACAGAAGACAGAGGGCAGTCGCCGACGCTCCAAAGCTATGGCGACGGAGCGATGACAAAGGAGTAAAATTCTGACTTCTGACTGGGTTCCCATTTTGCCATCTTTTTGCAAAATGGGGTCCCACTTCTGACTTCTGACTTCTGTTTTCAGGAAAATACCGTTCTGTCATAATAAGTTACTCCAAACCGCCATTATGCTACACAACGTTCGTGCTCGTCTGGGCGCTCGTCACGGCGGCTTGTCTCTGCGAGGCGCTGCCCACTTCGCCGAAGTAGCCGTTTCGGCTACGAAGGCTGAATCGCCGAAACAGGAAGCGTGCCGTAGTCCCGATTTTACCGGACCAGCCGTAGCCGGCTATGTGGGCAGGCTACTACCACGTTCCGACTATATAATCAGACATAGAAAAGTGCCGAAAGTTCCCCAATTTTACACCATTAGATAATTTCATATCTAACGGGGTGAAGGCAAAAAATAAGGTATAGCACATAGTAGAGAGGGTCAAATTTCGGCTTTCAATTGCTGGTTGATGATTAAAAGTGAGCTAAAGTGAGCTAAAGTGCCTAAAGTGAGCTAGAAAAAACAATACGCCATAGGCGTATAAATCCGCAGCTTTAGGCACTTTACACTTCTTAAGGTTTTCGTTGTGGCCGGTTTAGTCCGCGTGGTCTTGCCGGCCTTCTAACTTTCCGTTCCTTTATCTGGTTCGGCTCCGCCGTAAGGCGTCCTGTGGGCTGCTGAGTGTCCAGCCCTTTTGGTAAATCCTTCAGTTTCTCGGCCTCATCGTCGCTTATACGCATAGAGCCAAGGCCAGAAAGAATTTCTTTTGCTTTTTGCGAATCGATTTCGCCAGATTTGACTTCTGCCTGCACAGATTTCAGAAATTCTTCCATCATTTCGGTACTTATCTGAGGGGGTGTCCTTATTGCGGTGGCAGCATCGGATTCATGTGAAGTGGTTACAGCGGATGTAGAGCTGGTTCCGCTCATTACCTCTGAGGAAACAGGTGAGGAAACAGGCGATGCCCCCGCGTCTTTCTGTCGGAAGGCAGGAGCGGGGGCGAGAAGACTTCTTTGCGGTTTTTGCTGAGCCGCGATTTCGAAAGTCCTCTGGCCATCTTGAAGAACTACAAGGCCGTCTTTTACCTCCCTTATGGCTATATGTCCTACTTGACTGCCCTGTCTGACCCAGCGTAAGCCCTTGCCTGGCTCGTCAATGAACGCCAGGGAAAGCTGCGGCTGTGACGCATAAAAACTGGTGCCGACAAGGGTAAATTTGGCTGTGATAGGGCTCCTCGGCCTGGGTGGAGAGACGGTCGGCTTAGAGGTTGTTGGTATACTTGGTTTTGGTTTAGGAGGTGGATTCAGATATTTTGCAAAGGCCTCTGCCTGTGTTATAAGCGGCGAAGTCTCGTTTTGGCTTGCCTTCGTTTTATTGTCTGTGGCCTTGTTATACTTTTCCACTACACCGGCAGAATTCAAAAATTGCTCTATCTCTTCATTGCTGCGGCCGCCAAAAACCACAGGCAGAACGAAGAAAATGACGGCTAAAACCGCCGCTACAATAGTTGTTATCCGCAATGTCTTTATCATTCTCGATACTCGATTCTCCCCTCGGTCGTGAGCTCGGGGCCGAACGGCGATACTCGATGCTCGACGAGAATCAACCCCCGCGTCTTTCTGTCGGAGGACAGGAGCGGGGGCAGCCAACTATTTTATTTGACATTGGAAGGGGTATTTGGTTCCTTCCAGTGGATGATTTTTTCCAAATAGAGCTGCTCATTTCCCGCATACTCGCTGCTTGTTTCGGGTGTGTGGCAATCAAGGCAAGTTGATTTAGGTTCTGTGGTCTTTGCTTTTCCCAACGTTGTGTTGTGTTCTGAGCCGGGGCCATGACAATTTTCGCAGCCTACGTTTTTCAGATGGATAGTTTCCTGTTCTGAAACAAAGCCGCTTTCATATTTCATACCGACAACATGGCAAATAGCACACTCCGGGTCGAACTGCGAGCCAACTCTTTCAAGCGTTGCATAAGCGTGCGCATGGGGCCTTTGGCTCCATTTCTCATATTCGTACTCGTGACATGGTTTACAGGACTGTGAGCCGGCGTATTCCAGGCCACCCGGCAAAATGAAACGTGGGTATTTCTCCAAGAGATTAGCCCCTGCGACAAGCTGTTGGTAGGCCTGATATAGCTCAACGAGCGGTTTTTCCTGCGGCAAATTTTCTGTTACCGATATAGCTGAAAAGCTATATTTCAGGTTGCCTTCGGTAATTCCTATTTGTAACTTGCTTATGTATCTGCCGAAGCGGCCAACCGAGAAAACCAGAGGACTTTTACCTGTGGCAGTCCTATGGACTCCTAACGGAGAGCTATTCGGGTCGCCAATTATCCTCGGCTCATCCGAATCTGCCGGCACAATAAAACAATCTATAATTCCAATTTTTGAAATGTTATCAATAGTAGCAGCATCGCTTGTGTTGAGGATTAGAATGTTGAGCGACTGCAGACCGAGACGGCCAGAAGGAGGAAAGAGCTGATAGATTAGTTCTATCGGCCTTGATTTTGTATCGAAAGCAGCAACCGTTACAGCTACAGATTCTTTCTCCAGGCAAAACTTTTTTGCAAATTTTGTCGGCAAATTTACATCAGCCGGCCGGTCCGCTGCGGCGCATCGCGACGAGTAAGAACTTACAACATTAAAATCTGAGACGATGCTGTCTAACAGCCCAAGGTTTTTGCCTATATCGATGTCTTCTTTTGCCAGATTGACTAAATCGTAATCAAGGAGTCTGAGGGCCTCGAGTATTATATTGAATTTTAGCAGGTTCTGCTCGCTGTCAGTTTCGACAAGCATGCCGGTATCAACAACTAATCTTTTTTGTTTAGGTATGGTGTTAAAGATTGCCAAACGTCTGTCGAGTCCTCCAAGTTGACCACCACTGCATCCACAGGGCTTCAACGCTCCAAGTTCATTGCCGGTGAAGAAAACAGTGAGCACATCGGCTTTGTCAGGACTACGGCAGGGCCTCTCGCCTCCGGCGGGGCTGGGTTGCCCTGATGAGTGGTCCAACTTTACCCTGTTAGAAATGAGATATCTGGGATTTGACCTGCCGGTAGCAGATTTTCTAACGGGGTTTACCCCGTTAGAAGCGGGCAGATCCGCCTGAAATACGGTGGACCGGATGCTCGATGCGGCTCGGGGGCTCACCGAAGTCGGAGATTTCTTTCTAACGGGGTTTACTGGCGGTTTCTCTCTGCTTGCTACCGGCAGGGGCAATGCGCACAAGACCACCGTTATTAACCCCGTTAGAAATGACACGCCAACGACCCTTTTCTTGGCTTTAGCAAGGATTTCTAACGGGGTCAACACACAAATACAACTGATTAATCGCATCACTTTTCGTATATCGTTATTCGCGTCCTGTATTCGCGGGTGAATAAATGAATGAACGCATTTAATTGCCTACGTATAAAGCTTCTGTAGGTTACAAATCAACGGCGTGAGCGCTTCATATCAGTGGTATAGAACCCGCGGCACGTAATTCCCAATGGCTCGTTGCCCTTTATATCCATAGTAAACGCATCCGTGAAAATCTTTTGTTTGCTCTCAGCAGCCGGTGGTGTTATTTCCACCTCGAGATGATAACCATTGCTAATCCTCTCCTGACTCAAAACCTTGATAGTATCGTTTTTTGACGATGTGGATTCAATCTCGAAATCCTCACCGTAGTTGTTGAGTATCCATACATCCCTTTTTACGGGCTTTTGTGGTTCAGCACCGAAGACAATAATCACAGGCGGGTTAATTTTAAATTTCGGCAGCGTATTATATGCAATGGTAATCTTGGAGGAATCCGGATGAGTCAGACTTATCTCGACGAGTCCATTTAGATTTTTTTGCAGTTTTTCTATATCGACCTTAGGCGTAAGAGCAAATTTCGTCGATTCCGTCAAAGAATTTACATCGGCAGTTATGCAATCGCCGGTTGATTTGAAATGCTTTATTGAAAATGGCTTTTTATCAAGACTGGTAATTGTAATCTCTGGGCAGCCGGCATTTTTGTCCTTAAGCAAAAGATTGATTTTCTTCGGCTCATAATCCACTATGGCCGTAATCTTGGCCTTTATGGTCAGTGTCACCTTTGGCTTTTCCTTATCGTTGCTGTGGATATGTAGACGTCGCGTCATCGTGCCGGGACGCCGGCTCGAATGAAACTCTACTGTCAATGTTCCGCTCTCGCCTGGTGCATATTCTTTTTTACTCAACTTGGTGACAGTACCGCAGCACTTATCGACTTTTGTGATTTTTAACAAGCCATCTCCGGTATTTGTAAATTTAAACTCGCCGGTTTTTTTCTGCGCCGGCTCGACTACGCCGAAATCATAAACTACTTTTTCAAACGTGATTTTTGGTGTTGGTTTACTCGTCACGGCGGAGTGTGCCGCAGCCGGATTAGATTCAGGCGAAGCTTCGGCTTTTTCCAGAGCAGCTGTTTGTTGGGGCGACTCGTCGGGGCGTAGCCCGCCGTAGCCCGTGGCCCGTCGCAGCCCGGTGGGTTTGGGCATTACCAACGCAGTATCAGGTTTTTCTGGCGGAGCAGACTGCTTTTGACAGCCAACCTGCAAAAACAGGACACAACCAATAACAAAACCAATTGAAGTAAAGTAATTGCGTTTCATATTTCTATCTCCAAATCATTTTATGATACAACTTTGGGTAATTCAAAAAGTCCATTTTACCAAAAAGAGTGTCCTTAAGCAAGAGGTTTTTGGTTTGTCCGGGCGCCCTATACGCTCCACGGATACGGATTTTAATATTCAGAGGCGATTTTAGCTGCTCATATATGGCTTTACAGCCGATATTTTAATAATTACTATAGAATGACAATAGAACTGATTCGTATGGAGTAAGTTATGATTAAGCAAAGCCCCGGGGACCCCGTTTCGCAAAAAACCGCGAAATGGGAGCCACCTGAAGTCTCAGTGGTAGTGCCTCTATTGAATGAGCAGGATAACATCAATCCGCTTTATGAGCAAATCACACAAGCCTTAAGCGGCAAATTCAACTACGAAATAATATTCATCGACGACGGCAGCGATGACAACAGCTTCCATTTATTAAGTCAGCTGCAAAAAGCCGACAGCAAAATTCGGGTCATTCTCTTTCGTAAGAACTTTGGCCAAACCGCAGCGCTTAGCGCAGGTTTCGCCCACGCAGCAGGTAAAATTATCGTTGCGATTGATGCTGATTTACAAAATGACCCTGCGGATATACCGAAAATGATTGCTCGGCTTAACGAGGGTTTTGACGTAGTAAGCGGCTGGCGAAAAAAAAGACACGATAAAGCCATCACCAGATTGATTCCTTCAAAAATTGCCAACTGGCTGATTGCTGAAGTTACAGGCGTCAAACTGCACGACTTTGGATGTACGCTTAAAGCATATCGCAGAGAAGTCCTGGCTGAAACAAAACTGTATGGTGAAATGCACCGGTTTATCCCGGCTCTGGCAAGCTGGAGCGGAGCCAGAATTGCCGAAATGGTAGTCAACCACAGACCCAGAACCGCCGGCGCTGCCAAGTACGGCCTTGGGCGTACACTAAAAGTTGTATTAGACCTTATCACGGTTAAATTCCTCGGCTCTTTTTCCACAAAGCCAATCTATATCTTTGGCGGTCTTGGATTGGCAACTGCGCTCGGTGCTATAGTCTCTGGCCTGGCGGTGCTCTACCAGAAATTCATCTCTGATTCACATCTGTCTATGAATAGAAACCCACTGCTGGTTCTGACTACCGTTTTGATTACAACTACTATTCAATTTATTCTGATGGGTCTTCTTGCGGAGCTTTTAGTGAGAACATACCACGAGTCACAGAATCGCTCGACTTATGTCATTAAAGAAATCCTCGGATCGAGCGACGAATAAAGAAAGCCGGAAAGGAGCAAAGCCATCAGAAAACATAGGGCCATAAAAATACAAAGTCCTGCACCCAAAACACATAATTGGCAAATCATTTTTATTGTGTTGGTGGCGGTTTTAGCGGCGATACTGTTTTCTATGGGAAAGTATTTCGAGTTTAATTCACACGGAGCCTTCGATAGTGGAGCGTACGTCTATTCGGCCAAACATATTTTGTCTGGTGCCCAAATTGGTATTGATGAAAGACCCAGCGCTAGGATGGGAACGCTGCTAGTCAATATGCTTGGGGTCTGGCTGTGCGGCTTTAATGAAACAGGTCCGAAATTGATACAGACAATCCTTCAAGCAATGGCATTGGTGCTTATGTTTATCGCGATGCAAAAACTGTTTGGAACGTTGCCTGCCGCGGTTGGTGTTATCGTTGCTTCGGTTTACCTTTCTGCGCCGTTAATTGCTAAATTCGGCAATGTCAAAGAGCAATATATGGTTGCCTGTATGGTGATGGGGGTAAGCTGTTTTGTCTTATATCAGCTTGGTGGTAGATGGTGGCTTGCGATGTTGGCTGGGGTTTTTGTCATTTGGGCGCCGTTATTTAAGCAGACGGG
>Ga0315543_1003418_pt1 | contig 14273 bp, 13 predicted proteins | sample SalMarSW160210MG_2_FD_203098 | JGI IMG/M metagenome (GOLD analysis project Ga0315543, IMG submission 203098) | Salt marsh sediment microbial communities from the Plum Island Ecosystem LTER, Massachusetts, United States - Salt Marsh Sediment SW1601-210 ...
TCCCCCTAGAGTTTGGAGGTAAGGAAGAAACCAAAGCTGGCGGTGAAAACCCGCGTGTACAATTTTGAACGTATCTTAAAAAAAGATTTATTGCTTGTTCGGAATCTGAGTGGAAAACATCTTATGGAAAAGCTTTTAAGCAATAAGCAAAAACGCATTTTTTTAGGCATTATTGTGTAGAATCTTCGGAGAGGATTAAGTGGATATTGAAAGAGAGTTGATTATTTCTATTTTAAAACTCACCAAGAACGGGCCTATCGGAATTGAATTAATAAGGAAAGACGCAAAAATTCCGTCCACGATTGCTGAAGATTTAATCATAAAGTTGCAAAATGATGGGCTGCTTTATTTGCAGAATAAATTTATAGAGGTGAACAGCTTAAAACGTCTGAAATTAGCTGTTCACGCCATTGAGTTGGGTGGTGATGTTGAGCGTGTAAGCGGTTTTCTTGATTGGAAAGAGTTTGAGAACATTGCTGCTATTGCTTTTGAGCGGAACGGGTACAGCGTCGCGAGAAATTTAAGGTTTAAGCATGCTGGAAGAAGATGGGAAATGGACATAATAGGATGTAAAAAACCAATAGTGGCATGTGTTGATTGTAAGCATTGGCATCATGGAATGTACCCGTCTGCAATAAGGAGAGTTGTTAAGGAACAAGTTGAAAGAACGTGTGCCCTGGCTGAATCAATGCCAAAACTAACCGAAAAAATCGATTGTGCCTCATGGAATAGAGTAAAACTTCTCCCAGCCGTTTTATCCCTTACCGCTGTCAGATCAAAATTCTACAATAAAGTTCCCATCGTTCCCGTGCTTCAGCTACAAGATTTCCTAAACCAACTACCAGCTTACATGGACTCCCTGAAACATTTTTCAAAACGCTCAGCCAACTAACTCAACGGTTGTTCCTAAAGCCTGACCTGGCACACCCTTTCTAAATCTTGCTCGGACCAAGCCTTTATCGCCGTGCAAAGCCACAATTTTCCCAATAATCTTCTTCTTTCCAATGTTCCAAGCAACTTTTCGTCCAATGAGCCTACTTGCTTCAGAACCTGAAGTTACGTGTGGAAACTTGATTATGCACTCTTTGGATCTCTGAGTTCTTGGACCTACTCGGTAATTCGTTATTATTCCTTGAATCGTCTGAGCCATAAGTTCTCACATACAGAAGTACCTTTACAAAATGCGGCAATGATTTAAATTCGTTTCGCCTAGGCCCTTCAAGGCTGATTCATAATTTCTAGAATTGACTTTCTCGAAAATTTTATGGTTGGATACAGGCTTGAAACAAACATCACAAGCAAGGCGGATAGTAGCCATCCAGCTATCTCAAGAACTGTGTAACTTGTGATTATTGGTTCGGGAACCAAAATTAGCAAAGTGAAGATTATCCCTATTGGAACTCCTACGCCGAAACTTGAAAGCAAAATTATGAAACTCTGTTCCGAAACGATTTTTGTGACCGTTTTAGGCTTTATCCCCAACGCCCTTAAAACGCCTAGTTCTCGGCGTTGCTCAGCTATCGCAAGTACAACATAGCCTATCAAGCACAGAGATGCTGCTATTAGAGAGACTAAAGGCAAAAACATTATGATAGACCAGATGTACCCAAGAAAACTGAGATTTTCTTCCAATACTTCATTAAGCTCAAAAACCGTAAAATCTGGATTTACGTCCTCGATAGTTTTTTCTATTTGGTCTAACATTTCTGTACGATTAGTTGAGTCAACTCTAACCATAACGATGTTGGGTTTTGATACATCTATTGCATTTTGCAAGACTTCAAGAGACGTATAAGTAACATTTCCGTTGTTAATAGGGTCTAGACAAACGCCAGCCACGTCAAAACTTCTTCCGTAGAATAATATGTTTTGATTTAAGGGCTTCGAAAACATTTTCTGAGCCAAAGAATCACCTATCATCACTTCCCACTCCTTATTCGTTTCCAGAAATTCACCTTCAATAAACCATTCTCCTAACACGTTTTCAGGCTCAACACCGACAATCAAGGATTCACCCTCACGCTCGTCACCAACAGAACTCGTAGTCGCAGTCTCAGGATCAATAATTACACCTGGAACTTCCTTCACATGCGCCTCTATGACTAAGCGTACATCAATGTGTATGTCCGACATTGCATTCAGCTGGTTTAGAAGGTTTTCTGATACTAAGTACTCCTCCTTTGTGTAGTTGAACTGCGAACTCTCACCTGCTTCGTGAAATCTTGACATTAGACTTTTGTATTGGCTGCACATGTCTTGATGGGCAATCAAAATTATGTCTCTGCCTACGGCTTTTTCAACCCAGCTTTTGGTGGTTTGATCAGCAATTATTCCTCCTGCAATGGCTACGGTTATTAACGTGAAGACTGTAGCCAAGCACAAAATGATTCTGATTGTTGCTGATTTTCTGCGAAACAAGCTTCTTAGAGCGATTTTTAAAGTGAAACTTGATTTTGAAATGACCTTAAATCCTGGTTCTTTGCTTAATCCAAAATGGTAGGTTGGCGAAATCGCCTTAGCTGGTTCAACCTTAGTCACGTCTAAGATTGGTTTTACTCCAAAGAATATAGTGAGCACAAAGAAGAGCACGAAAGCCAAGAGAACTAGCCAGAAATTGATTGGTTTCTGCGAAATTTGGAAACCAAGAAAGTTGAACAAGCCGATTGAAGCATAGTTTGCTAGTGTTCCGAAAATTACGCCGAGAACGCAGCTAACAGACGTGATTATGAGGAGTTCTGTCATGAAATAGCCGAAAATCAAGTCGTTTGGGCATCCAGAGGCTCTCATTAACCCGATATCTTTGGTTCGCTGTGACATCATTACAAAAATCATGAAGGAAGCAATAACTGCTCCAGTGACTACGATTAATAGTGCAATGAAAAATATGAATTGGGAAAAAACCATTGAAAAGCCGGCTGTCAGCTTACTTTCTGATACTTGTGAAATTTCAAAGCCTATGTTTTCTCCGAAAAGAAGAAGATAAACCGTTAAAGCAACGCATAGAGTTAAACTTCCGATAGTTAAGCCTGTTTGAAGCTTTCTACGCAACAGATCGTTTATCGGAAAATACGTTTCACTCATCGAAGCTTACCAGCCTTCCATCTTCCAAAAGCAATTTTTTGTCTGCAGTCTGGATTATTCGCTCGTCATGGGTCGCAACGATAATTGTCTTGCCTTTATCTTTTAATTTCTGAAGTAATTCCACGATTTTTAAGCCTGTTTTTGTGTCTAAATTTCCAGTAGGTTCGTCAACAAGAAGTAATGGTGGGTCATTTGCGAGCGCACGGGCAAAGGCAACACGTTGTTGTTCACCGCCGCTCAATTGAAATGGGAAATGTTCAGTTCTGTGCTCTAAGTTTACAATTCTCAACAGTTCTCTGACACGGTTTTTTATGTGATCGTCTGGTTTGCGAGCCCATTCCACTGGAAAAGCGATATTTTCAGCAACGGTTAATGTGGATACGAGATTGTAGGATTGGAAGACGAAGCCGACGTTGTTGCATCGGAAATCTGCTAAGAAATCCTCGTTTTCAACGGTTAAGTCGTGTTTAAAAACAATGATTTTTCCAGTTGTGGGTTTGTCGATGCCGCCGATGATGTTTAGTAGTGTTGTTTTTCCGGCACCTGACGGACCGCTGATAGATATGAATTTGCCTTTTTCAACTTTGAGGTTTACGTCTTTTAAGGCTTCAATGTTGACGTCGCCGATTTGGTAAGTCTTGCACAAAGAAGATGCTGAGACCACAGTTTTATTCATATTCATTTTTACCTCCGTTTTCTATTTTGAAGTTTCCTCTGTCTCGTTTTATGATTCTCTCTTTTTCCGGCAGCTTGTCTTCCTCCCAGTCTTTCCATTGTATTTGTCTGAAAATCCATTTTTTGCCCAAGTGGGCTGCAAGTACTGCATGTTTGTATTGGTTTGGTCTTGGGATTAGTTCGTCTAGGAATCTGAAGAGTTTTTCAATTTGTTTTCTTGGGAAATAAGCGTAGTACTTGGCATTTTTAGCCTCAAAAGCGTAAACGTGTAGGTTTTTTCTGGCTATGACGTCTGGCAAGGGACTGAGGCTTGGGTTGCTGACTGGAATTCGAACGGCGTTGTATCCATTTTTTTCGAGAAGCTTTACGAGAACTGTTTCACTGTAGAAGCCTCTTCTACGCCATCTGCGAATTTCAGCCTTGTCAACTTCCCTAACCATTAATGAACTCTCCACGCTGAAGAATTCTAGAATCCAATTTTTAACTAGGTTTTCCTTCAAGCCTAGAAATCTTACAGTTACCTATACTTATAAAAATATAACTAGACCCTGTAAGACCCAAATCTCTTGGATTTTCTGGAGATATAAATGCCTTTGATCTCGTCGATCTTTTTAGCCTGCAGCCCAATGAAGAAAGTGAAACATTGCTCTTTCTGCACGTTGAAAGATTCAACAAGAACACCAGTTTGGTGGAAATGCGACAAATGATAAAAAGAAAAAGTCCTCAAGCATAGGCCACCAACCATATTAGAAAATCACGCAATCTAGTAAGCAATTTAAACTTCTTTCCAACACATAAAATGATTACCCCTATATTTTTTAACATTCACCGATATTTGGAACCAAATAGATCTGGGATTGGAACTCGGTAACTCTGCTTTCAGAAAAGGAGGGGATTGCGGGAGATATCGCCGCTTAACGTTTTTTGCGTTTGTAAGTTTGAACTGGAATTTTGAGTGTTGGCTTTTCAACCAAACATTCCATTAAGTAGTCATCTAATGTAGCTGCTGGCACAACCTTAATCTTATAATCCTTAACATCAATCGAATGTTCATAATTCTTTTTAGGAACAACCACTCTCTTGAAACCCCAAGCCTCAGCAGCCTTAATCTTCTCGTAGACCCCACCAACAGCGGTTATTTGAATAGAATCTCCAACACCAAGATTTATCTCTCCAGTAACAGCCACATCCTGCCTTATCATCTTCCCCTCAATAAGCGAACAAAGCAACACAGCCATCGTCACACCAGCCGACGGACCATCAACACCATAAGACTGAGCAAAATCAATATGCGTCAAGTAATCCTGCGCTATATCAACCCCATACTTCTGCAGAATCACACTTCTAACTTTCACTATACTATCCGCAATGAAACTCTGACCCTTAGCCACCCCAGTCACATTATAATAACCCTTAAATGAATAATTTCTTGGAAGCTCACTTATCTTAGCCATGTTAGCCTTCACGCACAAGACACTGCCAGTCATTTCTCCGCTGTACGGATCTCTAACAACAGCCAAACCGTGTATCTGGCCAGGTTTAACTCCTTCAGGCTTAATTTCCAAAAGCTTGCCTCTCTCGCTTATTTCGTGCTCCAATATTTGCCTCTGAATTGTTTTGCAGTGGTTTTCTATAGCTTCTCGAACATGCCTTCTTTCGACAACCTTGCAATCCTCATTCATCGCCAGCGTTGCAGCAGTCTTAATAATCGAAATCAAAGGTCTAAACTTCGTCGTCAAAGCATCTTTCTTGTTACTTCTTCGCCTACCCTCTTCCACAATCTCCTTACACGCTTCCCTGTTGAACGGTGCAAGGTTAAAACGTTTAATCTCCTGCACTATGTACTGCACGTATTTACGCCTATTCTCCAACGTGTTAGGCATGTCATTATTCATTCTCACAACTTTCCCATAACCATAAATACGATCCATCAAGGCTGGATGAATCTTGTTAATGCTGTCGAAGTTCCCAGCCCCAACCAGAAACGTTATAGCAGGCACAGGCTCTGTTGACACTGCCATAGCAGCTGTGCCTCCACCATGAAACCGATCTCTCACAGTTATTGGAAGCTGTCCGTCCTCAAGCACTGTTAAAAGTGTTACAGCCTCTTCTGGATCGAGATTCTTTATCTCATCAATATACAATATGCCAAGAGACGCCCTATGCGCATCTCCAGCGGTAACCCTCTGATGTTCAGGTGTTCCCAAACCACCAGTCTGATAGGGATCCCAAGCTATTGAACCGAAAAGCTGAGAACTTCTATGCCCTGTCGCATCAACAAAAGGTGCATGCCCAGAACTGCTATCCACAAGCAGTTTCGGAACGTCCGATTGCTGCGCTCCTCCAATGCCCTTAAGGCCTCCTAAACCGCCTAATCTTGAGAACCACCATATAAAAACACCGAAGAAAACCAGGCTCCCACCAGGAATAAACGTTAACGGCACTAAACCAACAAACCTTCCAGCAAGGTAATCCAAAAAGTTGCCATTGTAATAATCCTGAAGGGGTTCTCCCAGAAACATCGCATTTGCGTTCCACGTCTGCCAAGCCTGAAGCATGAAGTAAAAGCCCAAAGATAAGAGAAGCAGTCCTGTCAGTATCAGAAACATTTGCAATGCTTTTAAGCCTACTTTCGTAATGAATTTTCTTTCAAGCTCCTTAAGCTGCTCTTTCCGCTGAATCTTCTTTCCCTCACCAGCCTTATGAATTGAAATTTTAGGCTGGCTCGGCAAAACAGGGTTTTTCCAACACAAAAGATCAAACAGCTTTATGCCATTTTCCTCGTATATTTGCGTGAGTTTTTCAGCTAAAGCCCTTCCAATTAATGACTTTCCTGTTCCAGGATCACCCAACAGCATTAAATATGGTCCTGGACTTATCATAGTTTTAGCTACGGGCTTAGGATTTTCTGGGCTGCTCCAGCTTTCATACCATTTTGTTTTTTCAAGATACTTCAGCTTGTGCACCAATTCATCCAGACATAAGAAACATTCGTTTAACGCTTGATCCTGTCCGATGACCCAGTTCATAAGGTTGTCATCCACTGGAAAACCTCTGGTGTCTTTAAAGTTCGCCCAATCCCACTTTATTCCAACAGTTCTTCCCTTAACCTTTCGTTCTATTGTTTCAACTTCGTTTCCAAAGTAGCTAGATTGCAAATTTAGACACCTTTACCTTATGAACCATCAGCAAACCTTTCTCAAAATAGAACATGCCTCACAATTATTATAGAGGTTATTTCAAAGTTGACAATATGATAGAAATGGATAACAAAACAACCTGTAACGGGTAAACTGCTCAGTACAGAAGTCTCATTTTGAGAGAGTTAAAATAAGAGAAACTTGACATAATATATTCCTCCAACTAATTGTCTTAAAGGATGTTTCCAAATGAAAACGCAAGGCTCTACCAAAGAAGACATTATCAAACTGGTTCAGAAAAAAGACATAAAAATCCTAAACCTTTGTCACATCCCTGAAGACTGCCGCCTTAAAACCCTAAGTTTCACGGTTAAAAATAAGGAAAGACTTCAACAAATCTTAGAATTCGGCGAAAGAGTTGACGGTTCAAACCTATTCTCCTACATTGATCCGAACAACAGCGACATATACATAACGCCCAAAACAGAAACCGCCTTCATCAACCCATTCAACTCAACACCAACACTGAACATCCTATGCAACTACCTTGACGAAAACGGAAAACCATTGGACATCACCCCCGAAAACATCCTTTTCAGAGCAGAAGAAAAACTGCGCTCTTCTACCAGCATAACTCTCAAAGCTCTAGCTGAACTGGAATTTTACATAATTAAGCAAGAAGAAACCGTTTTTCAACAAGTTACCGAAAGAAATTATCATGAGTCCATGCCTTTTGCTGAATTCGAGAGCTTGAGAAATGAGGCTTTAGTCACCCTCGCAGACGTAGGCATAACTACAAAATACGGGCATGCAGAAGTTGGCAGATTCCACTCCAACACTGGTTATACAATGGAACAGCATGAAATAGAGTTTCTACCACAAAGCCTGAGCAAGATGGCTGAAACCGTAACCATTGCCAAATGGATCATCAGAAACATTTGCACAAAACACGGAGTCCAGGTTTCTTTTTCCCCTAAACCAGTTTTGGAACACGCTGGAAATGGAATGCACATACACCTTTACGGATTGAAAAAGAATAAGAACATAATTACAGATTCCAAAGGAAACTTGACGGTCAAAGCAAAACAAATGATTGGGGGAATACTAAAGTTTGCCCAAAGCCTAACAGCCTTCGGAAACACCACACCCGTTTCCTATTTGCGGTTTATCTCCCGTAAAGAATCACCAGCGGATATTTGCTGGGGAACAAGAAACCGTTTGGCTTTGATCCGGATACCTTTATGGTGGAGCTTCAGAGAAGACATTGAAGGAACAGGAAGTCATGTCCGAACTTTTGAGTTTAGAGCCCCAGACCCATCAGCAAATACCTATCTGCTGTTCGCTGGAATCGCACTAGCTGTGGAATATGGATTGAAAAATCCTAAAGAGGCTATGGAAATCGCTGAAGACTTGAACGCTGAAAAAATCGTTAAGAGAAACAGGAAATACAAGGTTCTTCCACTATCGTGTAGTGAATCCGCAAAAAGTCTCAAGAGAGACAGAAGTTACTACGAGGTAGACAGCGTTTTTCCAAAAAGAGTGACAGACGGAATAATAAGCAAACTGGAATCTTACAAGGACAGGAGCTTGCAGAAGAAAATGGCCAACAATCCAGAGAAAATCGAAGAATTGCTGTTCCGATACCTAAATTGTGGCTGACGCACACGCTTCGCGCTAGCGAATTCATTCAACATATTCATAAGCGCATATTTTTTAGCAGTTTACCCCCGCCTAACTTGTGCAAAAATGTCACTTCTCAATATTGGCGAAGTCTAGATACTAATTCAGCATTTCAGAATCACTTAGCATGCAGCAAAGGCTATAATCTGCGAGAGTGAAAAGTACGGTGTTCGGAAAGCAAAATCTATTTCCATATTTTTTTATCGTCTTTCTTGGCGATCCTGCGCTTAGGTCTATGGGCTAGGAGCCAAAGGATAATATCGTTGTATGTTTCACCTTTGCGGCCTATGCCTTTCAATTCGTCTACTGTAGAACGCTTAACTCTGATGCTTGTGTATTTATCTTCATCACTCATATGAACCACGCATGACTATTATGCATTATACTGCACATTTATGTTTTTCCGAAAGAACATCGTAGCCTCTTAGAAGAACCTACGAAAATCTATGGACCTGGCACAAAAACCACCAAAAAAACAGGACTAAACCATTTTCTGCAAATTATCACAATTTCACCAAAAACTCTGAAAAATTGCAGAAACAGTAGAGAAAAAACAAATGTATCAAATAAACGAAAACGTGAAACTGGTCATCAATTCAAAAAAGCTAACACATCCAACTCCACCTTTCTGTTCGATGAAAAACTGGGATTTGGTTGATGCTTTCGTATACGCCTTGCATGCCATATTCAATCTGAGAGATTTCACCAGCGTTTAGATGTCAAGATTTAGCTGTTCAAAAACGGTTTTTCTTTCTTATTTCCCATGAGCACACAAATGTTGTCTTGTTTACGTAGGCTAAACGGTTGATCTTTTCCTCTTGTTTAGGTGTGATCTTCACTGTTTGGTGACTTTAGTGGTCTCCATATTACGCTCAAAATAATGCTTCACCAGTATTCACCAGACCTGCCGCGTATACGAAAGCATCAACACAGTTCCCTTTGTAACGCAATAGTACTTGGAATTGGAAGTGTTTGAAACCACGCTGTGTTAGTGTCGACTAGGAGATCGTGAAAAAGTTTTTCAAAGGCAGCAAGTATATAGATGAAATGACAGCGACAAAAGTGCTGGAGTAAAAAAGAATATGGCAGACTTTAAAGTTTTCAACACAAGATTTTCTTTTTCAACAAAGGGTGAGATAGACTTCACAGACTTGACAGACAAAGTTCAAGAAGCAGTCTCCAAGTCTGGTGTCAGAAATGGTTTGGTTCACGTTTTTGCTCCTCACGCCACAGGAGTTCTAATCTTAACCGAGAATGAATACGGCCTGCTAAACGACATCAAGGTTTTTCTTGAAAAAGTAATTCCTAAACGTGAGCGTTACAGGCATCCCTCTAATGCTCACTCCCATTTGAGATCGATGCTTTTGCCTCCAGACAAGACCCTGCCGGTGATTGATGGTCATGTGCAATTTGGCACGTGGCAATCCCTAATTTTCGTGGAAACAGATGTCTATCCTAGGAAAAGAAAGGTTATCTGCACAGTAATGGGAACAACCTAGAACATTTACAATTCGACAAAAGACTTCTGTGAACCCTTTAAAAAGATTGGTGCTTGTGGATTCACGTGCTCCATGGAGCTGGAACGAAAACTTTTCTTTGAGTCTCGAATGTTGTGCCGCTGCAGTATGTCTTATACCTTATTGTTGCGATTCCAGGTGTGTTGTCAGAGTTTTGTAGTGTCGCTGTCACTTAATTTTGGAATCGATAATTTCTCCACTTGCATTTAACAGTTCAATGTGCAGTTGCCTTGTTGCAGGGTGGTAACCTATGATATAAAAGGCGCCGACAATTGCTGTGGTGATAACGCTGCGACGTGTTTGGCTTTGCTTCTCTTGGTTTTTCCGTTGTCTCAAATTTCTCCTTTCCTTTTGTACTCTTTCTGCCCTTAAAACTATGCGTAACTGATTATTCTAGCATTGTTGATAAACAACAGAGAAAAAGGGAAGAAAGTTATGGATGAATGTCCTTAGATGGAGAGCCAAACCTTGTAAATTTCGCTAATACAGCTCTCACTGTGTTCATGACTATTATTGCATCCTGTGGATAGATTTTTGGGTCTCTTGTTGTGTCAATCAGCTCCAGCAACTCATACACTGAAAAGGTCATGTCCTCGATGACTCTCTCTAAGTTCTCAACTCCACTTGTTTTAGCAAAGATATTGAGCAACTCTTGGGCTTTCGGGCTTATTTTGTCAAGTTCTATTTTGTTCATTTAGTTTGCTTCCTTGCCTTTTTTGCTTGCTGTGCATCTGCTTCTTTAACTACTTCGACTCCTGCTTTTGCAGCTATGGCTAATTTTGCTGCTTCTGAAATTGGCAGCTTTTCAAGAAGAGCTTTGATGTCTATTCCCTGATTTTGCAAAGCTACCAACATGGCTCCAAGGTCTGCTCCTGTCTCTGCACTTATTGGGATGCCTAAGATGTTGCTTTCTCCACTTGTAACTAAGTTGATCTTTGCTACTTTGAGCCCTTCAGCTAAGGCATTAAACTGAGCCTTCTTAATCTCTATGTTAGCTTTGATTACTTCCAAGGATAAACCCGCATCAGTGTACTGCTTGAGAGCCACAGCTTTCTTCTCTGTTCCCTCTGCCTCTGCAAACAATTTCTGCTTAGAGACATCTGCTTCAGCGAAACCTTTTAATTTGATGGATTCTGCTTCTCCCTTTGCATTTTCAATTCTAGCTTCTTTTTCAACTTCTGCAGTCCCGACTTCCATTTTCCTCTTTGCCTCAACAGCCTGTATGTTGGCCTCTTTTTCAGCCTTAGAAATTTTTAGATTCTTATCCTGTGTTGCTATTCCTAGCTTTTCATCCTTCTCAATCTGCCTCTTCCTGTAAGACTCTTCTGCTTCAGCCTTTTTAGTTTCTTTCTCTTGCTCTGCAACAGCTTCACTCATGGCTGCATCTTTCTCCTGCATTGCTACCTGCTTTCTTGTTTCTGCTTCGATCACTTTCGCCTGTCTCTTTTCCAAATCTTTGATAACATGGTATCCCTCAGTGTCAATGAAGTGGATAACTTCTAGGTCTGCAACTTTGATGCCCCATTCATCCTTTAGAATAGGAGCAACTTCTTTCTGAACTTCATGGCTGAATTTTTCTCTCTCCTTCATTATGGCAAATACATCCATTTTCATTGACGAGTTCCTTGTTATTGCCTGTATAAGATCTTTGACATCTGCCTCTATTGCCTCAAAGCCTCTTGCCTTCTGTTCAGCCTCAACTTTGCCCAACTTTTCTGCTGCAAGACCAGGGTCTTCTATACTAATCCAACATCTGACATCTCCAATGAATTTTGCCATGTCCTTATCTCGTAAAGGAATATCCTCAATATCAAGTTTAATGTTCTCCAATGGGAGAATTGCTCGTCTCTGTAACAAAGGCATGAACCAGTAGCTACTAGCAAATGTTTTCCTTGAGCAATAGACTGTCCTTCCTTTCCTTCTGACAACTACATGAGCCTGATGTACAGGAACCACAGTGTATCTTGGCCTGAGGATCAAAACAATGATTGCAACAATAAGGATTATTGCGTATAATAGCCAAGGCATCAGATATTCAAACATTTTCATCTTTTCCCCTTTTTATTTTGTCCATAGAATGGAGGCTACAGTGAGGTTGAACGGTTTAGCGACTTTTCCATAGGCTATGCAGTAGATGTAATAGGTTCTTGGCGACACTGGACAACCATGTAAAGGCTTTTCAGTTATTTTCATTTCAACCTCCCTCCTATCGACTTGTTCTCTTTCCGCCTTAAAGGCTATACGTAACTGATTATTTTAATATTGCTGATCAACAACAGTCATAATTCAAGTATTAGACATGCGATTCCGAGTTACATACCCCTGAGGTTTATTTCCGTTTCCTCTGCAGTTTCAGCAGTCACTAAGCTCTTGTAAGCTGATTCTTTGCTTCATTTCTTCCAACCAATTTTCCAACCCTATCTCTTTTTGCCTAAGCATGTGCGCTCTGGATTTATCCCCACATTTATCCTTCTCATAATATTTTTCCAATTTCTCACATGGAAATTCGTCACAAAATGCACAGGTTAGAATCCCCCTTTCTTCAGTGCATTGTCGGATAGAACAGCTTGCACACCAAGGTTTGTGTATCGAACCGTGACACCCCAAACATCCAATGTCTTCAGGTCTAATGTCTATGTCAAATTGCTTGGAAAATTCTTCAGCAAGTTTCCTCTTCAGTTTCTCATCATTGTTGATGTACGCCAGATAATCAGTACAGCTTCCACAGTAGCCACCGCACGCTCCAACCAACGCCTTTTCAGGCTGCTTCACCTTAATCCGCCCTTTTTCACAACATACGTGCAAAGATAAAAACTTGTTCATCTCACGCGTTAAGGCTGATTATTGTAGAGCTTCTCAACTACCATCGTCCATTCTAGAAGAGTTCACATGAATACATCTAGGCGGAAGCTCTTCGGCTTTTCCTTACATTTATGCGACCATTCTTGTGAATAAATTTAAAAGCTTCAAGCTTTTTTCCAGTCTAGGATCCCTCGAATTTTAGGTTTTGTTGTCAAAATTGTTGTTTTCGGATTGCTTCCGGTTGGAAAACAGCTACATACTTCATGAAATAGGACAATGTAACTCGTGAAAAAGAGCCGTAATGGGACGAAAAAAAGCGATCCAAAAAACATTGTTCAAGTCTCTCCTTTTCCGCATGCATGTTTGTTACCTGACTTTATGGTTTTAATACATGAGAAATCTCGTCTACGTTTTCCAGTTCTTATGGTTTTATAAGGTTCGGTTAAGTTCGAGTTTTCTCAAAACTGTTGCATGTTTGGCTTTTAGGAAAATAAGAAGGCTCGTAAATTTAACGAGAGAAGCAGTAATGGAAGCACAAGTCTCGTATCCGCAAAATGGTTGAAACAGTTGACGAGGCAAACAGCCTAGTCAAAACTGGGGTCGAATAAGTATGCGAAATGGAAGATGCCAAACTCTTCAGAAAACGTAAATAAGCATCAACAGACATCTCTGAAAAAGTAGTTGAAATCAGTAAAAAAGTGGCCGAGGTGAGGTATTTCTTAGCCAAGCTGGAGATATCCCCCGCAACTTCCCTTTTTTTATTGTTTTTCTGAAAGAATTGATATGGGCATGTTTCTGAAAGGAGCCCTAGAGAGCTCGTTACAATAATTCACAGAGTACATTCTCTGAGGAATCTACGAAGAACCTTATGTGACTCTTCGTAAAGTGGGTAATGTTTTGAGCAAGGTCTTCCGCTTCTTCTATTAAAATAGAGAAAAGGTTGGACTGATTGGACTGCTTGGACCATAACTTCTCGCCTTCCTCCGTAAATTTGAACCCACCTTGGGATTTGGTTCCAGTCCTTGATCTCCTTCGCAGGATCCGAGACTGCAGATCTCTCTCTTTTCGAGAAGTGCCCAATGTTGGAGCCAAGGATTTTGTTAGGCTACCCTAATTTTCCAGTCGACTGGAAAACTGCGAAGGAATCTTAGGGGGCTTGTTAAAGGAGCTACTTCATATGTACTCTGTGTTTCATGAAGTTTCTGAGATTACGAAGGAGGCTGCAGAGGGCTCGTTTAGAAGGCGCCATAAGACAGAAATGTAGAAGGCTTGGCTTAGAAGTAGTCGGCGCTAAGGGCTATAGGACGACTACTTCTCTCAAGTTACCGAAAGAGCTTCCTAGTGGGGAGGATGCTTTGAAAATTTTAGCGGCTGCTTT
>Ga0315543_1003420_pt1 | contig 14256 bp, 13 predicted proteins | sample SalMarSW160210MG_2_FD_203098 | JGI IMG/M metagenome (GOLD analysis project Ga0315543, IMG submission 203098) | Salt marsh sediment microbial communities from the Plum Island Ecosystem LTER, Massachusetts, United States - Salt Marsh Sediment SW1601-210 ...
CATATCGACCGGGTTCAAGTGGGACTCGAAGCCCTCGAGCCAGAAACACTGTCTGATTGGGTACAATCACATTCACGACGTGATGGAACTGATGAACGACGGCGGCGCGATCTACACGTTGGGCTATCAGCCGGGTTCGATCATTCGCGGCAACCTGATGCACGGCGTTGGACGTTCCGGTTATGCTTTCGGGCGGGCTCCCAACAACGGCATTTTTTTCGACCAGGGAAGCAAAGGTTTTCATGTCGAAGAGAACATCATCTACGACACGACGGGCAAAGCTCTCCGATTCAACAGCCACAAGAAGGACTCGCACACGTGGCGCGCCAACACCTTTGACCTGACGCCCGATGATCCGAAATTCCCCCGCGAAATTGCCGAAGAAGCCGGTATCGAGCCGTCACGACGTAGGGTGCGTCCGGACGCACCTTGAAGCTCTCTTGCGAACGAAGGAGACAGGCCATAGCCCTCGATTTTGGACCATCCCGATGGGATCGGCTGCGCGACACGTATCGTCGTTGGTGGTCGGGTGAGTTGGATCGTCCGATCGTGCCGGTGGAGTTGACCGGTCGCGATCCGGGACGCCCCAAGCCGGACGTTCCCCTGTTGACCCAGGCCACCTGCCACCAGTTGCAAATCCCGGCGAACGATCTCATCGATCGGCTCGATTACGAGTTGTCCATTCGGGTCTATCTGGGCGACGCCTTTCCGCGGCTCGACTTCGACGCCTTTGAACCTGTCATTGTTGCCGCCATGCTCGGTGCCCGCTTGGAAAACGACTCCGGCCAGGTCTGGTTCGTACCCGAGCAAGAGCGCGCAATCACGGAAATCCACTTCGCATTCGATCCCGAGAACATCTGGTTCGAGCGAATCCGCGACATCTGCGTCGCCGGGCTGAAGCGGTGGCAGGGGGAGGTTCTCATCGGCATGCTCGACCTGGGCGTGAATCTCGACATCCTCTCCGTCTTTCGTCCGGGCCAGCAGCTGCTTCTGGACCTCTACGATCATCCGGATGAAGTGAAACGGTTGACTGAAGAGGCCCACGATTGCTGGCACCGCGTGGTCGAGGAGATCAACGGCATTCTTCAGCCGGTCAACCCGGGCTACTCCGATTGGTCGGGTATTTTCACCGACCGACCCAGCTACATGCTCCAGTGCGATTTCAGCTACATGATCTCCCCGGAGATGTTCAACGAATTCGCCAGGCCCGAGTTGGAGGCCACCTGCGCCAAGCTGCCGCGGAGCTTCTACCACCTCGACGGGCCGGGCGCGCTGCCCCACCTGGACTCACTGCTTACGATCGAAGAGCTCGACGGCGTTCAGTGGGTGCCCGGTGAGGGCCAGCCGGACTGTAGCCACTGGCCGGCAGTCTACCAGAAGATCCACGCCGCTGGCAAGAAGATCCAAGTGATCGACAACGATTTCGACAGCCTCGACGCCGTCATCGGCCAGATAGGCACGCGTCGCGGTGTCCACAAATACATGATCCGGAAGTCCATCGACGAGGAGGATGCGGTGCGACGTCGCCTGGAGAAGTACGGACTAGAATAGATGGACATTCACAGTCAACTACAAACGGCCGACTTCGTTGTCATCGGCATCTACGCCGTGGTGGTGGTTGGTGTTGGCATGTGGGTGAGCTACCGCCGGCGAGCCACGGAGGATTTGTTTCTGGCGGAACGCAGCTTCGGCTGGGCGAACATGGGCCTTTCGATCTTCGGCACGAACGTGAGCCCTTCGTTCATGATCGCCTCGTGTGGAATAGCCTACACCACCGGCATGGTGGCCGCCAACTTCGACTGGCTGGCCTGGTGGTTTCTCATGCTGCTGGGGATGCTCTTCTTGCCCTACTATATCACGACCAAAGTCAGCACGATGCCCGAGTTCATGCAGCGGCGGTTCGGGCAGGCGACCTACACGTTCCTTTCCTGGTACTCGCTGTTCACGACGATCGTACTCTGGTTGGCGGGAATACTCTATGCCAGCGGCCTTCTGTTGGGGCAAATCATGAATTGGCCGCTCTGGGTCGCGGTGCTCGTTATCACGGCAATCGCCACCAGCTTCACGGTGGCCGGTGGCCTGGCGGCGGTGATCGTCACCGACGCGATCCAATCGATCCTCATGCTCGTCGGAGCAACGGCAATGACGTTGATTGCGCTGGCGCACGCCGGTGGTATCGAACGACTCATCAACGACGTTCCGGCGACCTATTGGCAAGTGTTGCGGCCGGCCGACGATCCCGACTACCCCTGGCACGCCATGTTGCTGGGCTATCCGATCCTGGGCGTCTTCTTCTGGTGCACCGATCAGACGATCGTTCAGCGGGTGCTCGCCGCCCGGGACATGCGCCAAGGGCAACTGGCTTGCGTGTTCACGGGTTTTCTGAAGATTCTTCCCCCGTTTATTTTCCTGATACCGGGAATCCTGTGCTATATTTTGCATCCCGGGTTGGAAGACCCGGACACGGCCTTCGCGACGATGGTCGTCAACTACTTGCCCGTGGGAATGACCGGCCTGATCGTGGCCGTGTTGATGGCCGCCGTGATCAGTACGCTCGATTCGGGGTTGAACTCGTTCAGCACGATTTTCACGCTCGACATCTACGTCCGGCGGTTTCGCCCCGACGCCACGCCTCGCGAGATCAAATGGTCGGGCCGCGTGGTCACGCTGCTCGCGGCGGCCATCGCCGTGTGTTGTGCATTGGCCCTGAGTACGCTCGAACAGGGTTTGTTCGATCTCTTTCAGGGTATGATCGCCTTTTTCGCCCCGCCCTTTGCCGCCGTGTTTCTCATTGGCGTATTGTGGAAGGGGGCCACGGGCACTGCCGCCTTGTTAACCTTGGTGCTCGGTTCCATGGTGTCTCTGGCCAGTGGTGCATGCTATCTCACCGAGTGGCCGTATGAGGATTTATGGCCGCACTACCTGCTGCTATCCTTCCATTTGTTTGTCCGAATTTGTCTGTTTATGATCTTAGTATCCCTGCTAACGAAGCATTCGCCCGACGAGGAGCCGTTGCCCACGCTCAAAGAGACCTACGCCGGGCAAGGCAGGACACCCACGTTTATCTGGCTGCTTTGGGGCATTCTGGCGATCGTGATGCTCGCCCTCTACGTTATCTTCGATTAGCACTTCCACAAGCAATTAGGAAAGAACCAAGGTCTGAAATGGAAGCGTCGGCTCCCCAGGACGGTGTTCATGCGATGGTTCCGCGCGAGCGGATGCCCGAATACGTCCGCAAGTATCGCGACACGTACGCCATTACGCCCGACGCGCCGCTGGTCCAGCGTGAATTCTGGTTTTACAGCATGGAGCAGTTCTACCAGCAGGGACTCGATCGCGACGCTGACGTGGACGAGGTGTTCGGCTTCGATCCACCGGGCAACTACGAGATCTACCACGTCGGTTGGTGCGAGGCCGAGTTCCATCCGATGTTCGAGGAGGAGACGCTTGAGGACCGTGGCCCTCATGAGGTGATCCGGGACTGCGCCGGACGGCATTTGCTGGTCTTCAAGAACCGGCGTAACGGCTTCATGCCGGAGTTTCTCGAACACCCCGTCAAGGATCAGAAAACCTGGGAGGAGAATGTCAAGTGGCGGCTGGAGCCCGCCGCAGCGGGTCGCTTCGACTACCTTGACGACCTGCGCGACGAGGCCGTCGCCAAAGCCGCCGAAGGATACATGATAGGGCAGCGGGTGATCGGCGGGTACATGTTCCTCCGAAGCCTGCTGGGGCCCACGGAGATCATGTACGCCTTCTACGACATGCCCGAGTTGATCCATGATTGCATGCGCTCGTGGCTTGAATTGGCCGACGCAGTGACCGCCCGGCATCAACAGTTTGTCACGTACGACGAGCTTTATTTGGGCGAAGACATCTGCTACAACCATGGCCCGCTTTGCTCGCCGGACACGATCAAGGAGTTTCTCTTTCCCTATTATCAGCAACTGGTGGCGAATGTGAAAAGTCGGCAAATCGACCGGTCTCGTCACCTGTACGTTCAGGTCGACACGGACGGCCGTGCCGAGTCGGTCATCCCTCTCTACACGGAGGCGATCGGCATGGACGCGATGAGTCCGTTCGAGGTCGCCTCCAGCTCCGACGTGGTCGAGATCGGGCGTCGCTGGCCGAAGCTGGCCATCTTCGGCGGCATCGACAAGCGGGTCTTGAGCAAAAGCAAGGACGACATCGACAGGATGGTCGACCGGATTGTCCCCACCATGCGCCGCCGCGGCGGTTACATCCCCAACTGCGACCACATCGTTCCCGTGGAGGTCTCCCTGGAAAACTATTTGCACTATCGGCGGCGGGTCGTCGAACTCGGTAGCTGAGCGGGGAACTCACGCATGTGCTTGCGACGGGCGCCGAGCCACGCATGCGAAGGCTATTGCTCCTCAGAAAGCCAATGCAGTGAGGCCGACCAACGAGAGGCCGGATTTCTCGACCGAAACGTCGGTCTGACTCTGCATTCTTGATGACCGCGTCGAGCTTGTTGTAGACATAGAAGTCGAATTCCCGTTCTTTGGTGCCATACTTCTTGATGTTGCGGCGGAGGATGAGCTTGCTGTCCTGCTTTTGGGCACCGGTAGCCTGCCATCGGGCGACGGGCTTTGTGACAAGGTCTTCGGTGGTCGTATGCAGCAACTCCAACGTGCTGGCTTCCACTACAATCGATGAACTTGGCCGCCAGGCAACGAAGTTCCTTAACGCTGGGGCGGCGTGCGCCGGAAGAAGACGATGATGAGCCGTCGGATACCAGGCTCCATCGACGCGGCACCCCTCGCAAAAAGTTCAATTGGCGTCCAGTCGCCCCGACTAGACTTACGACGACTCTGCAAGCCGAATGCAGAGTTTCGTGCAGAGATTCGAGCCTTTCAGCAGGACAGCAAACTAGGCTTTCTGTTGGAGGGCTCTTTTCATGCCGAGGCAGCCGAAACCGTTCTATCGTAAGCAAACGCAAAGCTGGCATCTGCAAATTGGCAAGCGGCAAATCCCGCTGGGCAGGGACCAGGAGGAGGCATTCAGGCTCTATCACCAAATCATGGCGGGACGGGTGAAGGTGGGTCCGGGCCATGCAGAGTATCTGCAAGCGTCGGGTACCGGTGGATGCGCAAGCACCGTTCTGGTTGGAGGGCGACCATGACTGGGACCCGGATGACTTGCTGGTCTTCCACAACTGTATTCTCAACGTGGGCCACCATATCAAGGGCTATGGGGAATCCACGATTCCGCGAACGCCCAGCCTTTTCTACAAACACCAGATCCATTTCGACTTCGATCCACAGGCCCGAGAGCCCGTCGAGTGGTTCCGGTTCCTGGATTCGTTGGAACAGCCCTCTGACTGGCACGCGTTTCTACAACAGATCATGGGCTACTGCCTCTGGCGGAAATACGATCTACAGAAGTTCTTTGTCTTCGTGGGCCCGCGCCGATCCGGCAAGGGCACCATCGCTCACGTTATGACCCATCTGCTGGGTGGCGAATCCGCGGTGTGCAGCCCTGACCTGGATCATTTTGCATCCGAGTTCGGCATGGAACAAGCGATCGGAAAACGTCTTGCCATCGTGCCCGAAATCAGACTCCCCGACAGGAATCGGCATCAGATTGTCGCCCGGCTGAAGGCAATCACCGGCGGGGATCTGGTCACCGTCAACCGCAAGCATGTTCATGCACTACCGCTGCGGCTGAAGATGAAAATCATCATGGTTACCAACAATTTCGTGGCGTTGCCCGACAACGCGGGTGCACTCCAGGCGAGGATGCTTCCCTTGAAGCTGACCAAGTCGTTCTTTGGTAAGGAAGATTTCAAGCTCCAGGAAAAACTCAAGCCGGAATATCCGGGGATTCTCGTTTGGGCCCTGGAAGGGCTTCGCAAGCTGTGGGAATCCGACGGCCAGTTCGCTCTGCCCCAGTCCACCCAAGAGGAGCTTGACCAACTGATGACGGAGTCGGCTCCGCTGCAAGCCTTCATCGCACAATGTTGCGAAGTGAATCTGAACAAGGGCGTCCAGTCAAAGGCTCTTTTTCAGATCGACCAGGAATGGATGCGAAGTGCGAGTTCGAATGCGGAAACGCTGTCGGACAGCCAGTTTGCCAACGAGTTGAGATCAGCTGTCCATTCGATCACCAAGGACCGCGCAAGCAAGCCGAACCAACGAGAATACAAGGGCCGCCAGATTGTCGGGACGGAATTCGACGACCTTACCGTGCGAGCAGGGCTCCGGCTGGGCATCTGTCCCAAGATGGAATGGCGCAGCCGCAGGGCGTTTCGCTGAAACGGGACCCCCGATAATTCCATGGAATAACCGAAAGGGGCCAGGCTATGGACCACAGATTCTTAACCGAACTTGCTGTTGACGGCGGTCCAAAACTACGACACTCCCCCCGCGCCGCACTTTTGAACCGCCGTCAACAGGTTTTGCAGTAAGCGAGTGTCGCACATTGCGATCCCGCAAGGCCGCAATACGTTGCAGAATGCAATTCTGCAAACCGCACAACGGTTGCTCATGCTCGAGCCTCTTGACAGAACCCAAATAACAGCAAGGTGTTGTGTCGACAACAGGTATCTGTCCCAGTCCGGTACGGTTTTTGCCCCCAAATGATGGGTGGGAAACGCTTTCGTTGCGAGGTTGTCTGACCACAGCGTTTCGACAGAGGAAGCAAGCCATGAGTACTTTGGATCATCCAAGAATGCACAAGGAGCACCACGTGGCGGAGTGTGAGCACATGATATGGCTGGAGGACATCAGACGTTGGCGCACTGAGCATCGCCGGGCAGCCGCGATGCTGGCGCAGGTCCAAGCAGCATTGCTGCACCAAGATGCCGCCTTGGAGGCTCACGCTGAGACCGTTCGCGCCCATGATCTGAACGTGCAGCGGCACGAGCGGGAGATTCCCGACCATGAGCGGGGCGGCAGCGAGGTCGACCATGACAAGCCGGCAGACACGTATCGGGAGCTGCAGGCCAAACACGATCATGCTCGCGAGGCACACCAGCGAATCAAGGCGCATCACGGTATGGTCACGGCGGAGATCAGGCGCCTCTCCGAAAAGCTCCTTGCGCCCATGTGAGCGTGCGCCCGGCACTCCGGCGCGACTTCGAAACCTCCTCGAAACCAGAGCCTTGAGTTTTTCTGGGCAAGCCCTATGAGCGTGACGCTTCAAAAGCAGACAAGAGACGTCATCCTCGATTCAATCGTCGATGGTGTTTTCACGGTTGATGACAACTGGCGAATCACGTCCTTCAACGGGGCAGCCGAGGAGATCACCGGCGTGTCCAGCAAAGATGCGATCGGCCAACGGTGCTGCGACGTTTTTCATGCCAGCATTTGCGAGGATGAGTGCGCGCTGAGGGAAGCCTTGCGCAGCGGTGAACCGATCGTATGCAAGCCGATCTATATTGTGAAAGCAGACGGTCACCGGATTCCGGTGAGCATTTCCGCGACAGCGTTGAAAAACCAGGATGGCAACGTCATTGGCGGCGTGGAAACCTTTCGCGATCTGAGCGTGATTGAACAACTTCGCAAGCAACTGCAGGACAAGTATACGTTTGCCGACATTGTCGCCCGAAGCGCGGCCATGCGTCGAATCCTGGATGTGCTCCCACAGTTGGCCGATAGCGATACCACGGTCCTGATCGAGGGCGCCAGCGGTACTGGGAAGGAGTTGGTTGCACGTGCCATCCATGACCTTTCGCCTCGACACAAGAAGCGTTTCGTGGCCATCAATTGCGGGGCGCTGCCCGACACACTGCTGGAGTCTGAGCTGTTCGGCTACAAGGCCGGCGCGTTCACCGACGCTCGAAAGGACAAACCCGGGCGGTTCGCAGTGGCCAGCGGTGGGACTGTTTTCCTGGATGAGCTTGGTGACGTTTCATCGGCTATGCAGTCGAAGTTGCTTCGTGTGTTACAGGAGAAGGTATATGAGCCCTTGGGATCTGTTGAGCCGGTGAGTGCTGACGTGCGTGTCATCGCGGCGAGCAATCGGGACCTTGGCGCGATGGTCAGAAAAGGGGGTTTTCGGGAGGACCTGTACTACCGTGTCAATGTAATGCGGATCCAACTGCCGCCGCTTCGTGACCGCCCGGAAGATATCCCCCTTCTGGTAGAGCACTTCGTCTCGAAGTTCAATGGGTTACAGCAGAAGAACGTGGCCGGCGTGTCCGAAGAAGTGATGGCGATCTTGCTGGAGCACGATTATCCGGGCAACATCCGTGAATTGGAAAACATCGTCGAACATGCTTTCGTCCTCTGCCGCGACGGACTGGTGGAACCGAGGCACTTGCCGGCAATCCTCCGAGACAGGGTGCAACGGGAGCCGTCATCGAGCAAGGGGGAGCTCACCTTGAGGTCCCTGGAAAAAATGCACATCACGGAGGCAATCCGACGACACGGTGGAAACCGCAAGGCAGCGGCCCGCGGCTTGGGCATCCATCCCAGCACGTTGTTCCGGAAGATCAAGTCGCTGGGCATTCAGTTGCCCGAGAAGGACGGCCGCAGCAGGGCCTCGTAGAGTCGCGCTGTGCGATTGCCATGTAGCCCTATGAGAAGGTGACGTGAAACCGCACCTTGCCGCCGGCGCTTAGACGCCAAGGAGTCCTCCGGGTTTTTGACCCGAAGGACTCCCTGTGTAGCCCGGGTAGGATGATCCGGGGGATCACTTCCGATTCGACGTGGCTTGTGCCGCGGTGACGTGTAGGATCTTCGACGGGCCGGCTTTGTCCAGGGCGCCAAGCAGCATTTTCTGCGTATAACCGCCGCGAAGGATGATTGGGTGGTTTGCGTTTCCGGCGGGGAAGATGGCGATCACCGGCACTTGCTTGCTACCCAATAGATCCAACATCTCAGTTACTTCTGGCGACGCGTGCGTCCAATCTGCTCGCAAGGTCACCACGCCGTTTCGACGCACCGCGCTGCACGTCCGAGGTGTGTTCAATACGAACTTCTCCAAAGTCTTGCAGGTCATGCACCAGTCGGCGGTGAAATCGACCATGACCGTGTTCTCGGTGGCGATCAATTCATTGAAGGTCTTGCGGGAAAACGGACGCCACTGCAGTTGATCCTTCTCTTGGCTGAGGGAGCCATTTTCGGAGTTAGCGCGGGCCGTTTGCAGCGTGCGCTCGAAACGCCCAACGGTGACTTCGGCCAGAGGGCCGAAGGTGACGAACCCAACCACGCCGGCAAACGCGGCTGCCGAAAGCCACGCCCGAGCTTTTCGGCTCGAGTTGGACGTCGGCGGCGTACGGCCGATCCACCAGCAGGCGGCCCAGAGGCCGAATAGGAATGTGACGGTTGGAACAATGTAGACCCAGGGGATCAGCGTCAAAAGATAGGCAACGGTGCCCAACAACACAAAGCCCATGACTTGCTTGAAGGTATCCATCCAGAGGCCCGGCCTCGGCAAGAAGCGAATCAGCTCGGGGAACATGCCAATCAGCAAATACGGGCTGGCCATGCCGATTCCCACTGAAACGAATACGGCGTAGGTCTCAAGCGGTGGCCGGCCGACTGCCCAAGCCAGTGCGGAAGCGAGAAAAGGACCACTGCATGGCGTGGCCAGGATGGTGGTGAGCACGCCCTTGCAAAACGCCCCCAAGGCGCCCTCCCGCTGAGAGAGATCATTCGCTTTGCCGCTGCCAAGCAAGCCGGGAATAGGGATTTCCCATACGCCCAGGAGGCTCAAGCTCATCATGAAGACGACCGCTGCCAGGGCCACGTTGAACCCCGTGAAACTGAACAACCGTCCCCAGCCGAGACCTATAAAGATGGCCAAGCTTGCCAACACGACGAATACCGAGAGCAGGCCCAGCGAGTACCAAATGTTGAGCACCAGCGCGTGGCGTCGACTCTGGCCAGCCTGCTCGACGAACGAGAGGATCTTCAGCCCGATCACCGGCAGCACACAGGGCATGAGGTTGAGAATCAGGCCTCCAAGGAAACCGAGGACCATCATCAGTGCTAGCGAAGTCTGCTTCAGCTCATTATGGGCAACGATTTCCAAGTTTCTCGGCTTGATGGCCGTACTATTGCCGCTCTGGGCTTGGCGGCCCGCAGCTTGCTGTGCATCAGACTCCCCCGGCGCCGGGGCCATCGGTGCTTTAGCCAGCAAAGGCACGTTCCGCCCAAGCACTGCGGTGAAGGACACTTCTTGCGGCGGAAGACAGTTGCTCGGATTGCATGGTTGAACGCGGATAGCCCCTTCGATTGCCAGCGTTGCCGGGTCCACGCGGGAGTCAATCTCGATGGGCACACACCACGTGACTCGGTCGTGATGGGTCTCGACGACCAGGTTATCAAACGCCGGTTCGGATTTCCTTTCCGGAGGCGGACTGGCCTGAAAGCCCCCGAGGAGGCGGAATGCCTCGGAAGAGCGGAGCTTGATCTCTGTTGGCAGCGGGCCGCCTGAAGGCTGGGTGATTGAATAGATGTGCCACGTCGGCTTCATTCTGGCCGTAATCGAAAGATGTCCCGCTCGTTGGGCCGTCGACGTTGTAAACTCCGCGGTGACCGAAACCGCGGATTGCTCACCTTGGTGGGCGAATAGTCCCTCCAGGCCGCCTTGACCGTGGTCGGCCTGCGCCCACAGGGGTGTTGCCGTGACCAGCAGGGCAATCAAAACAGCCGTGTTCCCTTGCACTCGCGGAAACTTCGTTGTCAACACCGCTCAGGCTCCTTTCGCTAGTTTTCCCTGCCCGGCTTGGGGGTTCCGGACGACCGAACCGCAATCGCGCCTTTGCAGCGGGTGTTCCTGACGCAACAACCAGATCAACTCCTTGACCAAAGTCGGCCTGAGGACGTAGTAGCAACGCAACGTGCCGCAAGCCAGGCTCGCCACCAAATTGGCTTTGCGTAGAGCGGACAGATGTTGGGAAAGATGCGACTGCGCCAACGGAACCAGCACGTTAAGGTGCTTCACACAACGAGGCTGCTCGCAGAGGAGCTCCAAAATCGTGAGTCGCATGGGATGGGCCATGACGCTGAGCAATCGTGCTTCATCGTTCCAGGGACTTCTTGTCGCACTGCTCAGAGGGAGTTCCGCCATCGTTAGTACCACTGCTTGCGAAGAATAGGAGGCTGGTTCACGCTGCAACCCGATCCAGAGCACGTTCCAGCTCTACCTTCGGCTGGACCCCGATAAAACGATCAACGACCTTCCCGTCCTTGAAGATCATCAGGGTGGGAATGCTGTGGACTGCGTAGGCGGCGGCCACGTCGGGGCCTTCATCGACGTTGAGTTTGGCGACCTTAACGGAGTTGGCGCGTTCAGCCGCCAATTGCTCCATAATTGGGCCAACCGCTCGACAGGGACCACACCAAGGGGCCCAGAAATCGACCAGCGTAGGCAAGGAAGATTTCAGAACTTCCGCCTTGAAATTGCGGTCCGAGAGCTTACACACCTTGGACATTAAATCAACCTCCTTGAAGAGTTGCCTCGAAAAGTGTTATGCCGTGGAACTACCGACCCGAAAAAAAGCAGAAACCAAGCCTGCAATACCCACATCGACTCTTGCCGATTCAGAATCAGCTACAGCCGCTTCCTTTGATGCGGGGAATCAACCAACGCTACCGTCTTTTTTCGCTTGGCTGCTCCTGTTGGTACGCGGTGCTGTTATCCCGGTTTCTCCTTTCCAGGGACAGTTTATTGAGAAACGCCATCCAGTGGGAGAAAACGCCCGTTTTTCCAACCGGGTAGGAGCGGACTTCGCGCCCGCGGCGCCGCGGAGGATCAACCGAAGCATCGGTCCGCGATTTTGAGGCGGCCGCGCCTGAGCGGGGTGTCTGGCGGGGAGCGGACTTGCGAGAGCCGTTTCCGGGCCGATTCGCAGCCGAGGCCTTGCTCACGTTGCTTTTGTCGATGAGTCCCGCGTTAATGAAGTCGTACACCTCTCGAGGGCTCTTTGCGCCAACCAAACACTTGCTCTTCCACCCGGTCTGCATCCGATCGAACCGGATCAATTGCGGAATGGACTTCGCACGGCTCAGCCGGGAGGCCAGTTGCCGCTGTTGGTCAAAGTCGACGTAAGTGAAGACGACCTTGTCTAGCCCACCAGCTCCTGCGACTCGCGGCAGGATCGAATTCTTCATCTTCTGGCAAGCTGAACACCAGCTTGCGCCAATCAATACGACCAGCGGTCGCCCGGTTACGAGGCTTCGGTCGTAAGCCTGTTCAAAACCGCTTCGGTCCGCTCCCAAGGCGGAAATCTGCATTAGCGCGATGAGAATAATATTGCTCATACCGCATTCCCTGCCTATCTGGGAAAAATGGTGAAGCGAGGAAAAGTCGGTTGCCCGCCAGCCCGGTCAATTACCTTGCCCGGCAACACCGCCTTCCGCCTGTCCGTGTTGCTTTCTAGTGGGTCGGCAGATGGGCGAGCTAGCGAGGTTTATCGGGCGAGGAGATCATATAGCTTTAGGATTATATTACCTTCTCGTTATCTTTCCCTTGCTCGCCGGCGTGCGCCGACTCCGATTCGCTCGGTTCCCATCTAGGGACGTGTTTGAAAACGCCTTTGGCAGATGATGGCCTTCTTCGCGTGCTATGCCAGCAGCGATTGCCCTCTACAGAATCGGCGACGGTCGGACGAATCCGTTCTCCTGAAACCAGCTCCACGCGTCTTGGACGGTGTTCCGAAACGGGCGTGTTCGGTAGCCGAGTTCCGTTTCGGCTCGTCGGCTGCAGTAGCACTTCGGCTTCCGTGCCAGCGCGATCGCGCCGGAATTGACATAAGGCTCCCGTCCGGTCAATCGTGTACGGAGATCACCAGCCATCCCGGCAAACCACAGCGATACAGGTCCAACACTGGCCCACGGTCGCCGAGCCCCGGAAACCTCGGCAAACAGCCGCCACGCCTTGAGATACGTGATGCTCTCACCCGCCATGATATAGCGGCGGCCGGTTTGTGCTCGTTCCATCGCGGCGAGAATGCCGGATGCCACGTCCCGGACGTCACAAACGGAGAACCATCCGCGAGGCGCAAGAATCGCACGTCCCTTTGCAACTTCAAGCAGCATCTGACCGGAAGAAGGCCTCCAATCCCACGGCCCCAACATGAAGCCTGGATTGACGATGACCCCGTCGAGTCCCCGATGGACTGCTTGCAGCACGACCTGTTCCGCTTCTCGTTTGGTGATGGCGTAGGCGCACGGTACCGGCTTAGCCAGCGGGGTGTCTTCATCGGCTGGCTCCGATATTGAGCCAATTCCCAACGCGTCGACGCTGGAAACGTGGATCATACGGACGCGAGCCATCCGGGCGGCCTCCACCACATTTCGACTCCCCTCAATGTTCACCGCGCGGTGCAAGTCCAGTCGGCTGCGCCCCACCTGGACATAGGCGGCCGAATGGATCACACAACTCGTATGGTTGCACGCATCTCGAACGTTGTCGGCATCCCGGATATCTCCGCGAACGATCTCGACGTCAAGTCCCGCCAACGGCCTAGGATCGGAGGATTCGCGAACCAGGACCCGCACCAGGTGACCGCGATCGAGCAATTGGCGGACGACGTTATTGCCAAGCAAACCCGTAGCGCCAGTCACCAGAACAGGTGGCATCATCTTGCCAAATCCTTCAGGCATTTTTCAACTCTTCTTGGGGCTGGCACGTGAAGCAGAATGGCACCTACTGTTCCCGCCAGCAGCGGCGCCAGGACCATGTCGAACACGGTGTACGACATCCGGCCAAGAAATAGACCAGCCCGCGTCGGACACAGTGCCCTCAACCCGGGTCCGCTTCCACGCCTTCAATCCGTCGGGAAGCACGCACCACGGCATCACGGCTGCGCACCCGGGTCGGGTGATCCTCACTCAGAAGCCGAAGCATCTTCTTGACCAGCGTAGGCCGGACGACGTAATAGCAGCGCAACGGCCCACATACATGACAATCGATCAATCCCGCTTTTCGCAAAGCAGCCATGTGTTGGGAAAGGTGCGCCTGCACGATGGGGACCAGCAAATTGATGTCCTTGACGCAGTGAGGTCGCTCGCAAAGTGCGCTGAGAATCATCAAGCGCGTTGGGTGTGCCATAACACGCAACAACCGTGCTCGATTGTCCCAGGGGGCATGCGCTCGGGCGTCTTTCATGTCTGTGAAACCTCACCCATGACTTTGGCAACCCGTGGCACCGACCCACCTGGGCACCGGGATCGCTCAACCGGATTGTAATTCTACTGTTCTAGATTTGTCTTCGTTCGATATTGAGTGGCGGCAAGCGGTTACGTTGTTTCCAGTGGTAGAATCGCGCGAGTTGGTTGCGTATGA